>Ga0310696_10010959_pt1 | contig 10366 bp, 8 predicted proteins | sample AusTroGonzalo_MG_4_FD_203885 | JGI IMG/M metagenome (GOLD analysis project Ga0310696, IMG submission 203885) | Bovine rumen microbial communities from tropical cattle in Woodstock, Queensland, Australia - Gonzalo_02 (v2) (version 2) | ecosystem: Host-associated > Mammals > Digestive system >... | reverse complement strand
GGATTGGAGTTCAATTGATGAAATGCCTTTTCTTATCAAATATGATACCAACGGGAAAGTCCTTTGGAATAACCAAATATACACAGTGGGCAGTCCTAAACCAGGTGCTCAAAATTTTGTGGGGGCAGAATGGAGAGGTAGTTTCTATGCTGACAATCACATTTACGTTGTAGGTTCTGGGGCAGTGAAAAGCGCTGCATCATTGAATTTTGATGAACAAGGTCACTCTCTACAACCATTTACGGACAACCACTTTACAACGGCTTTTTTTGTCAGATATAATGCAACTACTGGTCAATATGCAGGTCATGGTATTATTCCTGCTGAAAACGCCCAGCCAGGGCAAATGCCGGCTGTTTCAGGCAATCGGATTCTTTCATTTTCGAATAAGGATATAATATATCAATGGTGTATTGACGGGACATATATCAATGAAATCAACCCAGGTTCAATCAGTTTCACAGGATTGAAGAGCTCTTTTCTCCTCATTGACGACAACGGAAATCTCCTGTTATGCTTTTCCACCACGTCTTCGGGTTCATTAGGCAACGGAGTCTCCTTTGGCAGCCCGACAGGCAGTTCCAGCGCCGTTTTCGCCCTCTACCACAACCCCGAGTTTGCCACACCGTACGTGGGCATCCCCGAGTATGACGGTCCCGAGCCGGAAGTTCGGCTGTGGCCCAATCCTGCTACGGACAAAATCACCATCGAGAGCGAGGAGGAATTCCCCGTGAAGTCTGTCGCCATCACCGACATGCGGGGACAGCTCCTCGCCATCCTCCCCGTGAACGACGTGCGCTGCACCCTCAACGTCCACAACCTCGCCCCCGGCACGTACATCGCGCACGTGGAGACGAAGGCGGGGATGGTGGACAGGACGTTTGTGGTGGGGAGATAGCAGTTAGCAGTTAGTAGTTAGCAGTTAGTAGTTAGCAGTTGTTCCCCAAAACACCGAGAATGGTGACCATCGGCGGAATGGTGAGGGTTCTGTTTCTTCCTAAAGTTTGGTAGAACGATGAGCTTTCCGTTTCCACAGGTCCCGATAGGGACCAAAGCTCGGTAGAACGACGAGGGTGCGTATTCCCATAGCCCCGTTAGGGGCGACAGCTCGGTAGTAGGAGAAGACGCTTCCAGCGTCGTAAATCGCACGCCGTTAGGTGTGCGGGCAAACGGATGCGGGATAAAGATTCAGCGGAGGTGTTTGTTGTTGATAATCAATGATTTACGTGCGGGCTTGCGTTAGGGATTGAAGCGGAAATGATTTTTGGCGGAAATTGCTGCCGTTGCCAGTCGGAGGTTCCGTTGCCTCCTATCGTCGGCAACGGAATGACGGTGCGCATTAAGCCAAAAATTATTGTAGCGGAAAGCCCGACGGCGCGGCGGCAATAAATAGCGATGATGGGATAGGTTGACGGCCTCGCCCTTTTGCGACGCTTGGAAGCGTCGCCCCCCTAAGCCGCGCCGGAACGCCCAAAAAAAGAAAAATAACAACACCCAAGATTCCCGTCGGTTGTTTCGTTTATAAAAATAAAAACCATTATGAAAAACCGACCTATCATCATTTTGCTGCTGTGCCTGGTGTGCGGAAATACGCTGACGGCGCAGCCACTTTCTGAAAAACAATGCTGGAAAATCGAAAAAAAGGTGAACCTGGCCCTTTTCGCCGGCGAGATGTTGCGCGACAAATCCTACATTGGAAACATAGATTGGATGGAGTACCTGTTTTGGCTGGAACAAACTTACGGGAAGGAGTCGGAACAGTATAAATCGGCCATTCCTGACCTTTCCGTAGCGCGTACGCTGCTGCCGGACTCTATCGCCAGGACTTACGACGTACAGCATTTACACCCGATGTACCGATACTGCCCTGTCTTGGGTGTTTCTCCCGAGCAGGCCGCCGCTTACTGCCGCTGGCGCAGCGACCGCGTGGCAGAGTGGATGCTGGAGGATCTGAGACTTCGCACCTCCGTGCCCCCGACGGCTGAAAACCACTTCACGATAGATACTTACGACAACCCGAGGGGTCTCCGCTTCCTCCGCTTCTTCGTCCCCGCCGACATGGACACGCGGTACGGATTCTATTGCTTTGCGGTGTGGCGGTGATGTTTTCGTTGTTTCCTGTTCTTTCGGAATCCAACAGCCAACTACTAACTACTAACTACTAACTACTAACTGCTAACTACTAACTGCTAACTACTTAAGGCCAGCAACTCCTCCGGCACACGAATAATGTGATCCGCGCCGGCCTCCTGTAATTCCTCCAACGGTCTGTAACCCCACAATACCCCGACGCTTTCCACGCCCGCATTGTGCGCGAGCTGCATATCCGTGGCGGTGTCGCCAACGTGCAATGCCTCAGAGGGTTGGCAACCAGTCTCTTTCAAGATGTCGTACATGATTTGCGGAGCGGGCTTCACGGGAACGCCCTCGCGCTGCCCGATTAACGAGTCGAAATGGATGCCGGGGAAGTACTTGGCCATCAGCGGGGCCACGGCGACGTGCACTTTGTTCGTGGCCACGGCAATCTTCAACCCTCTTTCTTTCAGCACTTTCAGGAGTTCTGTTATGCCAGGATAGACAGAGGTTTTGTCCTCCATGTGGATTTTGTAGTAAGCCACAAATTCCGCTTTGCACTGCTCTATCCGCGTGTCGGTCTGCTCCTCTTCCGGCAGAATCCGTTCGATGAGTTTGCGCACGCCGTCGCCCACAAAGTAGCGGTAGGCATCCACAGGATGTGTCGGGAATCCGTGCTGGATGAGGACGTGGTTAGCCGAATCCGCCAGGTCTTCCAGCGAATTGATGAGGGTGCCGTCGAGGTCGAAAACGATTAATTTCTTCATAAAAGGTTAGAAGGTTAGGAGGTTAGAAGGTTAAGGAGGTCCTCGGAAGTAGTATTATTGAAATAGCGATTTACATCAATCGTAGAGAGTTTCTGTTGTAAATCTTGTTTGTTGAATGCAGTTCCAATCAGTTGGTTCACAAGGTTTTGGACATCGTCTTCAGAGAAGAAGTCACCGTAGAATTTCAGGTCGCGGATGACACCTTTCTGGATGTCAGCGATGACCTGCACGGTGCCGCCTTTGGTGCGAATCTTCTTGTTCATAGAATAATTGGGGGAGATGCCGTAGTTCCATTCCCAGGTCTGGTATTTCTTTGTCATAAGTTCCTTCACCATTGCCTCTTCTTCGCCCGTAAGATTCTGCAATTCCGTCATTTGGTTCTGCTTCATGATGAAATCCATCAGGTAATCCCGGAACTGCAGGACGGTCATCGGTTCGGGAAGGTGTTCGGAAATGTTCGTCACACGGCTGCGCACGGACTTCACCGCCTTGTCGTCGAACTTGCTCGGATCGACCTTGAGGGCGTTCGCGACATCCGCCATTTGGGATGAGAACAGCAACGTGCCGTGCTCCAACACGCGGTTCTCGTAGAACATCATGGCGTTACCGGAGATCTTCTTGCCGTCAATCACCAAGTCGTTGCGCCCGGAGAACTCCGTCGGCACTCCCAATGACCGCAGTGCGTCCACAATCGGCTGGAGGTACTTCAGGAAGTCGATCTCCTTGCTGCCGGGTTCGATGTTCTGGATGAATGAGAAGTTGAGATTCCCGATGTCGTGGAAGACCGCCCCGCCGCCAGTCTGTCTTCTAACCACATTAACATGATGACTGTCAACGTATTCCTGATTGATTTCGGCGGCCGTGTTCTGGTGACGGCCGATGACGATGGTGTTGTCGTTCTGCCAGAGCATGAAGACGTTGTCCTTCGTTTGCTGCAGCAGGTACTCCTCCGCCGCGAGGTTGTGGTAGGGGGAGGTGGTGTCCAAGCTGATATATCGGATGCTTTCCAAACTCATTGCTGAATAATTTGTCGTTTCGTTGTCTGAGATGAAATTTCGGACGGCAAAGATAGCATTTTTACAGTTAGCAGTTAGTAGTTAGTAGTTAGCAGTTGTACGGGGAAAAAGTGTACTTTTGCAGCGGTCTTGGAGCCGCAGCATCCTTGCTGCGGAAAACATCGCCAAGGATGGCGATGCTCCTACTACAAACGGACAAATAACAGTAGTTATATAGAAGGTTGATAATTGCAAGTGCTTATAAAGAGAATAAACGAATATCGATAACAAAAAATGAAGAAAACCCTTTTCTGTTTAACCCTGATTATGATAATGGTAAGTGGCTGTAAACAAGCGAAAAACGAGAAAACCTCGGCGGTGATAGACAAAGAGAGCCGCGAGACGCCCGACTTCTCGAAAGGTGTGATGGATGAGAAAATCCTCTGGTATCTCGGACGGCTGGGCGATGTGCAGGTGTCGCCGGACGGACAGACGTTGCTCTACACGGTGACCTACTACGACTACCGCGTCAACAAGGGCAACACGGAGCTTTACACGATGCCGGCCACCGGCGGCGAACCCACACGCATCACCGTGACGGAAGAGAACGAGATGCAACCCGTTTGGCGGCCCGACGGCAAGAAAATCGCCTTTCTCCGTGCCGATGACAAGGGCATGCAGATTTGGGAAGCTGACCCCGACGGCAAGAATGTCAAAGCTATCAGCAACGTGGATGGCGACATCAATGGGTTTGGCTATGCGCCTGATATGAAGCACATTTGCTACTTCAAGAATGTACAGATGGAGCCGACCATCGAGGAACGTTACCCAGACCTCCCCGAAGCTGACGCCATGATTTATGATGACCTCATGTACCGCCACTGGAATTACTGGGCCGATGGTTCCTACAGCCACCTTTTCGTGGCCGACTACCCGTCAATGGAAAATGCCGTTGACCTTCTGGAAGGCCAGAAGTTCCACTGTCCGAACCCGCCCTTCGGTGGCATGGAGGAGGTGGCCTGGCTCCCTGACGGCAACAGGCTCGTCTATTGCTGCAAGAAGCTGACTGGCAAGGCGTTTGCGGAGAGCACTAACACGGACATCTACCTTTATGATCTGAATACCAAAGCTACTCAGAATCTGACGGAGGGCAACAAAGGCTACGATATGGATCCCGTCATCTCGCCCGATGGCAAGAAGATGGTGTGGTGGAGCATGGCTACCGATGGCTTCGAGTCGGACAAGCACCGGCTGATGATTTACGATTTCGAGACGGGCACGGCGGAGGACTACACTGCGGACTTCGACCAGGATGCCACCGGCTTCACGTGGAGCGTGGACAACCGCACGGTCTTCTTCATCAGCGTGAAAGAAGCGACTCAGCAGGTCTATCGTTTGGATGTGGAATCCCGTGTCATTGAGCAGGTTACGGACGGCGATTACGATTACAACTCCGTGCAGGCCAACGGTAACCAGCTTATTGTCACGCGCACCTCACACGCCGAACCGTCAGAGATTTACGCCGTGCAGTTGAAGGACAAATCGGTGAAACAGCTCAGCTTCATCAACAAGGATGTGCTGGAGAAAATCACGCCGGCGACTTCTGTGAAACGCTGGGTGAAGACCACCGACGGCAAGCAGATGCTCGTATGGGTGATTCTGCCCCCGAATTTCGACTCCACAAAGAAATACCCCGCACTGCTCTACTGTCAGGGCGGACCGCAGTCGGCGGTGAGCCAGTTCTTCTCCTACCGTTGGAACTTCCAGATGATGGCGGCCCACGACTATATTATTGTCGCGCCTAACCGCCGTGGTCTTCCTGGTTTTGGCCAGGAGTGGAACGACCAGATCAGCGGCGACTTTGGCGGGCAGAACATGAAGGACTACCTCTCCGCCATCGACGATGTGGCGAAGGAATCGTACGTGGATGAGGAGCGTCTCGGTTGCGTGGGCGCGAGCTATGGTGGCTTTAGCGTCTATTGGCTTGCCGGCCACCATCAGAAGCGTTTCAAGGCCTTCATTGCGCATTGCGGTATGTTCAACTTCGAGAGTTGGTACGGTACCACCGAGGAACTCTTCTTTGCCAATCACGACATTGAAGGACCGTATTGGAAGACGCCGACCCCGAAGAGTTACAGCTTCTCTCCGCACAAGTTCGTGGGCAACTGGGACACCCCGATTCTGGTTATCCATGGCGGCAAGGATTTCCGCATCCCGTACACTGAAGGTATGCAGGCTTTCGACGCCGCACAGATTCAGGGCATCCCGAGCCGCTTCCTCTATTTCCCTGAGGAGTGCCATTTCGTGTCGAAGCCGCAGAACTCCATGCTTTGGCAGCGGGAGTTCTTCCGCTGGCTCGACCAATGGTTGAAAAACAGTTAGTAGTTAGTAGTTAGTAGTTAGTAGTTGGCGACACGGATGAACCTATTTACTCGCATAAAAGAACTCAACGGGCGTTTTCGAGAGAAGATTGGCTGGAAAATAATCGACAGCTATATTCTCTGGAAGATGCTGGGTACGGTGGTGTTTGCCATTACGCTGCTGATGACCGTCGTGGTGGTGTTTGACATGTCGGAGAACATCCAGCGGTTTCTGAACCACAATGTGCCGTGGAAAGAGGTTGTCACGGGCTACTATTTAAACTTCATTCCTTACTTCATCAACCTATTTATCCCGCTGTTCACCTTCATCAGTGTCATCTGGTTCACTTCGAAGCTCTCCTCGCACAACGAAATCATCTCCATCTTCGACCACGGCATCAGTTTCAACCGGATGCTGGTGCCCTACATCACAGGCGCGGTCATCATTATGATTATGTCGTTGATTCTCGCCAACTTCATCGTGCCGAACACCAACCGCAAGCTCAACGACTTCAAATTCCAGTATTTCGGGCGGCGATCGGTGAATTCCAGCTATCTGCACATCAAGAATTCGAAAAACAGCTACATTTTTGTGGAGCGTTGGGACAAGATGGCGGGCGAGGGTTACAACTTCACCTACGAGGAGTTTGACAATAGTTCTATACGGCAGAAAATCTCTGCGCAAACCATTGATTACGATGAAGATAACAAGATTTGGCGATTGCATCGTTACACGCGACGGGTCATCACATCGGAAGACGAAGAGTTGATTTTCCGGGGCGAGGAATTCGATACGGTCTTAAACATCACGCCGATGAACCTGTATCAAGATGTATCCGTCAGTGAAACAATGACTTACACTGAATTACGACAGTTTATCAAGGAAGAGAAGGTGCGGGGCTCGTCGCTGTTGACCAACTACCAGATCGAGCGACACAAGCGGCTTGCAAACCCTGTCGGCATTCTGATTATGACCCTATTGGGTGTGAGCGTTTCGTGCCGGAAGACCACACGTGGTGTCGGTGTCCACATCTTTTTCGGGGTTGGACTCGTCTTCACGTTTGTCTTTCTGCAGCAGATTTCCACCGTTTTCTCCGTCTCCGGCGGCCTCCCTCCTGTGCTCGGTACCTGGTTCCCGAATATCATCTTCGCCATTATCACGATTGTGATGTTGAGGATGACACCGAAATAGTTAGTAGTTAGCAGTTAGTAGTTAGTAGTTTTTTATGAAACAAACAACGTTATACTTGACAGGAATGCGGTTTTACGCGTACCACGGCTGTTTCGAGGAGGAACAGAAGATAGGTACGCACTTTGTCATGGACGTGTCGCTCACGTACGATGCGGCAGCGGCTGTCGCGGACGATGACGTGGAGAAGTCCGTGAATTATCCGCTGGTTTACAAGACGATACAGCGTGTGATGGACGAGCCGAAGCACCTTATCGAAACCGTGGCCGACGGCATTATCCGTGAAATCAAGCGTGACTTTCCACAAGTGACGTATGTTACCGTGAAACTCTGCAAGTTGAACCCGCCGCTGGAGGGGAAAACTGAGTATGTCGCTGTGCAGATGGAAGGATAATGGCAAAATCGGATATCATACGTCATCTTTCCGAACATTTTCGGCAGCAGAACATCATTAAGATGGTTGTTTTGACGGATGAAAATGTAGAAAAGCATTATTCCGACTATTTTTCGGGTTTGTCGGAGTGTGTTTCCGTGGACAAAATCGTACTACCGGCAGGAGAACAGGCCAAATCCATAGACACTGCTGTTCAGATTTGGCAGTATCTTGCTGACAAACAATGCGATAGAAATACTTTTTTGCTGAATTTCGGTGGCGGTACGGTCAGCGACCTTGGTGGTTTTGTGGCGTCTACCTACAAGCGGGGCATTCGTTACGCCAACGTTCCCACCACTTTGCTCGCCATGATTGATGCCTCCATTGGTGGCAAGACAGGAATCAACCTCCACCACTTGAAAAACGCCGTCGGCTCTTTCTATTTTCCTGATTTAGAGCTTCCTGTTGATATTTCTTTCTTGGAAACGCTGCCGGTAGAAGAGCTTCGGAGCGGATTCGGGGAACTGGTGAAGAATGCGCTTATCGGGTCGGAAGAACTATTTGACAACCTGTGCAGAATGGAATCCCTGTCAGAAATCAGAACAGAATTTGTTGACGTTTGTATTCATCTCAAGCAGGAAGTGATTAAAAGCGACCCTAAAGATCTCGGTTTCAGGCATATTTTGAACTTCGGGCACACGTTCGGCCATGCGCTTGAAAGTTACGCTGCGAAGACTGGCAAACCGATTGCCCATGGCATAGCCGTGGCGCAGGGGTTGTACTACGAAAGTCTTCTATCAACAAGACTTGGTCATCTTCCTCAAGAAGAATGGAAACAAATCGCCGCTTTTCTGAAAAAGAATTTCGTCATTATGCCAATTACTGATGAAGTTTTCAGAGAATTGTTGTTTTATATGCTGAATGACAAGAAAAACCATGATGATATGATCAATTTCACGTTGCTGGATCATATCGGTCATGCGATTCCTGATTTCCAAATTCCCGCGTCTGAAATACAGACACATTTATCAGGCGTAATCACAACCCCTTAACCCTAAACTACAAACCAAATGCTGAAATCCAAAGACGATATCGTGAAAAACTGGCTTCCGCGCTACACGGGAATGCCGTTGGAGGAGTTCGGGCAGTATATTCTGCTGACGAACTTCCAGAATTATGTGCAGAATTTCGCCGAGCTGACCGGTGCGGAAATTCGCGGCAAAGACAAATCGATGCAGTGCGCCTCGAGCGACAACATCACGATTATCAACTTCCAGATGGGCAGTCCGAATGCGGCGACCATTATGGATCTGCTGACGGCGGTAAAGCCCAAGGCGGTGTTGTTTTTAGGCAAGTGCGGCAGCTTGAAGTCGTACATCGGCTTGGGTGCGCTGCTGTTGCCCATCGCCGGTATCCGCGGAGAGGGAACCTCGCTCGACTACTTCCCCGAGGAGGTGCCTGCGTTGCCCGCTTTCAACTTGGAGAAGGCCATATCTTCCACCATTAGCCGGCAGTTCGGTCTGGAATATTGGACGGGAACGGTCTATACAACCAACCGCCGTGTGTGGGAGTACGACGAAAAATTCAAGGACTACCTGCTCAGCATTCGCGCCACGGCCGTCGATATGGAGACCGCAACGCTATTTTCCGTCGGGTTCTATAACCGCATCCCCACAGGCGCCCTGCTGATGGTCTCCGACCAGCCCATGCTCCCCGAGGGTATCAAAACCGCCTACTCGGACCAGAAAGTGACCGCGGATTTTGCGCGCATGCACCTGAAAATCGGCATTCAGTCGCTGCAGGAACTCCAGAACAAGGGCATCTCGGTGAAGCATTTGCGATTCGACTATTACGAATAGAGACGGCGGTTTTGTCATTAGTGCAGAAAGATCTGTAAAGACAAGGAAAACCGCTTTTGGCAGTCGTACGGCATGACGAAAAGATGGCAAAAAGAAAGTAATGTTATACAAAATAGTTGTTTTTTGACTAATTTCATTTGACTTTGCCGGAAAAGAGGAGGCTTTTTCTATTTTTGCACTGTGAAAAAAGTCAAAACAGATAAAAAGGATATTTCCCAATATGAGGATCGCGTTGCGAAATACGGAATTGTGGTGATTGATGGCATCACGACGATGCCGATTATGAACCAACCATTCGTCACGAAAAACTATGTTTTTGGCATTTGTCATAGTGGGGAAATAGAGGCAGAATACGATACCCAGGATGTCCATTATTGCCAACATGAGGTCTCTATTGTGTATCCAAGTCATCCTCTTTGGATAAAGCGAGTGTCGGAGAATTACCTCTCCACCTTAGTGGTCGTATCGGCAGCAGAATATAAAGAGCTCAGCTCTCATGTCTCTTTTCGTAACCGTTTCCTTTACGAGCAGAGTCCTTCCTTCCTTCTTACCGACAGCCAGTATGCTGATTTGATGAATATTATCGGGACGATGCGTATCCTGGACAATAGTGAAATTGTTTTTCGTCTGCAATTGATGGAGAATTTGTTGAATGTGCTTTTGGATATGACCGACTATTTCCGCCACCAGAACGAGTCGCAGGATGAGTTGGCTCCACAGCGGCTCAGCGCGAAATTCCACCAAGCTATT
>Ga0310696_10010958_pt1 | contig 10366 bp, 6 predicted proteins | sample AusTroGonzalo_MG_4_FD_203885 | JGI IMG/M metagenome (GOLD analysis project Ga0310696, IMG submission 203885) | Bovine rumen microbial communities from tropical cattle in Woodstock, Queensland, Australia - Gonzalo_02 (v2) (version 2) | ecosystem: Host-associated > Mammals > Digestive system >... | reverse complement strand
CAACAAGGCGGTGTGGTAAATCAACAGGACGACAGCCTTGTTGCCTTGCAGAACGGTTGCATCTGTTGCACGCTGAAGATGGACTTGGTACAGCAGCTGCAAGATATTATCCAGATGCAGCGCTTCGACTATATTGTCATCGAGGCCAGTGGCATCTGCGAGCCAGGACCTATTGCACAGACTATCTGCTCTATCCCATCGATGGCTCCCGAGGTTGTTGAGAACGGCGTACCCCGCTTGGACTGCATCGTCACTGTTGTTGACGCGCTCCGCATGCGCGACGAGTTCGAGGGCGGACAGTTGTTGACACGCCCCGACATCGACGAGGAAGACATTGAGAATCTGGTCATCCAGCAGATTGAGTTCTGCAACATCGTGCTGCTGAACAAGGCTGCCGAGGTAACACCCGAGGAACTGGGACGCACACGCGCTATCATCCGCACCATTCAGCCTAAGGCTGAGATTATCGAGTGCAACTATGGTGATGTGGACTTCGACAAGATTCTCTTCACCGATATGTTCGACTTCGACCGTGTGGCTACTTCTGCCGCATGGCTTCAGGAGGTAGAACGCCACCACGAGGAGGAGGAGGAAGAAGAAGAGGAAGAACATGAACACCATCATGATGAGCATGAGCACGAACACGAGCATGAACATGAGCATGAGCACGAGCACGAACATGAGCACCACCATCATCATCACCACCATCACCACCACGATGAAGGCGAAGCTGAGGAGTATGGTATCGGAACCTTCGTTTATTATCGTCGCCGTCCCTTCAACATGGGACTCTTCGATCATTTCGTAGCCCGCAAATGGCCTAAGGGAGTCATCCGTGCTAAAGGTATCTGCTACTTCAAGGACGAGCAGGACATGTGCTACCTCTTCGAGCAAGCAGGCAAGCAGGTCGGTCTGCGTCAGGCAGGTCAGTGGTTTGCCACCATGCCTAAGGAGGAACTTGAGATGATGATGCAGCGCGATGCTGCCCTGCGTGCCGACTGGGACGAGCAATATGGCGACCGCATGCAGAAGCTGGTCTTCATTGGTCAGCATCTGGATAAAGAACTCATCACCAAGGAGTTGGACGCCTGTCTTGCATAACAACAAAAACTTATATGTTAAACAACCAAAAATAAACAAAGATGAAAAGAGACAACACCGTTTTCGAGTTGATCGAGAAAGAACATCAGCGTCAGCTGAAAGGTATTGAACTGATTGCCAGCGAGAACTTCGTAAGCGACCAGGTAATGGAAGCCATGGGATCTTACCTGACTAACAAGTATGCCGAGGGTTATCCTGGACACCGTTACTATGGTGGCTGCCAGGTAGTTGACGAGGTTGAGCAGTTGGCTATCGACCGCGTTTGCAAGCTTTTCGATGCTGAGTATGCTAACGTGCAGCCTCACTCTGGTGCACAGGCTAACGCAGCCGTACTGCTGGCCGTACTGAAGCCAGGCGACACTTTCATGGGACTGAACCTGGATCACGGTGGTCACCTGTCGCACGGATCACACGTAAACACCTCTGGTTTGATCTACAACCCCATCGGTTACAACCTGAACAAGGAGACCGGTCGTGTAGATTACGACGAGATGGAGCAGCTGGCACTGGAGCACAAGCCAAAGCTGATTATCGGTGGTGGTAGTGCCTACAGCCGCGAGTGGGACTACAAGCGCATGCGTGAGATTGCCGACAAGGTTGGCGCTCTGCTGATGATTGACATGGCTCACCCCGCTGGTCTGATTGCCGCTGGTCTGCTCGACAACCCTGTTAAGTATGCTCACATCGTAACTTCTACTACTCACAAGACACTTCGTGGTCCTCGTGGTGGTATCATCCTGATGGGTAAGGACTTCGAGAATCCTTGGGGATTGAAGACTCCAAAGGGTGTAACCAAGATGATGAGCCAGCTGCTGAACTCAGCCGTATTCCCCGGACAGCAGGGTGGTCCTCTGGAGCACGTGATCGCTGCCAAGGCTGTTGCTTTCGGCGAGGCTCTGCAGCCTGAGTTCAAGGAGTGGGCTAAGCAGGTACAGAAGAACGCTAAGGTTCTGGCCGACGAGCTGGTTAAGCGTGGATTCGGCATCGTGAGCGGTGGTACCGACAACCACTCTATGCTGGTTGACCTGCGCTCTAAGTATCCTGAGCTGACTGGTAAGGTAGCTGAGAACGCACTGGTTGCTGCCGACATCACCGTGAACAAGAACATGGTTCCATTCGACAGCCGCAGCGCATTCCAGACCTCTGGTATCCGTCTGGGAACTCCTGCTATCACCACTCGTGGTGCTAAGGAAGACCTCATGGTTCAGATTGCTGCTTGGATTGAGGAAGTACTCAACGATCCCACCAACGAGGAGGTTATCGCTAGCGTTCGCGCTCGCGTCAACGAGAAGATGAAGGAGTATCCCCTCTTCGCATACTAAACCTCGATAGGTTAACAATAAAAATCAGCTAAGCATTCCCGCTTAGCTGTTTTTTTATATTGTGCCTCTACCCTCCACAATATCTTCTGCCATTTTGTTCAACGCTAAGCACATGGCACGCGTCAACGGTATTCGTTCATTTTGGTGAGGCCAGGGAGCCAACAGTAATAGCCGTCCATCAGCACAAGCCTCAAAATACTGGTGCCCTGGCTTTGAGAATTTATTAAATCCCCATGGTGTAATGAAGACTAGCGGCAGATGAGCATCCATGACCGAACGCATAACCACCTGCTCACCTTTTGAGATGGCTGGCGATACTAACACCGTACCAGTATTAGCCATAGACATAAACCGTTCCTTTTCCACTATAACCTGCACCTCTGTCAGTTTACGCGTTAGCTGCACCTGCGCCATATCGGGACTTTCCAATAGGAAACGATTGCCAATAGCAGCATACGTCTGCCCTGCGACCGTGACACCAAACTGAACACGGAAATAGTCGGGATGTTCTCGGCGAATGGCCAGGCGTCGAGGATTATCATGCACATAGGCAGTTAGACGTGGCAGCATGTCATAGCTCTTTGATATAAGGTCGTTATATCCACGTTCAAAAAGCAGTCCATGTCTCCTATCATCCTTCTTTAGCCGCTGTTCTGAAAGCAGTGGAAGTGGCGATGCCACCTCATACGCAGAAACATCCTTTAGCTCCTTCAGCGTATGTTGAGGCACCGCCTCAACCTCTGGCACCGCCTCAACAAAACAATCCCCAACCAAACGCCTATACGCCTTATTACATCCAGCCTTAAAACCACTAATTACTTGTCCCAGATGTTCCTCCATAGCCTCCTGCACAAAGAGGACGCCATGCAAATGGTCAGGCATCAACTGAAAAGCCAGCAGCCGCACCTCCCTATGAAACTGAGGTATAAGTTCCCAACAGCGCATCACCTCCTGTCCCAAAGGTGTCGGTACAATACACGGAGCACCTACCTCACCATCAGGAACAGAGGAACTACCCGTCAGTCTGCCAAGAAGCGGACGACGTCCTTCCACAGCCATTGTCACCATATAGATATGGCGACCATAATAGTCGTTGATATTACTGCGGCGCTTCATGGAAGGAATTTTCTCCCCAGCAAAGCGCAACTTCTCCTGCAACCTTTTTTCTTTTTCGTCCATAGAGATTGCAAAGGTACAAAAAATATTGGAATAAAGAGAGAGAGAATTATTTGGTCATATTATTAAAAATGTGTATTTTTGCACACGAAACATCAAGAGCAGTCGCCTTTGGGCAGACTCACCAACCGAGCTCTAATGACTTAGCCACGGTGGTAGAGACGATGTGGAAGAATCAAATATTCACTTCAAAAACAAAAAGTTATGCAACAACACATTTATTACATTCGCTATGCGCTGCAATTTGTAGGCATGCAAATCACCGAGTTAGTTAACACTTTCAACAATCAGACTGGCAATCGTTGCTGGACCAGCATGCGTGCCTATCACGACCAGGCCCTTATCGACGAGTTCCAACATCGAGGCATCGACATTTCGTTAGTCAGCGATGGTAAGACGACATCCTTCGCCCACCCCATCCGATACGACATCGAGAGCAATCGCCTTGTCGTTATCCGATAACGTCATCAACATAAAAGACTCCGCCCCCAGCAGTCTGCTCTTTGCTGAGGGCGAAGTTAATTATTCCATTGGCTTAATCATCGACTCAATGAAGGCTATTTCATCTTCTGTCAAGTTGTACTTTTTGTATAATTCTTCATCTGTCCAAGGTTTGCTAAAGTCCTGGAGGGGGACAAAACGGAAGTTTGCTTTTGACAAGTGTTGTGTTGCTGTTACCATCGCAACTAATGCCCTTACAAATCGCGTTTTGAGATATTTCAACATATTGACACACTCATTCTGATTGTCGAAAGTACTCAATAACATATAAGTCTCCGTACAGATTGTTCCTGGTTCCAAGATTTCTAAAGAGGAGAAGATTCGTTTCTGTCCATTCTTATCCGTCTCACCTGCATGTTCCGCGGTTAGACATGAAATAATGATTTTCCACTTATCTATCAAGTTCTCATTAACTGTCACCAAATTACGATTATAAGGCCCCATACCGCCATTGTAACGCAAATAGATATCACCTGATTCCAATGGTTTCACATAAGTACGCAAACCAAATGGTTTCTGAGAATACGCAGTATTGCTTAGATATATCTGTCCTTCTATCTGAATTTTACTCATTATTGAGACTTCTTCCTGATGCCGAATAAGAACCTCTGACTCGCTCAAATCTCTCATCGTAGAAATCCTCGTATTTGATTTACACGAAATCAAGTTACATAGACCTTCATAGTTTTTATCACGCAAGAAATAACAAATACCACCAGCCACATCGACAGTCGGAAAACAATCGTGCGGATCGATATAATCATACAAACATTTTAGTTGCTTGTCGTGAAGCATGTTGTATCGGAATTGATCCAAGCCCCGCCCTCCATTATACCATTTTGCAGGCATAATCATCGAAATATAATTGGGCTTACTCTGTTTTGCTATATCTACAAAGCGATGATATACAGGAACAGCACTGACACCAGCACCTCCATCCATCACTTGATACGGCGGATTGCCTACTATTGCGTCTAATTTCATATTTGTATTATCGTTGATTTTCCAGAAGTGCTTGCCATCACGGAAGGTATTGACGACAACTTCTGGGCGTTCTGAAATATTTTCTATTAAGTTCTTATAATACTGTGCATTGACCTTTGTATCTCGGAAGCCTGCAAGGGTACGTTTTGTAATGCTTTTAGCCATAGGAGTTTTGCAAACCACGAGGATATTTTCTTCTATGGTTGCATCCCAAAGACTCTTGGAGAATCCTAGTCCCACCTCACCATATTTCTGCTTGGCCTCCTCCACTCTGCTCCTATATATGCTATAGGTAACATAAAGAGGATAGAGACCGCTCTTGGAATTAATCTCTAAGATATGACTGTCTGCACGGAACACGTCTTTTGTAACCACACCTTGGTTCACCCAACGAGGAACAGATAGCATTTGCTTGAAATCTTCATCCCAGAAGCACCAACCTCCCAAACAATCACTCATGTGCATATTGACTACACGCCAAGGTGTAAGCACAGTCTCCTTATCGGGATTACGGAAGGTATTAAAGATGCTGGCTATACGTTCTATGCGTTCCTCAATGGTGAACTTATCCGCAGCACGAGCCATTTCACGAATACGCTTGCCTGCCTCACGGAATACATCTGGATCGTAGTATTTCTTGAACTTCTCAAACTTAGCCTTGTCGACACCTTTAGGCATAAACTCTTCCCACGACTGGTCATCAATCAAAGATGAGAAATTATGGATGGTGATTTCTTCATCTTCATTCTTGAGTTCAGCACCATAGATGAGCAAAGGCATACGAATAGAAATTCCACGAAGTACGCTGATGGCATTGCGTCGCTGATTGCTCATGGCTTTCAATTCGTCAAGCCGAGCCTGTTCCTCTGGTGTACGTTCCTTCTTGGGTTTCTTCTCAAGTCGTTCCTTTTCCTCGTATTGCTCATTGGTAAAACCCTGATTATTGACGTCAATATCGCCAGTCTTGCCCATCGCCTTTGTCTGACCAATAGTTTTCTTCAGGTCATCAAAGTCCTTCAATTCCACATCTGTCAGTTTCAGCAGTTCGTCATTATAGAGTGCGCCATCCTCAAAGCCACATTGCACCACCTTCTCTATCTGAGCTTTCTTCAGCTGTCCCATCATCTTGTTCACATCATAGGGCTTCATCTGAGAACCATCAATAGAGATAATAGGACAGAAGTTCAGGAAATCGCCCAAGATTTTTCTGTCTTCCTCCGTCTGCTTGCCAACCTTGGCACTCACTTTCGCTGTTTCTGCCAACACCCTCAGCGTTCGGTCTGGAGCAAAGTCGAATGCATAGCATTGCTCTTTCATGCGTCCATGAATCTCATAGGGAGTCTGCACACGGAATATGGTCTGCATATATTGAGCAGCAGAAGTACTGAATGAACCCGCCATCATAAAGACTGCAGTCCAAGGCTTAATGCTAACACCCGTAGTCAGTCGTCCACAACTCAGTGTAATAGTAAAGGTCTCATCGGAATCTGGTCCGATGGCTTTGTTGACCATCTGCAAGGCCTCATCATTCTCTTCGTCCTCATCACCATTACCTGCCACATTAACTATCTGAAACTTTCCAAAGATGTTGTGTGCTTTCAGTTTCGCACTCAACGAACGAGCTGCATTCACACCAGGAACTACCCAAAGCGTATGGCGGAATATACGACGGAAGTTTTCATTGCTATAGGGATAAAGGCTTTCTTCATCCTCTTTACACAACAAATCAAGGAAATGGTCTACATCCTTGTCATGAACAAACGTATCATCGTCCTTAGTACGGAAGAACTCTCGGAAATTAAATGCCTTCTCGTCCTCCACATACTCACTCATCAGGCTTCCTAGGTTGTAAGTATATATATTGATGGCAGGCAATGAAGCATAAGGGTTGGGCTCGTATGGATTATCTACAGCCCAGGCCTGCTTGGCACGCTGCTCCATCACATAGTCCCAAGTGAAGATTTCTTCTTCGGAGTAGTCATCAAAAAGATTAAACGGCGTGCCTGAAAGTTGCAACACCTTCGTATCAGACTTAATGAGCTCACGCAATACATTCTGACCTAATTCCGTCTTGGTGCCTTCATGCGCTTCATCAACAATGATAAAATCCCAGGATATACGGAAAACTTCATCATTCTTATCGAACTTTCCGCCCACCTGCTCTGAACCTCGAAGATCTTGCATCGAGGCAAAGTAGATGAAATGCTGTGCTTTATTCTTCAGATGATTAAAGTCCTCACCATTCCCCTTTGAACTATAGGAATAATCAGTACGATCATAGAATATCTTCTTGAAATCATCATACCATCCGCTGTCTACGACAGGACGATGGGTCAATATCAAAGAACGGGAAAAACCTTCCTCTTTAATAACTTGCAAGGCAGAGAGTGTCTTACCAAAGCGCATCTTGGCATTCCACAACATCTGATTGCCTTTCTTGAAACGCTTAATGGTCTTGTCAATGGCATCACGTTGCTCTGGTCTGAAAATGATAGGCGTCTTGCCTTGCGACACTTTGCTGGGATGCAGGCTGCTCTCCCCCTGCTTTACAGCATGAATGGCTTTCTTGACTGTTTCCAAATCACAGCAATACCATTCGTCTGCACCTTTCACGCCTTCAAACTCTTTTTTCCTAATACCCGAACGTTCCAGTACTTTATGTACCTGCTTGTCGTTGAAAGTAAAAATCATACCATTGCGCACAAAGATGGATATCTCTGTATGCAACAACTGATAGGCTATACCTGCCGTCTTGGTATATTGACGAATACGTTTATGGGCTGCTTCTTGTAATGCCTCATTATTGTTAAACAGGTTAGAACCGTCATCTTCGTCAAGCGTTGTCTCCCCAATCTTCAGACAGTCGCTGTGTCTTTCGTCACTAATGGCAAAGACGTAAATTAGTTTTGATTTTAAAGAGGATTCAAATGTAGCCATAGGTCTTTATCGTTTAATAAGGTCAATGAAGCGGATTTTCTTTTTCTTGTTTGGCCAGTCACGAATTAGGCAATACGTACCATTATGTCTGCGCAAGTCGTCCTGCTGACAACCTGCACAATTCACTGTATGCTCTTCTTCGCCAAATAAAGTCTGGATTTTCTCCGTTACACCATTCTTACAGCTATCAGGCACAACACCTTTAAGTCCATCCATCTGCCAAAGGTTCCAAGAAATAATATAGGCGATATAATTGATAGACCTAAGGAGTGGCTCCCTGCCAAACTTATCTTTATAGTATTCTATAAAACTCCATAATAAAGCTTCACGAGCCAGCAAGAGGTTATCGCCCTGCCATTCGTAACCATAGGTATTCATATAGGCTATTTGTGCCCAGTCGAGCCACTCCCCACTTGTTTCAGTATTCTCTGAAACGACCCGAAGTTTTCTGTCGAGCAAACCAATTCGTTGTTTTAAAGGGATTGAGTCTCCTGTAGTGGTATCGTAACGACTAGCCAAGTAAGGAGCCTCGCCACAAGTCATCTCCATACGTGTTGCTCTTACATAGTCTTTCCATGTCTTCCCTTCTGGGAACACAATCTTTTCTGTAGTTGATTTCCATGTATGATGCTCACTGTCTTCAACGTTGAAGACATCCTTCCTGCCAAACCAAGCTTCATCCACGAGATTATTCTGAGCATTACATACCCACGAAGGCGTAAACACTTCAGCCATTCCCTTGGCCCTATCAGTTTGGTTCTCTTTAGTTTTTAGCACACGAGGGCGGATTACCATTCCATGCTCACCCGTTATCAATTCAGGCAATATCTGGGCATGATAATCATATTCACTCCCAAGCGCCTCATAGTCATGAGTAGCCCAGAAGATATTACGTCCTGTGGTATGATCACGCAGAAGCGTAGCCAACACTTCCGGCGATATATCCGACAGGTCATCCTCCCTGATATCTATACAGGAAAGATTACTTTCTTTTTTTGGCATTCTTTGCGCTTATAGCTTTTGGCATAAGCACTTATCGGATTCTTTGGGCTTGATACATCAAGACCTCTATATATGAAAGAAGCGTGTCCGCTCCTTACCAGATATAGAGGCCCTGAGAAAGCCCAGATGAATGATAAGTGACGTCCACGCCATAAACGCGAACATCCACAATTATCAGTATTCATCTTACTTTTAAGAAATTTCTCAGGTTTCTATATCTTCCGAATAACTGCTAATGCTGTTATTATTTCCACGAAAATCGCACCGGCCACCTCCGCTGAAGTTCTGCGCCAGTACTTATGTGCAAAGGTAGAACAAAAATTTGAATATTGCAAGAGTTCTATGGGGAAATTGTTGCATGAGAGCTACATGCATTGATAATTAGGAGTACTTATATAGAGAGAATATGAAATAATATGTTCTCTTACTTGTTCGGGTACTTGTTCGGGGTACTTGTCGGGGTACTTGTCGGGGTAAGCTGATTCGGCTGCAATCTCTCCCCCCCGCAGGATGAATATGGAGTATGTTTAAACAGCTGAAAATGTGTGGGGATACAATAGCTATTGAAATGCAATAGTACGAGTTTCGGGATACAGGAGTTTAGGTTTGGAGGCTGATGCAGAGTCTACAAAAAGCGATTCTAAAGTCTGGAATGGGGATTTCTAAAGTCTAGAATGGGAATTTCTAAAGTCTAGAATGAGTGAATGCAGAGTCTGGATTTTAGCAATCCAGCCCCTGGAATGATGAGTTCCAGCCCCTGGAAAGGGGGCGTGCAGGGCCTGGAAGTGTGTTGTCCAGGGGCTGGATGCGATGCAAAAGTTAAGGTATTGGGATGTAATAGCTAAACTATGGGGAAACGATAGTTACGCTTTACGGGCAGAATAGTGCCGCTATTCTACCTGAAAAGTGCCACTATTCTGCCCGTAAAGTACCGCTTTTCCACCAGCAAAGTACCGCTTTGCTCGGAATGCGGTGAAAAGCCTATTTACTGGTCTTATGCCATTTCACGCTCAAGGGCTGCTGCAAACTGGAGAGTGTCCAGTTGATGCGCTGCTGCCATTCGGCCTGTGAACGGACGTCGTATTTAGACCAGGCGGAACCAAAGTAATAGGTATAGGGGTCGCCTTTGTAGTTGTTCTTGATGCCAAGGGCATGACCTTCGTTTCCCCCACTCTGCTTGCCAAGTTTCTTCATCAATGTTTGGTTGACACCCTGTGGATAGAGGGTGGCCACAAAGAGCTGGCAGTTGTTCACCTCTACATTGTCGGTGGGATCGGCATACTGCACGTAGTTCTTACCAAGAACATAGCTCTTGGCATCCTCGGAGTGGATGACTACGCCTG
>Ga0310696_10010957_pt1 | contig 10367 bp, 13 predicted proteins | sample AusTroGonzalo_MG_4_FD_203885 | JGI IMG/M metagenome (GOLD analysis project Ga0310696, IMG submission 203885) | Bovine rumen microbial communities from tropical cattle in Woodstock, Queensland, Australia - Gonzalo_02 (v2) (version 2) | ecosystem: Host-associated > Mammals > Digestive system >... | reverse complement strand
TGTCGAGAAAAACGCTGTTCACTCTCTAATTATGCCGAGAAAATCAAAAAAAGCCAAAGATAACTATATTTACGCTTACTATCAGGGCATCAAGTCCGGGAATATCTGCGTTTGCCGGTGGGTCTCTGCGATTTATGAGTATCTAATCGCGGGAATCGAGTCAAAACGCTTTTTCTTCGACCAGAAGAAGGCGGACGCGGCCATTGAATGGATCGAATCGCATTGTTTCCACACCGAGGGCCGTTTGGCACCTGGGCCGCTGAAGCTGGAGTTGTGGCAGAAGGCATTCCTGTCTGCGGCATTTGGGATCGTGGACAAAGACGGAGAGCGGCAGTTCCGCGAGGTGCTGCTGGTCGTCGCCCGGAAGAACGGCAAGTCTCTCTTGGCGGCTGCCATCGCGGCGTATATTTGGCGCTGCGAAGGCGGCTATGGAGCGAAGGTATTCTGTCTCGCACCGAAGCTGGAACAGGCAGACATCATCTACAACAACGTCTGGCAAATGACGACGCTGGATCCAGAATGGCAAGAGCTGAAAGAGATCCTCAACGAGCGCGACACGCACAACGTCAAGATCAACGACGATTCCATGCTGGCAAAGCACCGGCAATCGGATCTGTCCATTATTGGCATGAATGCCACGGTAAAAAAGATCGCGTTTTCCGCGAAGAAGTCGGACGGCTTCAATCCTTCGCTGTGCATCTGCGACGAGATCGCGGCATGGGAAGGGGATAAGGGCCTCAAACAGTATGAGGTCATGAAGTCCGGCATGGGCGCTCGTCCTGACGGGTTGCTTCTCAGCTGCACGACGGCGGGCTATGTGAACGACAGTATCTATGACGAGCTGGTCAAGAGATCTACACGGTTTTTGATGGGCGACAGCAAGGAAACGAAGCTGCTGCCTTTTTTATACACCATCGACGATGTCGAGGCATGGAACGACATCAACGAGCTGCGGAAATCGAATCCGAATCTCGGCGTTTCCGTTTCTGTCGATTTCATGCTGGAGGAGATCTCCATCGCGGAAGGGTCTCTGTCGAAAAAGGCGGAGTTCCTGACGAAATATTGCTGTGTAAAACAGAACAGCAGCACGGCATGGCTGACGGCTCACGACGTGGAGCAGATGAGCGGCCCAGCGCTGTCGCTGGACAATTTCCGAAACAGCTACGCGGTCGGCGGCATCGACCTGTCGCAGACGCGAGACCTGACGGCCTGTTGCATCATCATCGAGCGCGACGGGGAATTGTACGTCTTTGCGAAGTTCTTTTTGCCGCGTGAGCGCATCGACGAGGCCATCCAGCGGGACGGCGTTCCGTATAACCTTTTCATCCAGCGCGGGATCCTCCAGCCGAGCGGAGACAACTTCGTGGATTATCACGACTGCGAGGCGTGGTTTCGGCAGCTGGTGGAGGAATATCAGATCTTCCCGCTGCAAGTCGGTTATGACCGCTATTCCGCGCAGTATCTCGCTCAGAACATGAAGGCGTATGGCTTCCAAATGGACGACGTATTTCAGGGGGAGAATCTCTGGCCGGTGCTTCAAGAGATGGAAGGGCTGATTGCTGACGGCAAGGTGCATATCGGCGACAACGATCTGCTGAAGGCCCATCTGCTGAACGCTGCCATTAAGATGAGCAACGAGCGCGGACGCGGCAAGCTGGTGAAGGTCAATCCGTCTCTGCACATTGACGGCACGGCAGCGCTGTCTGATGCGTTCACCGTTAGGCAAAAATGGGCTGCCGAGATAGGGGAGCAGCTGAAAAACGAGGGGTGATTCATCACGGGACTTTTTGATTTCATTTTCAAAAAAGCGCCGCAGCCGGTTGGAAACTATGGCGGCGAATGGAAGATGCTGACCGGCTATGAGCCGCATTTTACGACCTATGGCGGAAACATCTACGAATCCGAGCTGGTGCGGGCGAGTATCGACGCGATTGCGCGTCACGCTTCCAAGTTGTCGGTACAGACATACGGCGCGGCGAAGCCCAGCTTGCAGCTGAAGCTGTCGCACGGCCCGAACGAGCTGCAATCGTGGTCTCAGTTCCTGTACCGGCTGGCGACGATCCTGTACGTCCATAACACGGCGTTCATCGTGCCGGTGTATGACCAGTACGGTGAGCCGAGCGGCGTTTTCGCTCCGCTGCCGGAGAAGTGCGAGGTCGTGCAGTACGGCGCGGCGAAGATTCCATATCTGCGATATAAATTCGGCTGGGGCGAGACAGCGGCCATCGAGCTGGAGTTCTGCGGCGTGATGACGCGATTTCAGTATCGGTCGGATCTTTTCGGCGAGACCAACCGGGCGCTGCTGCCGACGATGGATCTCATCAATATGCAGAATCAGGGCATACAGGAAGGCGTGAAGTCGGCGGCGACATATCGCTTCATGGCCCAGCTGTCCAACTTCGCAAAGGCCGAGGATCTCGCGAAAGAGCGCCAGCGCTTCACGGCTGAAAACTTCAGCAAGGACGCGAAGGGCGGCGGCCTGCTGCTATTCCCGAACACATACCAGAACATACAGAAGATCGACGCGAAACCGTTCGTCGTTGATGCGGATCAGATGTCCGTTATCAACCGGGCGGTCTTTGATTATTTCGGCGTCAATGAAGACGTGCTGACGAATAGGGCCTACGGCGACGCCTGGGCGGCGTTCTACGAGGGCTGCATCGAGCCGTTTGCCATCCAGCTGTCCGAGGTGATGACGCGGATGCTGTTCACGTTCCGGGAGCAGTCGTCCGGCAACTATGTCGCGGTCACGTCGAATCGGCTCCAGTACATGACCAACGCAGACAAGCTGAATGTCAGCGCGGCGATGATGGATCGCGGCATCATGTCCGTGAACGAGGTGCGCGAGATCTGGCAGCTGCCGCCGGTCGAAGGAGGAGACGTGCGGATCGTGCGCGGCGAGTATTACAACGCAGACGAGAAGATCGTAACGGAGGAAGTAGGGCCGACAGAATGAGGCGAGTCGCTGTCTACGCCGGAACGCGCCGCGTTTACGAAATGATGACGTGCGCTGCGAAGTCGCTTCTGGCTCACACGCGCATGGATCGCGTTTACTTCCTCATCGAGGACGACGAGTTCCCGGAGGAGCTTCCGGATCTCATCGAGACCATCAACGTCAGCGGACAAAAGTGGTTTGATCTTGACGGGCCGAATTACAAAAGCCGCTGGACGTATATGACGCTTATCCGGCTGGCGTTGCCGATTCTGCTTTACAACGAGTCCCGCGTCCTCTGGCTGGACATTGACACCATCGTGGAGGACGACATCGGAGATCTTTTCGACATAGACATGATGGGCAACTACGTCGCCATGGTGCGGGAGCCGCCGCGTTGTTCTCAGCCGTTTATCTATCACAATGCCGGTGTGATGCTGATGGATCTCAACGCGATTCGTGCAGACGGAATCTGGCAGAAATGGATCCGGCTGGTCAATTCGCAGCCGTTCACAGCGCCTGATCAGGACGCAATCAATCTTATCTGTCAGGGCGAGATCTTGGAGCTGCCGCCGGAATACAACACCGCCGGGGTTATCACACAGGACACCGCCGAGCCGTTGATAAGGCATTACGCCGGTTATCTGCGGGGGAGCGGAGAGAACGCGTTTCGATATTACGCAAGAAAAAAATGGAGGGTGATCACATGATTCCCAAGACAATTCAGCAGAAGCTCGACGAGGGCCGCAGCTATCGCGACGTTATCGAGATCCGCGCCATCATCGGCGAGGAGGAAGAAGCGGTGGAGCGCAAGATCGTCGAGGGCTATGCCACGACGTTTAATGATCCCTATACGCTTTGGGAGGACGACGACTATCGCGTCATTGAGCAGATCGACGCGAGGGCCTTTGAAAGTACCGACATGAGCGACGTAATCATGCAGTACGACCACGAAGGCCGCGTCTTCGCCCGGACGAGCAACAACACGCTGGAGCTGACCGCCGACGGCCACGGGCTGCACGTCCGCGCCGATCTGGGCGGGACGGAGATCGGTCGTCAGCTCTACGAAGAAATCAGAGGCGGCTATACCAGCAAAATGTCTTTCGGCTTTACGGTCGAGTCCGACGAGCGGCTGATCACCGAGGCGGACGGACAGCAGACCATTCTGCGGACGATCACCGGCATCCGCAAGCTGTATGACGTTTCGGCGGTATCGCTGCCAGCCAATAACGCAACGGAGATCTCGGCCCGGAGTTTCTGCGAGGGAGTCATCGCAGAGGCAGCGGAGGAGCGCCGGAAAGCGGCTGAGATCGAAAACCGCAAGCGGAAAATTAAAATTCTTTTGGAGGTTTGACCATGGAAGTCAAAGACATGACGGTCGAACAGCTGGAGGCCCGCAAGGCAGAGATCATTGATCTGCTGGATGCAGAAGACGCCGATCTTGACGCTATCGAGGCCGAAGTCCGCTCGATCAAGGAGGAGCTGGAGTCCCGCAAGAACGCGGAGGCCCAGCGCGAAGAAATCAGAAAGGCCGTCGCCGCTGGTGCTGGCGAGGTCAAAGAACATTTTGAGGAGGAACAGAGAATGTCCAACATGGAAATCCGCAACAGCGCCGAGTATGTCGAGGCGTTTGCAAACTACATCAAGACCGGCTCCGACAAGGAATGCCGCGCTCTGCTGACCGAAAACGTCTCCGGCGCTCTGCCTGTGCCTGAGTTCGTGGACAGCATCATCCATACCGCGTGGGAGAACGACGAGATCCTGTCCCGCGTCCGCCGCGTGTATATCCGTGGCAATCTGAAGGTCGGCTTTGAGCGCAGCGCCGACGCTGCCTGGGTGCATACCGAAGGCACGACCGCAGTCACCGAGGAGTCCCTTCTGCTCGGCATCGTGACGATGATCCCGGCGAACATCAAGAAGTGGATCCGCATCTCCGACGAGGCCGTCGCCATGGGCGGCGAGGCCTTCCTTCGCTACGTCTACGACGAGCTGACCTATCAGATCATGAAGAAGCTGGCCGCTCTGGTCATCGCCGACATCGTGAACAGCCCGTCCAGCTCCGACGAGGACGAGGTCGGCGTGCCTGTCGTCAATGCCGCGCCCAGCGTGACCGCGATCCCGACCGCCGCTGCCAATCTCAGCGACGAGGCCCGCAACGTCGTGGTCATCATGAATCGCCTGTCCGAGGTCGCGTTCCTGACTGCGGCTGCCGCCGGCAACTTTGCAATTGATCCCTTCGCGGGTCTGACGAAGATCTACACCAGCGCTCTCCCCGCCTATGCGACGGCGTCTGACAATGCTCCGTATGCCATCGTCGGCGATCTGTCCGGCTGCACCGTCAACTTCCCGGAGGGTGACGGCGTTGTCATCAAGTGGGACGACCTCTCCGAGGCCGAGGCCGATCTGGTCAAGGTCGTGGGCCGCATCTATGCCGCGCATGATGTGACTGGTCCTGGCAAGCTGGCCAAGATCACCAAGCCCGCTGCTGTCACGACCTGATGAAGCTGCTGCTCATACAGGCAGCGCGCATCAACCATAAAGCGGGGGAGATCGTCGAGGTCTCTCCCGCACAGGCCGAGTTTCTGATCTCCGTAGGCGCTGCCGTCATTTCCACAACGGAGGTCAAAGAAACGGCGGCTCCGAAGCGTGAGACGCGGAAAGGTACGGCTAAAAAATGAAACTGCTGATTGCGATTCCGTGCATGGACACCGTGCCGGTCGTATTTATGGAGAGTTTGCTGAAGCTATGTCGGCGTCTGGATAGTGATGGCGCGGATTATGAGGTCGCTATCGAGTCCGGGACGCTGATATACATGGCGCGGGACAGACTTGCATCCAAGGCCGTGAATAACGGCTACACGCACGTCCTGTGGCTCGATTCGGACATGGTATTCTCCGACGCTATTGTCGAGGATCTCCAGTTCTCCGGCAAGAGCTTTGTCAGCGGGATCGCGCATGGCAGACGCAGCCCGTTTTTGAGCTGCCTTTTCAAATCTCTGGATCTGTCCGCGCTGGAGCGGTGGAAGGGCGAGGATTATCCGAAGGACACGTTTGAGGTCGCCGGGTGCGGCATGGCCTGTGTTCTGATGGAGTCAAAGATCCTCAATGAGGTCTTCTTGAAGTTCAATACTTGCTTTATGCCTCTCCTGTCCTACGGCGAGGATCTGAGCTTCTGCAAACGTGCCGTCTCGCTCGGTTATCATATTTACGCCGAGCCGACGGTGCGGCTTGGTCACGTCGGCCATTTGACCGTCTGGCCGGAGGACGCTGCGAGGTACGCAAATGAAATCCATTAGGGTACTGATCGCGGCGCCGCTGAAACAGGAGCGGAAGATCTTCAAAGAGTATCAGGACGGCATTGACCGGCTGATTCTGCCGGACGGCGTGAGCATTGACCGCTTCTATGTCGTGAATGACTGCCCGAACATCATCCAAGACATCCGTGACAAGTATATCGTCATTGACACCGGCGACCAGTACACAAAGATGCCGGACGACCATTTCTGGACACAGGACAATCTGGAAAAGATGCCGCGTCTTCGGAATGCGCTCGTTCGTCATGCGCTGGAAGGTGGTTATGACTATCTGTTCAGCGTGGACACCGATCTTGTGCTGCATCCGGCGACGCTTCAGACGCTGCTCGATGCGGACAAGGATATTGTCAGCGAGATCTTCTGGACAAAGGGATGGTGTAACGCCTGGATGTATGGCCAGTCTAGCGGAATGTCAGACGAATGGAAGACGCCCGGTCTTTACCGCGTCGGCATGACCGGCGCCTGTACGCTCATGAAGATGGACGTATTCCGTGCCGGAGTCAACTATTCGCCTATCGACAGTCTGACGAAGACGCTCTGGGGCGAGGATCGCTGGTTTAGCATCCGCGCCGCCTGTCACGGCTTTGAGATGTGGGTAGACTCGCATTATCCGGCGGAGCATTTGTTCACAGAAGCAATTTATCAATCATTTATCGCGAGGAGGGACGGCAATGCCTGATCCTGTTCCGACAATTTTACAAAAGGTCAAGCTGGCGCTGCGGATCACCGTGAACGACTACGACGTGGATCTGAACGGTCTGATCGACGCGGCGAAGCTGGATCTCGGCATCGCCGGAGTCACGCTTCCGGTTTCGCTTGACGCGATCTGCGACAGGGCCATCATTACTTACTGCAAAGTCCACTTCTCGGCGCTCACGGACGGGGAGTTCTCCCGGCTGAAAGCGTCCTACGACGAGCAGAAGGCCCAGCTGGTAACGGCGACCGGCTATACCGTGTGGGGTGATGCCTGATGATGCGATCGGACGTGCTGACGCTGATCAGCGAAACGCCAGAAGCTCATGGGATCTTCGACACCAGAACGGAAACGAAGCGGACGGTCTTCTGCTACGTCAAAAGCGTGGGCCATACGGAATACTTTGAGGCGCTGTCCCATTCCCTTCAGCCGACGTTCGTCTTCGTGCTGCGCGATTACGCCGAGTACAAAGGGGAGAAGGTCTGCGAGTATCACGACACGCGTTATCGCGTCATTCGGACGTATATCACGGCCCAGCAGACCATTGAGCTGACCGTAGAGGATGCGACCGTTGACATGGACGAGCCGGTGACGACCGAGGGGGTGCTGACCGATGGATGAGCTTGTGACCGCGCTGAACGCGACGGAGCTGAAGTTTGCCCATTTTGGATGGAGTAAAGCACCGAAGGGCGATTATGGCGTCTATGCCGAGGACGGCGCGAATGACCTGGTCGCTGGCAATGTCCATTCCGAGCGCGTTGTGGAAGGGACAATCGACTATTTCACGCGAGACGCTTCCATGGCAGCCAAGGCGACTATCGAGGCCGCGCTGAACGGCGTCCCGGTGGCGTGGCGGCTGAACAGCATCCAGTTTGAAAACGATACGGGTTACATCCATCTAGAATGGGTGTTTCAAGTTCAGGGGTGATCCCGTGGCAACGATAAAGCTGGAGGGAATGGACGAATACGTCAAGAAGCTGACTGCGCTTGGCGCGAATGTCGAAGGGTCAATAAAACGGGCCGTTTATCCGGCTGCGGGCATGGTGATCGAGGAGATCAAACGGAATTGCCCGGAGGACAGCGGAGATCTTAAACGGTCAATGGCGCTTGTCAAGTATCAGAACGACGACGGATATATCTATACGCAAGTCGTTTTTGACGGTTACGACCATAAAGGCGTCCCGAATGCGCTGAAGGCCAACGTGTTGGAATCCGGCAGCTCCACGCGCAAGAAACAACCATTCATCCGACCGGCGGTAAATCGCGTAAAGCTGGCCGCCGAGTTAATGATAGCGAACGAGTTTGAAAAAATCTGCGAAGAAAAGATGAATCAATAAGGAGGAATCATAAATGGCTGGTATTGGCCTTTATGGCGTTTACTACGCGAAGGCGTCTCTGACCGATGGAGTCCTGACCGGCTACACCGGCGGCATGAAGCAGATGGGCAAGGCCATCAGCGCGTCCTTTGAGCCGACGCAGGCCGACGGCAATCCGCTCTATGCCAACAACGGCATCGCGGAGCGCGACATTTCCGTGGCGTCCGGCGGTGAGCTGACGCTGACGCTCGACCGTCTGAAAGAAGCGGCTTATGCCGACCTGTACGGTCTGACCGTCAAGGCGGCGACCGTGCTGACGAGCGTGGGTGGCAGCGGTTTCGATTTTACGGGCGAGGAGACCGGCAACGTGGTCGGCGTGGCCTTCGTCCGCTGGAATCAGGAGGACAACAGCCGCGCTCACTATCAGGCGGTCATTTTCAGCTATGTGCTGTTCAGCCCGCCGTCCGACAGCTATCAGACGCTGGGCGAGACTGTCGAGTGGCAGACGCCGGAGATCACCGGCACGGTCAGCGGCGGCGCTGTTACCGGGGCGCTTCCTTGGCGGAAGGTCTACGACTTCCCGTCTCAGGAGGCGTGCATTGCGTTCATCACGTCCTATTTCGGCGCGTGATAGAAAGCGAGGGAATCTGTGAAACTGAGCTACATTCAGCTCGGCGATGAGGAGAAGCGGCCTGTCTGCTTCTCCTTGTCTGCCATTGAGGACATTGAGGAAGCTTTCGGCGGCCTCGATGCCATGCAGAAACAGCTTGTTGCCGGAAAGGTAAAAGCTATTAACACAGTTCTGGAAATCATGCTCCGCGCTGGCGAGGCCTATTGCAAAGGGATGGACATTCCTTGCCCGCCTCCGCTCAAATGCAGACCGGCGGATCTGATCGACGTGCGTGACGGATCTATCGTTCATCAGATCTTCGACGCGATCCAAGGCGACACGGAGCGCAACATCGAAACACAGGGAAAAAACTGAGATCCCACGCTGGCGAGAAATTCTCACCGGCGTGGGTCTATTTTCATGCGGCCCGCGCTGGGCTGTCGCGGCGTGAAGCGGCATATCTTCCCATCGGATCCGTGATGGATCAGATCGCGGTCTGGTTGATCGAGGAGAAGGGAATGAAGCAAAGCCACGCGAGGGACGTTTTTGACTAGGTGGTGAGACCATGGCGAACAACATCGGGCCGAAAATCGGCGTCCAAGGCGAAGCCGAATTTCGGAGAGAAATCTCACAAATCAACACATCGCTGAAAACGATGGGCGCGGAGATGGACAAGGTAACGACCTCGTTCATCGGAAACGAGAAGTCTGTCGAGGCGCTGACCGCAAAGAACGAGCTGCTCCAGGCGAAGTTCGACGAGCTGTCCAAGAAGGCAGACACGCAGCGGGCGCGGCTGGCCGAATTGGACAAACAGGGCGTGGATCCTACGTCCGCGTCTTATCAGAAGCTGCTGCAAGATCTCTATAAGACCGAAGCGCAGATGAACAAAACCGAGGCGGAGATCAAAGATAACGCCTCGCAGATGGACAATCTCGGAAAAGAGACTGACGACGTTGCCAAGAGCTTGGACAAGGGCGGAGAGTCTGCCAAGCGCATGGGCGATAATCTGAAGGCCAATCTGCTTTCGGAGGCCATTATCGGCGGCGTGAAGGCGATGGGAGAGGGCCTCAAGAAGCTCGGCTCCGCTATCCTCGACGCAGCTGCCGCTGCGGACGATCTGAACACGCTGGCAGTCACGTCCGGCATTACGACGGAGGAGCTGCAAAAGCTACAATATGCCGCCGGAACGGTTGATGTTTCCGTGGAGACGGTCGCCGGGGCCATGGGCAAGCTGACCAAGACAATGAGCAGCGCGGAGAGTGGGACCGGCGCGGCTGCGGATGCATTCGCAAAGCTCGGAATTGCTGTCAAAAACGATGACGGCACGTTCCGGGACCGTAACGAAGTGTTTCAAGAGGCCATCGCTGCGCTGGGCGAAATCGCGGACGAGACGGAGCGCGATGCCACGGCTATGGCCATCTTCGGCAAGAGCGCCACGGAGCTGAATCCGCTGATCCTCGGCGGGGCGGAAGCGCTGCAAGAGCTGGGCGACCACGCGGAGG
>Ga0310696_10010955_pt1 | contig 10369 bp, 14 predicted proteins | sample AusTroGonzalo_MG_4_FD_203885 | JGI IMG/M metagenome (GOLD analysis project Ga0310696, IMG submission 203885) | Bovine rumen microbial communities from tropical cattle in Woodstock, Queensland, Australia - Gonzalo_02 (v2) (version 2) | ecosystem: Host-associated > Mammals > Digestive system >... | reverse complement strand
GGCATTATGAAGTCTGCAGGTTGCGATGATGAAGTTATCAGAACAGCAATCGCAAAAATGGAAAAAATCGGCTATGACAAGTCAGAAGACGGTGCAGCAGATAACTGCGGAAAGAAAGCAAAGAACGCTGACGATGAAGAAAAAGAAGAAAAGTTCGAAGAAGAAAAAGAAATAGCCGAAAACAAAAAGGCTAAAAACGAAGACGAAGACAAAGAAGACGAAAAAGAAGACGACAAAGAGGAAAAAGCAGAAAACAAATGCAAAAACTCAATGGACGATGTCAGAAAAGCTGTTTTTGGCGGCAAATCAGAAATTAAATCAGACTACATCCCACATTCAAAGAGAATTGAATTAGGGAATAACTACTAATAAAAGAAGGAGTAAAACAAATGACACAAGCATTTAATCTTACGGCAACAAGCATTACTCCTGAAAAAGGTCAATATGCTTTGTTACCTAACTTACCACAAGAACACAATGTAGAGTTTTATTCAGGCACTTCAACTGACACTTTACCAGTTGGTGCATTCGTAAAACTTTACGGTTCATCAACATCAACAGATCATCCGATTGCAGTAGTATGTGCTGTAACAGACGTACCTTACGGAATGGTTGTATATGATGTTAGAAAATCAGCTTACAAAGTAGGCGATCGCTTTGCAATTGCAAAAACTGGCGACACAGTATGGTGTGAAGCAGCAGGTGCGGTTGCAGTAGGCGCAAAAGTACAATTCGCTGTATCAGGTTGGAAGGTCGATGATACAACCACATCTACTTACGCTTATGTAGGTGTTGCAAAAACAGCAGCAAGTGCAGCAGGTGATTTAATTCAAGTTCAATTGAATTTTAATCTTGGCGTTGCAGCATAGAAGGAGATTAAACAATGAGTAATAAAATTGGTATTTTTACAGAAGATCAATACGCAGACAGAATGAGACATCAAGTTTCAAACTCTGGTATTGATGCTACAACAGGATTCGAAAAAACAATCCAAACTACTACACAAATTGTTTCAGGTGTAGTAAACACTTTATACTATGAGTTAATGGGACAAAAACTTTCCGATTTCGTAAAAATTGAAGTTGGAACTGGTGCTTATTCAACTAACTTATTCCAATATGCATCAGCTTATGTTGGTGACCCGTTCAAATCAGGGTTAATTGAACCAACAGCTTCAGGTATTAATGCTGATGCTAATTCAAACATCAAAATTGGTTCTTTAAGCATTCCTAACAACTTCTGGAGAATGAAATATAATGTTCGTCAAGAACTTATTAAAATGGCTTCAATTAATGCAGAAACATTCTCTATTATAGAAGAAAACGAAAAATCAAGAAAGAAAGTATGGGACTTAGGTCTTCAAGAAGCAACTTTCAAAGGTTTAGGCGATGGCAAATCTTATGGTTTGTTGAATCAACCTAACGTAACTGTTAACACTACTTTGATGACTGCAGAATTGGATGCAATGAGCGATGCTCAATTCCAAACATTCTTGGCAACAGTAGCAGGCGTTTATGCAGCTAACTCAAACGGAACAATGATGTTCAACAGAATGTTAATACCTCAAAAGGCTTACCTTGCATTGCAACAGCCTTACGGTGCATTCGGTGAAACAAGATTGTCCGTAATGCAGAGAGCATTTCAGGGTATTGTTGGAGACGACTTTAAAATCGTTCACGCAACATATTGTACAGGTGCTACAGCAGGTGGTAACGCATCTAAAGGTCGTTATGTATTCTATAATACAAACGAAGACAACCTGATTATGCACTTACCGAAACCATACACACCTTATCCGTTATTCCCGCAAGGTGCATTAGATTTGATTTCTGATTCAGAAGGTCAATTCGCTACACCTTACGTAAAACGTACAGGTTCTATGCTTTATGCAGATGTACAATAAGTTAATAATTTGAGAGGTGAACTGAAATGAAAATACAGAACAATAACACATATTCGATTATGTACGGTATGGACTTTGTAAAAGCCGGTGAAGTTGTTGAAGTCGATGACAAAACGGCTGCATTGCTTTTAGCACAACCAAACGTAGTAGAGTATGTTTCAAAAGAGCAAGTTGCTAATTTGGAAGATGAGAATAAAAAGCTCAAAGAAGAATTGGCAAAAGCAAAGGCTGCTACTCCTAAAAAGAAAGCAGTAAAGAAATAAGTATCATTGGCAGGGGGTTCTTCCCTCTGCCTTGATATAACAAAAGGTTTATTATGGACTTAACAGTATCAGCAAGCGATTTCAAGGCGCAATTTCCGAGATTTACTCCTGTATATTTGCCTGTATATGTACTAAATCAGACTTATTATAAAGGTGATAAAGTATTTTATGAAAGCAAATTTTATCAGGTTAAAGTTGCATCAACATCAAACGTTCCAACAAATACAACTGATTGGGAAGAAGTCAAAGATAATGCGTTAAATTATACACAAGATAGCGACATATTAAATGCAGTTGCAGAGGCTTCTGTTAATTTCAACGAGGGCTTATTTAAAGATCAAAGCACTGCAAAATTAGTATTTTTGTATTTAGTCGCTTACTATTTAACAATAGATTTTCAAAACGCTATGTCCCCAATGGGCGGTGGTGGAATCGTACAAAGTAAATCCGTAGGAAGTGTATCGGAGAGTTATGCTATACCTCAATGGATGCTTAATAATCCGTCTTACGGTATGTACGCAGTCAACGGATATGGTAGAAAGTATTTATCACTAATCAGACCGTATCTACTTGGCACTATTATATTATCAAAAGGCAGAACGACCTCAGACTAATGAGCGAACCTATAAATAAAGTAAAAGTCAATTTAAAAAATCTGACAAAATTAATGGAAGATTTGAACAGTACACACGATATAAGAGTGGGTATTGTAGGCGACAAAGCCCTTGAGATTCACGATGGATCAGAATTAACAAATGCTCAACTTGGGGCAGTTCACGAGTTTGGTGCAACAATAAATCATCCAGGCGGTCAGCCTTATTACTTCGATAAAGAAACAGGGCTTTGCAAGTTTGTAAAAAAAGATAGCGAACTGGGAAGAAAGCTGATAGCAAAAGGGCAAGTAACAAAAGCCCATACAATATACATTCCGACACGTTCATTTTTAAGAATGCCGTTGTTATCATCAGAGGGAAAGAGATTTATTATAAATTCTGCTAGAAGAGGTTTAAAAAACGAATGGGGAAAAAATTACGAAGACTTATTTAAAATTTCATCAGAAAAAGATTTTTTAGGTAAAAAAATAGCAGAGCAAATCGCAATAGCCGCAAGGGAAAGAGTGGCTAACGCCTTTGAAACAGGCGGATTTGGTAATTGGGCGAAACCTACTGCAGCTACAATAGCAAACAGAAAATCTAACCTAGAGCCGAACCCATTACTTGATACAGGGCAATTAAGAGCTTCAATAAGCGCAACTGTTGACGGCGATGAAGCAAAAGAAATAGGCAGTTTGCAAGGTGCAATAACACACGGAGTAATAAAATAATGGCAAAAAAAGCAAAAGAAAAAGAAACAGGTTGTAAAAACTGTAAATATTATATAAATGGTGAATGCGGCCATAAAGATAATACTGGAACTTTAATGGAAGATAGAAAAATTAAAAAGTTCTTTGTTAAAAGTGCAAGTTTATTAGAAAAAGATTGCAAAAACTTTAAAGAAAATGACATTTAATTTTAGTAACAATAAAGATTTGTCGCAATTAAGCGGAATGCCACAGATGAATACAACCTTGAATGGTTGGCAAGTACCTTTAACCATTCAGAAAGTTATTCAGGGCATTGTTGAAGGCGACAAAAGCGAAACATATATTACATACACATTTAAGGGAGTGTGGCAGCCTTTACGAGCGGAAGAATTACAATCAATTCCTGATATGGGGATAAGGAGTTGGGAGTGGATTTGGATACACGCAGAGGCGGGCAGTTTAAATCTCGAAACAGGCGACAAGGTTATTTTTCTAAACAAAAGGTACAAAATAATGCAAGTTAAGGATTATAGCTTAAACTCATTTGTTGAATATATGCTTGTCAGAGATTATGAAGAAAGTCTGATTTATGAATAAAGAAATTGAAAAAATATTAGTTAATATCATTACTCACGAGTTAGACCTTCCTGAAAACTACGGCACTACATCAAGAGGCGATATTGTTCCTTGCGTAGTTATAGCCAACCAAAACATCAAGTTATTCAATACGGAAAAACTTCAAATTACTGTTAAAACAATCGGTTGCAAGGATTATTCAAACAGAAATGAAACTAAAACCGATTCAGAGGGTAATTTTATAGAGTATCAGTATTTGAACCAACAAAGACAGATGCAAATTGATGTTTATTCAAGAAACAACGATGCACGTCAGAGGTTTTGGGAAGTTATAACGGCGTTAAAGTCAATATATGCCGAACAACAACAGGATATTTATAACTTTAAAATCGGTACAATTACAAATTCCCGTAATCTTTCAGGTTTAGACGGGGGAAGTGATATTAACCGTTACACAATAACCTTTAATGTCTTGGTACATTATACTAAATCTAAAGTTATAAATTATTATGACACATTTCCTTATGAAATATATACAGAACGTTCCGAGAATAATTGGAAGAACGATAATCGTTTTTCTTTAATTGATGTATCAGGCGCAACCAGTGAAAAACAAGGCGGATTCTCGAATGTTTCTAACTTCAACACCAATTATGGTGGTTTTTTGACAAATAAAGAAATAGAAGGAGACAATATAAATGACTTACACTTATCAAGTGCCGGTTAATTATACGGTAAATGTTTCTCTTACCCAAACTCCAACTGGCTTGGCAGGATATAACACAAACAGTATAGCAATTTTTTCTAACGAACCGGCAAATTTTACAGGAAATTATATCAGAGCATTAAGCCCTGATACAATTAAAGCCGCTTATGGTTCAGACAGTTTGACCTATAAAATGGCATTGGCTCTATATACTCCTGTTCCGAATTTTAGAACAGGCAACGGAACGCTTTATGTCTTTAAGTTTAGCGGTGAAAGTGCAACTTTTGGAAAAGTAACAACAAAATCTTTAACATCAAATTTAGCTAATTTGGATGATGTAACAGATGGTACATTAAGTTTGACTGTTGATGGCGATGAAGCAAACCCTATAATATTTACAGGATTAAACTTTAAAAATATAACAACTGTTTCCGATATAGCAGAAATTTTGGCAGCAGAACGCAAAGATGTGTTTGTTACAGTTGACAGTAGCGATAGTTCAAAACTTGTATTTTCTTCAAAAACTCCAGGTGGAAGTGTTGTTATAAATACAGCAACGGGAACTGGAACAGATCTTTCAGGTTCAACATATTTTGATAAATCAAATGCAGATCCAACTGCAGGAACAAATGCAAGCGGACAAACTTTATCATCAGCGGTTTCTGATGCTTTACAACAAGCATATTTTGGTGGGGTTATAACTACACAATATCAGGATAACGCAACACTATTAGCTAATTCAAGTGCAATTCAGGCGATGGATTGTGTTTTCTATAATGAAATAGAATCACTTAAAAATATAAAAATTACAGGAACTAACGTAAAAGCAGCAGGCAACGGCAAAACAAGACTTCTTGCTTATTCAATGGGGAATGAAGAAGCAAAAATCGCAGTTGCTACTTATGCAACAATAGCACAGTCTGTAAACTTTAACGGCACTGACACCGCAAATACATTAAACTTAAAAACATTAACTGGTGTATTACCTGATAGTGGATTAAGTGATACTTATGTATTAGATGCAGACGAAAACGGTGTTGATATCTACGGAAATACAGGCGGATTAAGTGTTGTATATTCAAACGATAACAATGGATATACAGACGATATAGTCGCAACTTTGAGATTTAAGAAAGATATTGAAGTCGGCGGATTTAATTATTTAAGAGAAACAAATACAAAAATTCCTCAAACTGAAAAAGGTATGACAGGCTTAAAGAGTGCATACGGTTTAGTTTGTGAAAGATTTGTAAACAACGGAGTTATTGCTCCTGGTACTTGGAATAACTCAATACCGTTCGGTGATCCTGATGCATTCCAAAGAAACATACAGGAAAAAGGATATTATATATATTCAATTCCCGTAGCATTACAAGCACAAGAAGAAAGAGAAAAGAGAATTGCACCTCTCGTACAGATAGCTGTTAAATTATCAGGAGCATTCCACTTCTCTAACGTTATTATAAATATTCAACGATAAGGAGATAGAAAATGGCAATATATTCAATTACAGGCTCTGATAGTTTTCTTCTTAACGAAAGACCTATTGTAAACGATTTGGCTGACGGTTCAGTTATAGAAATTGCTTACGCTAATGACAGAGTAGGCATTTCGACAGGTAAAAACAAAAATACAGTTTTTGCTGATAATAGAACAGGCACAAATGCAACCGCAACATTGAGAGTAATGAGAGGCTCTCCGACTGACAAATGGCTTAACGGTCTGTCAGTAGAACAGGACAGAGATATTATTACATTCTCATTGTTTAGAGGGGCATTTACAAAAAGAATCGGCGATGGTCAAGGAAATGTAACATTTGACAATTACACATTGTTGGGCGGAGCATTTCAGAGATTTCCTGATGTTCAAGAAAACAATCAGGGAGAAACCGAACAGGGCATAACAATTTATACATTAATCTTTGCAGATTGTCAAAGAGCGTTAACATAGTAAAAAATAAGGGGAGTAGTTAATATGGAATTTATCACAACAAACGGACAAAAAAAAGTAACAATTAATGTAGCACCATTTAAAGATATGTGCGCATTGAAATCAGAGGCTTTTAAATGCCTACAAAACGCATCAATTAATTTAAAAGAAATTGATACAGGAACGGCATTGGATAGCATAATTGGGGTATTAATTACCGCAGATACTTCTGAGACTTTTAATAACGCTTTATTTAAGTGTTTGAGTCGGTGTGTTTATGATGAATTTCATACTATTACTCCCCAATTTTTTGAGGATTGCCCAGAAGCAATAGAAGATTATTATGAGATTGTCGCAAAATGCGTGGAGTTAAATCTCCGCCCTTTTTGGAAGAGCCTTGTTACAGCATTCAAGGCAACTATAGCGAAGGTGGAAGTTCAACCCTCATCAGACCAAAAACAACAATAAATGCTACGGAAGAAGAAATTATTGTAAATATTCTTGCAAAGGCTCAATGGTACGGGGGAAACCCAGATACTATTTACGAAGCTCAAGGAGATAGAGTTTTAAAGGCTTTTGAGTACGAAATGTTTACAAGAAATTACGATATGGCAATAAACGAACTAAACAGACCAAAACAAAGGTAGATATGTCAGCAATAGGCGAATTATTTATACAATTAGGTTTTAAAGGTGATACAAAAGGCGCACAGGAATTTAAAAATGCGGTTGATGAACTTGCAAAAAAATTCGGTGCCACTTTAAAGCTGTCAAATAAAACAGGTGAAAGCCTATTAGCAACAATTAAAAAATTCAGAATGGCCGCTCTTGCTATAATGGGTGCAGTGTATGTACTTAACCGAATGACTGATACTCTTTTACGAAGTAATCAGGCTTGGATAGATTTTTCAAGACAAACCGATTTGGCTATGGAAAATTTACAAGGATATGCTGCCGTTGCAAGCGTTTTAGATAAGTCTTTGGGTATGGAAGGGGCAGCACAGGGGATAGCAAACCTCGAACAAAGATTATATGAATTGCAACTGACAGGACAAGGCGCAGAAGGCTTTATGTATGCCGGCATAAACCCAATGGGTAAAAATGCTTTTCAGGTTTTAGAAGAATTAAGAGAGAGAATAAGAAATCTAAATAATAATCAGGCATCATTCTTATTAAGGCAAATGGGATTAGACCCCAAAATGCTTGGTATGTTAAGAATGACTCGTGAGGAGTTTGAAGCCCTTAATGCTCAATTAAAACAATATCAACTGACAGAAGACCAAAGAAAAGCAATGCAAAAATATCAAGAACAGTTAAGCATTGCGGCAAAACAAATACAGTATTTTAAAGATAGAGCAATATTGGCTTTACTTCCATTTGTTGTAAAGCTAGCTAAATCTTTTTCAAGAGTAGTAGAGGGCGTTTCAAAAGCTGTTAAATGGATTAAGGATTTATATAACAGCTTGGATGATGTTGATAAAGCAGCAATAAAATTAAATATAGCAATAGCGGGAATAATAGCAATGATTTTGGCATTTATGGCTAATCCTGCAATAGCGGCATTTGTAGCAATATTAACAACAATATATTTAATAGTAGATGATATAATGACCTATTTACAAGGTGGAGATAGTGTTTTAGGGCTTTTATTAGGAGCTATTGATAATATCGTAGAAGATGAGCGTACTCCAAAATGGATAAGGGATTTATTGTTTATTATTTCTCACGCACAAGAACTTAAAAATCGTATAGATGAATTTATTGAAGATAGAAAAATAAAGCATCAGGAAGAACAAAAACATCCTGTAAAAACTTTGTTTGAAGATTTAAGGAATAATAATTTAACATTTATGCCATTCCCAATGTTAGGGGGATTAAAGTCTTTGGCTGATATGCAATCAGTTTATAAGTATATAACCTATCAAACAAATAATATTATGACATCCGAAGCGGCAAACGAAGTAGATAATAATTTAAAGCACGCACAAATTACAGCAGCAGCACAGGCAGGAAATTAGAATGTCTTTAAATTTTGGCGAAAATTATACAATGGGGCAAGGAATAAATCGCTTTGCTGAGAGATACGATTTTAAAACCCAAACCTCAAATTATATAGATGAAAATATTAATCAAACCTCTCTATATTCTTTACAAGAAAGATTTGATGATATTACAGAACGACAAGTAATATATTATTTTGATGTTATAAAAAGCCACAGAATACAGTTGCAATCACAAATAACTGATTACTGGCTTGAAAATAACACGGCAGTTCAAGATACGATTAATGTAGCACCTATACTGATTACTTTATCAGGAATGGTCGGGGAAGTCGTGTTTACACCGCCTACATCATTTATTGACACTTTGGCTAGTAAATTAAACAATAGATTCCCTTCAAATAGTGGGTTTACCTTAACTCAAAAACTTGGTGTAATATCAAGCATTATTCCGTCAGTTGATAATTACACTCAACTTGCTAAAAATGCTATAAGCTACACAGAATCAGCTTTTAATAGATATAAAAAACTCTATGAAACTGTAAAAAGCTTTAAGGGCGGAACTGCAAGCAATATGAAAAGCAAGCAGCAACAGATTTATGAAAGTTTTGAAAAATTTCAGCTTAATAGAACATCATTAATTGTAAATACTCCTTACGGAGTGTTTGAAAATATGTTTATTCAGAATGTAACAATGGAACAAAGCGACACAAATACTGTATCAAATGTAACAGTTACATTAAAGCAATTATCTTTTAAAGAGGTTGAATTTACTACTGCTGATCCAAGCTATAAAGAAAGGTATAACGGACAGGCAACGTCAGAAACTGAAAAAATAGGAAAAACCAAAAACCAATCTATTGCTTATCAAGGTTTGTATAAAATAAATCCTGATGTAGCAAATTGGAGAATGAGAAGAGCCGGACAATAAATTATGCAACAAGTAACAAATATAACATCATCAGTAAAACAACAGATGCAGCTTGTTTTAGAAAATAATGAGAGTGCGGATTTTTCCCTTCATTATAACGGCAGAATGCAGGCTTGGTATTTTGATTTTACATATAATGACATTACCGCAAAAAATTTAAAAGTATGTCTGCACCCTAATATATTGCGACAATTCAGAAAGATTATACCTTTTGGAATAGCCTTTTTTGCAAATAATTTGGTCGAGCCTTTTCAGGAAACATCATTCTCAAGTGGTGCCTGCAATATGTATATCTTAAACAAAGAAGAAGTTGCACAAGTTGAAAATGATTTTTATGAGTATATTCAGCCCCAACCTAATAAATATATTGGATCTTTTAATTCCTTATCCGCATTACAAGCATATAGCGGAGTTTTAAATAAGGGTGATTATGCCTTTGTAAAACAAAGCGGCAATTATTTAAAATATGGTTGGACTAATTCTGAATGGGCAAGAGTATGAAAACTTGGAAATATAGAGTTTCAATATTTAAAAACGACAAAACAATAATTATAGAAAGCCCAATAGCTTGTAGAGGTTCTATTTCAAGAGGGTTATTTTCAAACGGAAACAAAGCAGAAATTGAACTTTATAACCTCGCATTATCTACAAGAAATGAGATTTATCAAGATCCTTTTATGGGTGAGAAATCTGCAGAAATAAGAGTTGAAGTCGGTTATAGCGAAGATGATACCGTCCAACAGATATTTTATGGAAGAA
>Ga0310696_10010954_pt1 | contig 10369 bp, 4 predicted proteins | sample AusTroGonzalo_MG_4_FD_203885 | JGI IMG/M metagenome (GOLD analysis project Ga0310696, IMG submission 203885) | Bovine rumen microbial communities from tropical cattle in Woodstock, Queensland, Australia - Gonzalo_02 (v2) (version 2) | ecosystem: Host-associated > Mammals > Digestive system >... | reverse complement strand
ACCGGGACGATCCGCACGCTCTGCCGTCTGCTGAGCGAGCCGGAGCGCCGCAAAAATCACCTGCCGGACGGGACCGCCGAAAACGGGGTCACGGGCGGATTTTACATCCGTCCCGGTTCCGGTTCGGACGGGGAAATCTCCGTCACGGATAAATTCGCCGCTTCCGGAAAAAAATCTTTCCAGGTCGAGGTCAAGTCGCGCAATGTCGTGTTGCAAATCGCCGCCTCCGGACTCAAACCAGGAAAAAAATACGCGTTCACCTTCAAATCCTTCATTCCCTCCCCCAGCGGAGAGGGGTATTTGCAGATATGGTGCATCGGCAGCAGGAATGCGAAACACAACAAGTCACGCGGGCTCACCCCCTTCAAACTTTCGGGAAGCGTCTGGCAGACCTTCACGAACCTTTCCCCTGCGCTGACTTCCGACAGGCTGTATATCCGCATCTATCTGCGGAACTACGAGATCGGCGACAAGGTCTTTTTCGACGATCTGAAACTTATGGAAGTGGAAGAGTAAGGCCGCGTTTCGAAATCATGGATCTTCAAAAGCTCTACCGCCGGTTCGACAAACTTTATTCAGCGGAAGACGTTGCGGAAAATGCGCACGAACTTTACGAGCTGGAAAAAAAAGTCTGTCACCGCGACTTCCCCCGTTCCACACGATGGCTCGCCGAAACCTTGCGCAAGGCCGGATTCGAGCGGGTCGAACGCATCGCACATGCCGCCGACGGCGTGACTTCCTCTTACGACGCGACGATGCCGGAAGCCTGGGATCTGGAGGGACGGGCCTACTTGGAAGTGCTTTCCCCGTGGCCGGAAGCGGAACGGATCATCGCCGATACGGACGAGATCGCCTTCGCCGCCGCCACGTGGTGCGGCTCCACCCCGGACGGGGGATCGACCGGTGAACTCATCCTTTACGATCGGGAACACCCGGAAAAAGCCCGCGGGAAATGGGTCTTTTACGACACCATGCCCCGCGGCGCGATGATCAGGGAGCTGGCCCGCGCCGGGGCGCTGGGGATCGTCGCAACCGATTTCGAGCAGGGCTGGCGCGACCCCGACGCCACCCGCTGGATGAACGGTCCGGGGCAATGGGGCTGGTACTATGTGAAAGACGACTTGCGTCTGCCGGTCTTCGCCGTCACCGCGCGCCGGGCGCTGAGGCTCAAAAACGAACTGCGGAACGGTCGGACCGTGCTCCTGCACGGCGTCCTCAAGGCGCGGATCGGCAAGGGAGAGATCTACACGGTGACAGGGGTGATCCCGGGAGAAAGCGACGAAGAGTACGCGATTTTCGCGCATCTGTACGAGCCCTTCCTCTCCGACGACGCATCCGGGGTCGCCGCAGGGATCGAGGTAGGCCGCATGCTCAAAAATTCGGGACTGAAACTCAAGAAGAGTCTGCGCGTCGTCTTCTCCATGGAGCATTACGGATTTCTGGCCTATCTGGCGCAGGGGACGCACCGCATCCGGGCCGCGATGAACATGGATATGCCCGCCTCGCTCATGTACCGCGATCTGGGACTGCCGCTGCACTGGCGGATGAGCACGGTCGGTCTGCCGTTTTTCACCGATCTGCTGATGCTGAAGATCATCGAGGAATGCGAGGCCGGACTTTCGATCGACTGTCATCCGGGGACCCTCTCCGACGACACCATGGCGGGCGAACCGATTTTGAACATCCCGACCAACTGGCTTTTCGTGGAGATATCCCCCGCGCCGCTGCACCACACTTCCAGCGCCGTCTACGCCGAGGTGGACTGGGAACTTGCGGGCATCGTCACGAAACTGGTGACGACTCTTGCGGCATTCATGCTGACGGCGGAACGGGAGGATTTCGAAACTCTCCTCGACGATCTCCGGCGTCTGGCGCGGTCGCAGGCCGGACGTCGCGCCGACGATACGCCGTTCGAGCGGAAAGTCCATTGCGATTTCACCGCGGGAGAACTGCTGTCGGTCGACAGCTGGATGCCGGGACTCGTGACGGCGGAAGAGGCGGAAGCTGCGGTGGCCGATCTGCGTCTGCCGGATCCGGAACTCGCGCCGCGGACGCCGAACGAAAAAAAAGCCGCGCAGATGACGGTCAGGAGGCTTTGCGGAGGAACGCCGTGGAGTCTGGCGAAGATCCCCTATGATGAGCGGATCGATTTCGGCAAACCGGTCGAACGGCTCTATTTCACCCTGCTGGACGGGAAACGGACGGTTTTCGAGGCCGTCCGGATGACCGACGCCATGCTCGGGACCGTCACGTCCGACGAAAACATCGGGAGAGCCGTCGCGCATCTGCGCTACCTTGCCCGTTACGGGTATTTCGAGATCCTGCGGGACGGCAGCAAGACGGCTTCCCGCCGGTAAACGGTCATTCGCGAAAGGACGGAGCAAAAATGAACGGAAAAAATGCAAAAGTCTTTCTTCTCTGCCTTGCGTTTCTCCCCGGGCTCCTGCCGGGCGGGGGGATCGAAAGCGCCCGACATCTGGAAGTTTCGGGCGGTCTGCTGCGCCCGGAAAAGGTTCCGGAGCAGCTCCTGCTGCTGGACTTCTCCCGGGGCGCGAAGTGGGATGAAGTCGTCAACTTCGAAGACCGGCTCGAAACGGGGTACGGGGAAAAAGCGGGCAGGAGAGGGTTCTACCTCGCCGGACCGGAAAAACACACCGACACGGCGTGGCAGCTACGGTCGGCCAAGTTCCCCCTCCGTGGCGCGGGCGAACTGGCCGGACGGATCGACCTGTCCGTCCAAGGCCCCCTCAGGGGCAAACTCGCCCCCCACTGGGAAAAGTACACCAGCGCCGTCCACTGGTTCTCAGCCGACGGCAGCCCCCTCGGGCGGACGGCCTTCGCCGCCGCCGTCGCGAAAGAGGGGGCCGACAGCATCTCATTCCGAATGACCGTCCCCCCGCGGGCGGCCGCGGGACGGCTCTCTCTGGGCGCGGACAGTCCCAACCTCGGGCGCGGCGACGTTCTGCTCGTCACGCAGGTCCGCGTGGACGGCATCCCCCCCGGGGAGAGCCGCTGTTTCACCGACGCGGAAGCCGTCCTGCCGCCGGTGCGCTTTTCTCCGACAGATCCGGTCTGCACGCTTTCGGCGGAAACCCCGGAAGGGACTTCGGTCGCCGCCGAGACCGCCTTCGCCGCCGACAAAAACGGGGTCCCCGGAAAATTCTCCCCCTTCGGTCCCGCGGTGCGGCCCGTTCCCGAAGGCACGGGCTGGGTCAAATGCCGTGTAAAATTCGTGACCGACGGGAAACGCCGTCCCGCCCTCCGCGCGGCGACGGTGTGCGGCAGGACCCTCTCGAAATGGAACTCCCTCTCCGCGGGCTCCGCCGTCATCCGCCGGGTGTCGGTCTCCCCCTCGCCCGACCCGGCGCAGCCCTTCGTCTTTTCCGTCGGCCACGATTTTCCCGTCGACCGGAAGAGCCTGCGCGTCGTCCTCGACGGAAAGGACGTCACGCGGGAAATCCGGCGGCGGGACGTCGTCCCCGAACCGCCCGAAATGGAGGCCGCCGTCTTCACGTACAGGCCCCCGAAGCCCTTCGCCCTGCGGCAGGTCCACAAGGCCGTCGTCTCCTTTTCGGACATCTGCGGAAAAACTTTCTCGAAACCCCTGTACTTTTTCTTCGACGAGCCGCTGAAAACGGGCGCGGTGACGCTCCGGGACGACGGCGTCATCCTGACGGACGGCAAGCCCTTCTTCCCCGTCGGCGCCTGTTTCGTCACCCCCTGCCCCGAGAACGGCAACAGCCTCGACAACGCTTATCTCTGGCTCAAAAAGGCGGGGTTCAACGTCATCGCCTTCAATCCGACGCTCCACCGCAAGGATCCCCGCGGAGCGCTGGACAAGATCGCGAAATACGGTCTGCGGGTCTATTTCCCGCCCGGGGACCGCAAAGGGGCCAACTGTCAGGACCTCGACGCGATCCTGCGGACCGTGGCGGAACATTACCGCCATCCGGCTCTGCTGGCCTGGTACATCGGCGACGACACGATCCTCCACAACACGCCGGAACAGGTGGCGCAGAAGGCCGAAGCCATCCGGGCCGTCGATCCCTGGCACCCCACCTGTCAGGCGGACGCGGTGCTTCCCTTTCACCCGCCCGTGTTTTCCCCCGCCGCGGGCGCGGACGATCCGTCGCGCTTCCGCCCCTTTGTCAACTGCACGGACATCTTCCGCGCCGAACTCTACCCCGTCCGCAACGACTCCGAAAAGAACGCGAAAGACTGCGTGCCAGGCCTGATCGTCTGCATGCGGACGATCAAGCGGGATCTCCGGGACCGGGCGGAAGCGCCCAGGAGCATCTGGGGGATCGTCCAGTATTTCGAGGGCTGGGGCAAGACGAAAGAAAAGTCCACCTGGAAACGCTATCCCACATGGCAGGAGCTCCGCGCCATGACCTGGGCCGTGATCATCCACGGCGCGAAAGGTCTCAACTGGTACACCTATCACTACTACCCCGGGAGGTTCGCCCACGGCTTCATGTACACGGAGGAGACCCGGCGCAATATCCTGCGGATGAGTTCCGAGATCGTCCCCCTCGTCCCCGTGCTGACGGAACGGGACAACGCCCCCCGCCCGGAAGCTGCGGTCCTCTCGGGACCGGCGGAGGACGTGCTGGGAAACGATTCACTGAGCGTCATGGCGCGGAAACACGGCGGGCATCTCTATCTTTTTGCGCTCAATTCATCCGCGGAGACGATCCGGGCGCGGATCGCCCTCCCCGGCGTCTCCGGAGGGACTGTCCTCTACGAAAACGGCCGCAGGATCGCGGTCCAAAACGGCTTCCTCACCGACGATTTTCCGCCCAACGGGGTCCACGTCTACAAGCTGAAGTGACGCACGAAACGCCGCCCGTCCGGAAAGAAAATCCGAAACCGGAGGCGAGCGGTGCCTCCTGCCGCTTGAAAAAGGGCGGGGGGAATGCTATTTTATCGCGGTCGTAAATTTTGCGTCAACAGGGAAATCCCGACAAAAAAGGAGTTCATCATGTCACGTTTCACAGCACCCGCGGACGCGCAGAGATCCAACCGGAAAAAGAGCCGGGCTTTCACGCTCATCGAGCTGCTGGTCGTCATCGCCATCATCGCGATATTGGCCGCCATGCTCATGCCCGCTTTGCAGCAGGCCCGGGAGCGGGGCCGGGCCGCCAGCTGTCTCAACAACCTCAAACAGCTGGGACTCAACGCGTTCATGTACATCGACGCCTCCGACGGGACCCATTATCTCCACGACAGCAACGGCCAGTGGGCCGGGTGGTTCATCAACAAGGGCATCTTCACCAAGAAGCCCGACTTCGTGGCCTGCCCCACGATCCCGCCGGGCAAGTTCACCACCACGAGCACGCTCAACAACGCCTACAACACCTACACCTGCCGCGTGCGGAACAACATTCCCGGCGGCATCGGCTACATCCAGTCCAATACGGACTTTCTGCTGGCCACCAAACGGATCGCCTACCCCGTAAAATTCATGATCTTCGCGGATTCGGTCGGCGTCACCAGCCGCATGCAGAACTCCTGGTCCTTCATCCACACCAGTTCCACCATCACCTCCGGCGTCTACATGGCCCACGGCGGCTCGGCCAACATGGTCTTCCTCGACGGCCACGCGGGCTCTCTGCGCAACTGGCACGAGTGCTACTCCACCTGGTTCGCCGAATACGGCAAAAACGGTTCCGCCTCGGAGCGGGGCGGGTTCACGTTCCACTACATCGACCCGAATTTCTCCGCCGTGCGCTTCAACGGCGGCGGCCTCAAGTAGAGCGGAAAGGAGCGTCCCCCCATGCGTCTCGCGTTTGTCCTCGCCCTGGCGGCGACGGGTCTCGCCCTCGCCGCCGCGCCGCTGAAACTGGCTGAAAACGGCAAGACCGACTACAAGATCGTCGTACCGGCTTCCTCCTCCGCCGTGGACAAGTTCGCGGCGAAGGAACTGCAGTTCTTCCTCAAAAAGATCACCTCGGCGGATTTTCCCGTCGTTTCCGAGGGCAAGTCCCCCGCGATCTTTATCGGGGGATCCGAGGGCAAAAGCCTGCCCGATCAGGAAAACGTCATCGAGACCCGGGGACGGGATCTTCACCTTTACGGCGGCGGTCTCCACGGCGCGCTGTGGGCGACCTATGAACTGATCGAAAACGAACTGGGGTGCATCTTCCTCAACGCCCACGGCGATCTTTTCGTGCCGGAGCAGAAGACCCTCGTCCTGCCCGAAATGAAAAAACGCAGACGCTACGCCTTTGCCTCCCGGTCCGTCATGAACTGGTTTTACGTCGACAAGGCAACCATGACGCTGGCGCTGTACCGCAACCGCCAGAATCTGCTGCTCCACGGCATCACCCAGCCCCGTTACCCGGGCAAGGAGCCGGGGATCGTCTGCCGCGCCGAGACCTTCGTGGGCGAACACTCCTTCTCCATGCTTCTGCCCAGCGGCCTCGCGGCCCAGAAGGGCTGGACGAGCCACAACGCCGCGCTGCCCTTCCTCAAGGACAAGCAGTACTTCAAGGAGCATCCCGAATATTTCTCCATGGACGGCACGGGCAGGCGGGTGCCCAACTGGCATCTGTGCCTTTCCAACCCCGAACTGCGCAAGGAGCTGACCAAAAACGCGCTCCTGTTTTACGCCGCCGAAAAGAAGCGCACCGGGGTGGACGGCGTCATCCAGATCAGCGCCAACGACATCGCCTACCGGCTGTGCTTCTGCAAACCCTGCATCGCGCTGGAGGAAAAGTACGGCACCCGCGGCGGGCCGCTGTTCGACTTCATCACCGAGCTCGCCCGGAACAATCCGCAGATCAAGTTCCGCACCACGGCGTACCAGCGCAGTCTGACCCAGACGCCGCCCGGGATCAAAGTCGACTGGCCGAAGAATCTCCAGCTCATCTTCGCGCCCATCAACGGCGACTTCGCCCGCTCCTTTGCGGACAACAAAAAGGATCCCACCGACTTCGACAACTTCGTCGACTGGACGAAGATCACGCGCGACATCCTCGTGTGGTACTATCCCAACCCCTACAACCGGGACCGGGAAAAATTCTTCATCGAGCCCCCGACCTTCATCCTCGACCGGGTGGCCGCCGACATCCGGCTCATGGCCGAAAAGGGCATCGAGGGCACCTACTTCGAGCATGACTCGGGCGGCATCCGGTACGGGACGAATTTCTCGGAACTGCAGACCTACGTCATGCTCAAGCTCTTTCAGGACCCGAGCCTCGATCCCGGAAAACTCGCCGAAAAGTACATCCGCGCCTTCTACGGTCCCGCGGCGGAGCATGTGCTCAAATACCACGATTCCCTCGCCTCCGCCATGCGGGAATTCGTCGAAAAAGGCGGCAGGTGGAACTACCGCAGCATGGATTCGGATTTCCTCGACAAGGACCATCTCATGGCCTGGGACAAGATGCTCGACGACGCCGAAAAGGCCGCGCAGGGCGTCTACGGTTTCCGGGTGCGTCTGCTCCGGCTCGGTCTCGACAGCACCATCGTGACCAAACTGGGCGACGCCGCGGAACGCCGCATCGCCCGCATGCGCGCCACGCTCGACGAACTCAAAAAAATGCGCAAGGTCAACGTGGACCGGAAGGGCTTCGAAGCCTGGAGCAAAACCATGCTCTCCCGGGGCAAAGTCCTGCCCCTGCCCCCCGAACTGGCCGCGTTGAAGGGCGCCGTCGTCATGGAGACCCCCGAGAAGGGCAAGACGATCGTCTTCCACGAGGGCGCCAATCTCAACCGGGCTTTCCGCGAGGAGGCCGCGCCGGGCAAGAGCTTCGCCATGGGCCTCTTCGACAAACAGGCGAAAAAGTATCTCGCGAGACGCTCCTTCGCGCCGGGGGAGATCCGGGGAAAAGCCTTCAACTGGTACCTGCTGAGCAAGACCCCCCTGGCCATCACCCGCGGCACGGTCCTCAACGGCGGCAGCTGGTGGCTCAACTTCAATGTCGGGAACAAATGCATCCAGCTGGACGACTCTTCGACTTTGAAGCAGAAGTGGTACTTCTTCGTTTCGCTCAAGGCGGATAAGGACGCGCTTTTCTGCGACAGGATCCTGATCGTCCCGGCGGAAAGCTGCAAAGCGGAACTCCTGCGGGATCTCGTTTCGGAGCCGCTGCCGCCGCAGTTCGACGGCGTTTCAGGCGTCGTTCCCGTCAAGATCACCTTCGGCATCAAAAACGCCGTCGCCGATCCCCGGTCCGCCGACGGGAAGGCCTTCCCCGAAGCCTGGGACGGCAAGGCGAATTTCCGCATCGGACTTTACGAGAGGGTCGAAAAGAAATACGTTTTCTCGCGCTTCCTCAAGGCGGAGGAAGTCCCCGCCGACGGCGCATACCATCTCGTCCTCCTCAGCAAAAAGCCCCTGCCCTTCACCACAGGGGCCACCGTGATCGGCGGCCGCTGGACGCTTCTCTTCAGGGCGGGAGATCACGCCGTTCCCGGACAGTCGTACCACGTTTTCCTCTCCCTCCTCAGGGAAAACGGCCGCCTGCTGTGCGACAAAGTCTTTCTCGTCCCGGCGGAGAAGACCCCGGAGGCGCTGCTGAAATAACCGGGCTCCCGCTTCGGATGGGAGGCCCCCGACAACAAGACCGGAGCCAGCGCGATCGGCCGGTTCCGGTGATTTTTGCCGGATGATCGGAAGATCCTCCGGAACGCAAAGGAGAAGATCGTTATGCAGATGGATTTTGCCGGCGCGGAGGGAAGGACCGCCGCCGTCACCGTCTTCCGGGGCGGCGTCTTCCGCATCGAAGTCGCGCCGGGCGGCGGAAGAAAGCGGGTCAGCGCTCTGGAGAAATACGGCTATCTGGAGACCCCTGAAGAAGACGACGCCCAGGTTTCGGAAGAGGGCCGCACCGTTCGGTTCCGGACCGGCAAAGGCTCCCTGATCCTGAACCGGGACACCTTCTGTTTCTCACTGGAAAACAGCGCGGGAGAAACGCTCCTTGCACAGGAGAAGCTGGATTTTGCCGGGGAAAAGACGGAAGCGGTCTTTTCGGTCGAAAAGGAAGACGACTTCGTCGGACTGGGAGACGTCAGCCGGGAACGATTTTTCCATCGCGGCAGCAAGATCACCTGCTGGATACGGAACGTGAAAAGCTACATCTGCGTTCCCTTTTTCATGGCGCTGAAAGGCTACGGGCTTCTGCTGAACTCCACGCACAAAAGCGTTTTCGACATGGCCTGTTCCGATCCCGACCGCGTGCGGATCACGGCAAACGGCGGCGCCTGGGACGTCTACCTGTTTCTGGGAGCGGACTTCAAGGAACTTCTGACCGCCTGCACCTCCGTCACGGGGAGACCGCCGATGCCGCCGATCTGGAGCTTCGGACTGTGGCATATCTGCAACAACATCTCCAATGCGAGAGACGTGCTGGAAGACGCCCGCCGCTACCGGGAACTCGGGATCCCCTGCGACGTCATCGGACTGGAGCCCGGCTGGATGGAGAAGCCCTACGATTACTCCACGGAAAAAACCTGGAACGGGGAAAGATTCCCCCTGATGCTGGAATCCTTCAAATTCAGGAAACGGACCTTCATCGACGCCCTGAAATACGGCATGGGGTATCACTTCGAACTCTGGCTCTGCGACGACTACGATCTGACCTATGAAGAGGAGCGGCGCCGGGACAGGAATTACCGGATCCGCGAAGAGGAGGTCATCCGCGACACCGAGGAATTCGACCGGCGTCTGGGGGTCGACAAGCGTCAGGACAAGATAACGAAGCCGGAGACGCCCTGGTTCGAGCATCTGAAAAGTTTCGTGGACTGGGGCGCCGACTTCTTCAAATGCGACGCGTCCGATCAGGTGAACAATCACCCCGACCGTCTCTACGGGAACGCCATGACCGACGACGAGTGCCACAACTTCTACCCGCTGATGCTCATGCGCCAGATGTGGGAGGGGTTCGCCGAGCATACGAACCGGAGACCCTTCGTCTTCACGCCGTGCGGATGGACCACGCTCCAGAAGTGGGCCGCCACCTGGACGGGGGACACCGGCGGCGGCGCCGCCACGCTGTGCGGGATGTTCAACACCTGTTTCGCCGGACACGGACTCACCACCAACGACATGTCGGCCAACACGGTCGAAGGGATCCACTTCGGCTATCTGCTCCCCCTGAGCCAGATCAACAACTTTTCCTGCTGGAAGATGCCCTGGCTGTGGGGGAAGGAGATCCTCGCGCTCCACAGATACTATGCCTCGCTGCGGTCCCGGCTGATCCCCTACCTTTATTCCTGCATGCGCAAAACGACGCAGGACGGGATCCCGTTTCTGCTCCCGCCGGCCATGGAGTTCCCGCTGGACCCCCGGTGCCGGACGCTGAAAAACGAATATCTGCTGGGGCCCTCGCTCCTGGTTTCCGCCTTCACCCGGGAAGTCTATTTC
>Ga0310696_10010953_pt1 | contig 10369 bp, 15 predicted proteins | sample AusTroGonzalo_MG_4_FD_203885 | JGI IMG/M metagenome (GOLD analysis project Ga0310696, IMG submission 203885) | Bovine rumen microbial communities from tropical cattle in Woodstock, Queensland, Australia - Gonzalo_02 (v2) (version 2) | ecosystem: Host-associated > Mammals > Digestive system >... | reverse complement strand
GGGTTTCTCCCCCCCACTATTCAACGTGCACAATTCCCCCAAAGAATATTTGTGCACTTTTACTAATGACTTTATATGTCAATAGCAAAATAGACAAAAATAAAAATAATCTTTGTGCAAAATTACTATTGACACAAAGACTATTTGTTAAATGTGCTGAAAAAAGCGCTGCCGGTGATTGTGCAATTTGCACAAAAATGAATTGTGTCAAAATTAGACACAATAAAGACATAGGTCGAGAACGCATTTAAAGGCGATTTAAGACGTTTTTATGCTCCAACGATAAAAGTATCGCCATACCCGCTAAAAACGCGAGTATGGCGAAATTAGTGCATATTGCACAAATATTATTTAGTTTTTTCGGTTACAATGTCGGGCTTTTTAATCTGTTCTTCGAGTTGCATATTGATTGAGTTAATCAAGCCCGCTACGCTCTTATATGGCATATTTACCAAGGCTTCGTTGAGTATTTGTAAATCCGATTCTGTAAATTTAAGTGTTAACATAAATCCTCCTTAATCATAAAGTGGCATATAGAAATTTGAGCCGTCAATTTTTACTTGTATCCAATGGTTGCACACAGTATGGCTATTGGTGTTGTGATTACCTGTGATAGTGATATTATTCGTTCCATGAACCTCCAAGTTTTCGCAATGAATTAAGCCGTTGCTTTTAACGTATGCGTTATTACTATTCTGAATGAAACGCAATGCGTCAATACCGCTATTATATTGAACGTGATAGCCATGACTAAAGTCTATACTAGTATTCTGAGGAATTATAATAGCCGCTTGTACGAATGACGCGTTACCGAAGTCGATACCGTAACCGAGTAGCATATCATGGAAATATATGCCCTTTTCAAAGTAACCCGAAGTCATTTCAATGCCCGCTTTAAATCCGTTTTGGTCGGGTGACTGTCCGATACGTGTACCGCCCGCCGTGATGTATATTCCTCTGTTAACTTGATACTGTGAGGAGTCGTCGGAGTCACTGCAAATAATATGTATTCCGACACGATTACCCGAAGCGGGCGCAGCTCCTACACCACTAAGCGATATTTCCATACCGCGCACACCGCCCGTTTCATCAGTCAAGCCATTAATTCTATCACGACATTCAATCGCAATACCCCAGCATGACTCCCCTACGGCGTATCTGTTGAACTGTTGATATATACCAACGTTTTGGTTCGCGGGGTTGGTAGAATAGTCGTTTGAAATCTGTAACAAGCCCCAATGGAAAAGATTGTCGTTATTATTGAGGATTGTGTCCTTAATTAAAACGCCCGCGTCAACGGAACTATCGTTTGCGCTACTAGTTACGTGCTCAATCTTAATTGGCGCATGGCGCTGTGTGTTATACGAAGCCACGCCTAAAACAAACTCATTATTAGACCATATACCAAGTTGGTCAGCGCCGTTGCCCGTTACATGAGAATCGGGCGAAACTAAAAATGTGATTGTACCGCCGCTACTAGCAAGCCCGCTCAGATTGAGTGTGTTAACTACATAATCACCTTCGGGAACTAGTACGAATTTAACGCCCGAATTAACCGCCGCTTGAAACGCCGCTGTTTCGTCGCCGCCTGTTCCCGTTGCTCCAAAGTCAAAAATCGTAGTAAATACGCTAGATTTAATGTTGTCAATTCTTGCACTCAGCGCACTATCGGCGTTTTGTCTTGCAGTTGTTTCGGCGCTTAATGCGGAACTCAACGCACTTATCTGACCGCTTAAAAGAGTATTAAGGTTAGTTATTTCGGTCGACAAAGTACTTAAAATTTCGTTGATAGCGTTAACTATTGAGGTCTTGTCGGTTGTTGTTAAATCGCCTAAAGAACCGATATTGTGAACTAACTCATTGATTGCGTTTACTATCGAAGTTTTATCACTTGTAGCGAGGTTTGCGACGTTTCCAATAATTGCACTTAACGCGTCGAGTTGTGTTTTTAGCGTATTGAAATAGCGTTTCATAAACATTTCAACGGTATAGCGCTCGATATTATAATCGGGAACGTAAGGCTCCTCGGTTCTAATGTTGCGAATAACCTCGTATAACTCGCCCTTCCATATCAACCAATCGCTAGCTGTACTGTCAAAAGTCGCCAATATATTAGAACCGTCGTCGTGTGTCGTCAAATTCTGATTAACCGAAAACAGATTCAAGTCAAATATCGGTAGCCAGTAATCAGTATTGGAGAGTTGAACGCCGCTCGGTACGGGATTTTTAGATATATAAGCTGTTCCAGTAACGGGGTCAACTACAACGGTATTAACTTTGTACTGGGTTGTAATGCTCCATTGAATCGGGTCGGCGTAAGTAACAGTATTAAGCGACACAAAGTTTATTAGTTCGTTCTCGAGTTTTCTCATCATCTTAATGATAAAATCGAGGTTCAACGACTCAATATCGCGGTATGGATATTCATTGAAAAAATCATTAAATAACATGGCAGTTCCCTCCTTTAATAAATATATAATAGTAAATCGTTAGCGAATAACTTACACGCTTCGTGGTATAAGTTATAACGTTCTCTGAGTTTCACTTCTTCGATTGCCATGCTCTGAGAAGTGGTTACACCTCCATTCCCGAAGTAATGTCCGTTGTGGTCGTAATCTCGGTCGTAAGTACTTGTTTTGTCGCTAGTTAATGAACCGTTGGCGTTACTATCGGTATTTGACGTTTCGGTGTTGTTTCCGCTTATATCCTCGTTAGTAGTGTTATTAACGTTTGTCTGTTTGTCGGGTTGGTAGTCGTTAGAATTGAACGCGCTTGTTTTGTTTTCAATTTCCTGCTCGTTTCGACTATCTCGACTATTGGCGAAATTCCCGTTCGTTTCGTTGTTGATGTTTTCACTATTCGCCGTAGTTTCGTTTACACTATCCGTTGACCTGTCTTTGATACTGTCGCCAACCTCCTCGTAACGGTCAATGTTCCATAACGGTTCGTAATCATCAGTTAGCGTTTTTGCTATACGTTCAAGCTCGATAGCCCATTTACTCGACCACGCCCCAATCATTCGTTGAAACATGGGTAAATTGGTGTAAAGTATCGGGCGCTCTCCGTAGTCCAAAAATAACGTGTCTGTGAACGTTTCTTTGTCCATTTTAGAGGGTAAACGCAAATGTTTGAATAAATCATCGCCGAGGCTATCAAAGTAGCTATAAGCGCCTTGTAACGTTATTTTAGCTATTGCCATTGTTAACAACCTCCTCTCCTAGTTTCTCGCCATATCTGTGAACCTCGCCGCCATACTTGAGTGTGAATGATAAATTCAAGTCGGGGAATACTGCGTTAACGTCGTCGTAGCTTGCAGTCAGACAATCGAACCATGTTTCGCTACGTGCGCAACTGTCGGCGGTGAGCTGTCCGACCTCGTCAGTTATCATGCGTTCTTTTTTCTCTCCTAGTGCGGCTATACCGATTTCTTTATCGAACATTTCGACAATCGTCTTAATGTCGTTAAGTAAGTCAGTAACGATATAGTTTTGTTTGACGTCTGCCGAGTATGTCCAAATGGGGTCGTTATCGCCGTCAAGACTCTCGTCCTTTAGCTCTTTGTCAACAACTACAATCGGTTGTCCTGCGCTTATTTTTTCATAGATAGCCTTGAGGGTTTCCGACGCCGATTTATTCTTTCCTACACCGATAAAAGCAACTCGGCTATTTATTAGCGCAACATCGAGAGAAGTAAAAGCGATTGAAAGACGTTTCGCCCAAAATTCTACAATGTCCATAACGCCAGTCCAGTCGGGAGTTAAATTAATGAACTCACAATTTTCCCCTCTCACTCCCTCGAATTGGACTAGGGGTTGTGATACTAGCATTTTAGTGGGTTGGAGATATAACCCAAGTTCGCCGCTTGGCATTGCTATTTGCGGTATTTGACCGTATTTTGGTGTATCAATGATACCGATAAACCCGAGTGAGAACGTCACATTCTTGAAGTAACGCATATTCCAAGGTTGAGGGATTTCGGGGATGTAGCCCGCGTATAAGCGCTGATAAAGCGAGCGCATACAATAGCGGGTCGTAATGTCGTTCTGAACTAGCCCGCTAGTTCCGCGAGCGCCGTCATATAAGTTATAACCGTTAAACCCCTCATAATAACTAGGTATATTAAAATTCATTGTCAACCTCCTTTATGTTTCTTGGCTAATATTGCAAATAGCCAATTACTATATATTGGCGCGGGTGGGTCGTCGGGGTCAATTGGCGGTGGCGGTGGGTCGGGAGGGGTTGGGTATCTGCTTGTAAATAATGCGTCAACCCTCATATTGTTATTTTCGATTCTGAATTTCCACGACCGCCAATCGGTCTGTGTTACGCCGACTTCGTGCCAATCGTCGTTATAATATTCGTAAAATACAATAGTGTCTAACACCTCCCCCGTATACGGGAACGCCCGAACCGTTACGACTGTTCCCGCCTCGGGGTTGGTGTCGGGATAGCAAGCCATTTGCCCGTTACCGTTAACAATCATTTGAATGTGTGGCATTGTACCCCCTTACTCATAGAAAAACCCGTTTTCCATGTAATCAACAATTTGTTGTTTTTCGTTCGGTGTGCCAGCTATTATTATATCTACGTTTTCACATTTAACGAACCCGCTTAACGTCGAAATCCTTTTAACTTGACACAACGGACGCCCCATTGTCGCCAAATCCTCATCTAAAATGTGGTAAAATCTAAACTCAATATCGGCGTCAAGTGAGGCATAGGGCGCGACACTTCCAACACAACCAATCGAACTAATTTGAGGCATAGCGTTCATAATCGCGTTACCGATATTCGAGGCGAACCCGAGAACATTACCTGTCGCCAACATTGCGCCGCCCCCTGCCGCTGAGAGTAGCGGGGTTAACAAGTCGTTTTTGACTTGTGATAACTGAATCGGAACGGAAACCGTCGCACTAGCAACATGAACACAAGCGCCGCCCGACGTCATCATCAACATTCCGATGCCCGTGTATAGGTCGACGTCTAGGTAGACCGTACATTGGTGTGTATTTAGAAATACGTTCGGGTCAAGTGCAACCCTACCAAACGTAAAACAAGTTAAATATACTTGCGTATACGGCGACCCGTTCAGATAGTTTCCTCTTGCCTCTTGCGGGTGATGTGGTAATGATAAAATATCGGTAAATGATTTCATACGATTAGAACTGTCGATTCTATAGCCCGACACGTGCGAATCCCAATAACCAAAATATATGTGTTCCGAGCGCCCAGTACAAACGTCGAATGGATACCAATTAACACTCACAATATAATCGAACGGGTCAATCAATATTTTCTGTAATGACTTGGTAATATCCGTAGCATCAAGCCATACGTCGGAATAAAGATACTCAACGAGTTGATATAGGTCTATTGGGTACATCCCATAAAATGCAACGCCGTTATATGAATCTTTAGACTTAACTCCTATCACATAACTACCTTCGTTTACACTCATACCGTTAGCGATATTAGTTAACCGTTCAACTTTAGTAGTATATTGTGATTTCGTGGGATATTGCATATCACAAACGTTACCGTCAAAAGCACTTGCCGCACGGGTTACGTACTCGCTATCGTTGCCGATTTCGGTTTTATAGGTGGCTAAAACGTCAACGCTACACATAAAGTTCGCTATATCGTTAGTAACAATTACAATGTCGTCAACGTAGTAAAATTTACCGTCCCATTGAATATAGTTCCATTTAAGACTAAAACCCGAAATCACAAAAGTCGGATTTAGGCGGCTTGTTGGGGCTTTCAATACACAGTCGATTGATGTTCCTCCGCTTGGCAATTTAGTTGAATTTCGTCGTTTTTTAAAATCGCTATAGACTGTAATTTGCATATTGCCTCCTTACAAAATAGGACGGGCAACGCCCGCCCTATCGGATTAATCGGTATCAACCTCTCCTGCGTAGAGGACGATACCGTTCTCGGTGAAATCGTTCCATGTTGTCTGTGTAAAGTGATAGAAAATGTTTGTATAACCGCCGTCAACATTAAACGGTGTTGAGCCTGTCCATGTTGAGCGTCTTGTCATACCAAGCGCCTCTTCATCGAACAATACGCCGATAATGTTTGATACTGTTACGGCGTCGTCCGCTTTGACAACCTCGCCCGTAGACGGGTCAAAGTAGCTAGGTGTAGCGCTAATGGTGTAAGGGTCGTTGATATTCTGCCAGTATGTGACTTTTTCGAACTCTATCATTTTGAGCTTGTCGGGATTGAATACTGTCGCAAGTACTTCGCTCGCAGTCTTATTGACAACCGTAGCGCTCATATAAGCTCTAAGGAACTGGGCGGGCGTATGTCTTGGTATTTCCTTGCCCGTAAGGTTAACATGATACTTGTAACTACGGTCTGACATAAAGTCCGTGAGGTCGTTAACGAATGAGTAAAACCAACGAATAAACGGCGCGTAATTGCTCTCGTTGTACATTGTAGCGGGCGACAATTCAACGCCCGTTTCGTCGTAATATGCCTGCAATACGTTAATGCAATTGTCGGTATCGCTGACCGCCTTACCTGTGATAAAGTTAGCAAGTACGCCCCTAGCCTCACCCTCGGCAATCTGTGCGAGCTTATCGGCGATATTCTGCATTACACCCGCCATAAATCTACCGAAAGCGGTCGCGTCGGTCATCGCGGAGTCCAGTTGGTCTTTAAAAACGGTCACGTGGTCGCTATATTGTGTAGCCCCGTAAAAATTCGTCTGTAATACCTTGGGTTTTTTAACCTTGTACATGTCAATGCTCTGACCGTCTACAAGCTCAAGACGATTGTCCTGTGCGTCAAGGTCGCTATCCAAGTAATTGATTTTACGAACTACCGCCCCCCACTTAGACTCGTCGACGTTAATACTTCTAAATTTCATTGAATAGGGGCGCGTTGAATAGACACTCTTGTCAAGAACCTGCGAAATCGACCTACAAACGGGGTCATATCCCATCTGCAAAAGGGTAGTTCCTACGGTTGTGAATGTTCCCGTATCTACTACGTTAATAGTTGCCTCACCGCCCATTGCTTCCTTATACATATCCTCAAGGAAAGCCGCAGACTGTTCAAATGTTAATGAATTTACGCTCATTATTTATCCCTCCTTATTTAATTTGTCGGTTAACAGTTTTAATAGCGTTGTGTTTTCGACGAGTGTTTCCCGCAAAGAGCCGATTGTATCGGTTAACTTATTATTCTGCTTAAATAGTATAACGCAAGCAACAATAGGAAATCCGACCGACGAAATGGCGCTGAGAATCTCATTGAAATCCATATAAACACCTCCTTTACATATTTTCGATAAAACCCTTGATTATCTCCTCGGTCGTCTGCTTTGAGGAGTTTTCGGGTATTGTCGCGGTTTTCTGATTGTTTTCCTGCAATGCCTTAACAGTCGTGGTTAGATTATTGATTGTCGTACTCATTGCCTTAATTTGCTCCATGAGTGCGCCGTTAACGTCGTCCGTTTCAACCGTTTTAGGTTCGGTTGTCTGTTCGGGTGCCTGTTCGGGTGCCTGTTCGGGCGCCTTAACCTCACCCATTGCCTCAATATCCTCTTTAGTATATCCTGCGTTAATTAGTGTAATAATCTCATTAAGTTCCATAACATATCCTCCATTAAATTAGGAGGTCACGAGTGTATTGGACTCCTCCTATGCCCGCCTAGTTCCGCTAGGTTGAGTGTGGGCGCTCGTGCCTCCTATAATTACATTACTATAGTTACGGTTAAGTTCAATCAAAAATAAACGATTCGACAATTGACTTAACGGTTGCGTTTTGGAAAAAGAGCTTGCCGCGTAGGAAGTACGGTCGCAAGCTCGGAAACTCCTTTTGAAATCTCCTACGCCAATACTCAGTATCGGGGTATATCGGTAAGGCGGGGGCGGGCAACCCTTGCCAATTACACGCATAACACTCGGCGCGACTTTTATGTTTGTAAATCCCAATATCGTCAACTACGCAAATTAACTTGTACTCTTTGAGGTCTACGCGCTTTACGTCGGAGTAGTCGTTATATGAAAACTCGTTACCTAGTGACATTCTAGTGAATTTGTTTTCGCCTTGAATAGCCTTGTATAGCGCGGTTTGTGACCTCTGTTCGACAATCTTCTTGGAGTCGGGAAGTAGTATCAAAATACCCCTGTCCTTTAAAAGCCTCATTTCTTCCTTGTTTCGTGACATTTTCTCAACTATGTCGGTAAGGTTGAGCGCTCTAAGGATTGAACAATCGAGTTTGTTTGAGTTTGCGAGAATCCACGTTCTAAGCGGCTTTTGTCCCTCAAGTTCCCTGTTACCCGAGATTGTGACGTGTGCGTTGTTAAAAGCGTCGTCCTCGTTCTTAATCTTATATACATGTGCCTCGGGGATTGCCTCGTCATATACTAAGTCGGTATATTGAGAGCCACTAAAACCTCTGATTGTCGCTATTCCCGTAAGCGATACCGCAAGCCCTAAGAATTCCTTTGTGTCGCCATCCTCGGTCGTGTCAATCCTCATAATGTCGAGCGTTCCGTCGTCGTCCGAACCCTCGAAAATGACGCGGTTCTCGTAGCCGTGTATCGAGTTAAATGGGTTGTCCTTGGGTTTACGAATAACGCGTAGTTCCTTGTTTGTTCGACGCATAAGAATGAACTTTCGACCCTCGGTCAATAGCAGATTGAGAACGCCGTATGTCTTGCCGACTTGTCGCTTACCGATAACCACAATAAACGCAACACCGTGCTTATCACAGTATTCATCTACGGCTTTTACATTTAACCATCCTGCGGGCAAGTAAAGTTCCATTGATTAACACCTCGCAATCTTTAAAATATAGAGCAATAATATTAACGTCCACATGATACCCCCGAGGAGATACCCGCCAATAAACCCAAGCCAAAACATATTACACCTCCTTACTACAATCCACGTTTCCGTTAATACCGTTAACCTTGCCTGTGCTTGTATACTGCCACAACACAACGTTGGCGCCGAACGTATCGCCCATTTTGCTATTATAGCGAGCCAGCCATATCGGGAAATTACGCCAACGAGAATCAATTACTCGTTTAAGATAATCATAGTTGAAATAGAGTCGCAATTTGCCCGTAAGACCTGCCGCGCGGAACGCGTCGAGATATGCGGTTATTACGTGATTTGTTTCTTCGGTCGTATAAGAGCGTCCGTCGAAATTCTCTAAATCCAAGTACAGATAATCAAACTTGATATTAGCTTTGTGGAGTTTGCTCAGTACGTCGCCGCACTCAACGCGGGCGTCGCCGTAGTTACGGGCGTAAGAGAACTTGTAAACACTAAGTTCCTTGACGTTACTCATTGTCTTGAGTATAGCGTTATAGTTCTCTACGAGCTTGGTGTCAAGCGCTCCGTTACGGGTCGACGCTCTCAAAATGACTCCGTTAACGGGGTCGGCGAGGTTCTCGTCGCGAACCCTCGCCCAGTCTATATTACCTTGATACTTGCTTACATCAATAAACATTATTCCTCCTTGTCTGTGCGAATTCTTACACTCGCGATTGTTCCGTCTTTATCCTCGCGGTGTTTGCACTCGTCGCAGTATTCACAGTTACAACATGCCTTGCCCGCGCGTCCTATCTCGTGTCGGAGTTGGCACACTTCGTCTTGGTCGTGTTTTGAGCGCGGGATTTTGTATGTCATTCCTCTACTCATCGTAAACCTCCAATTTATCACTATCGACAAGAGTTTGTAGCCGTTGCCTAATACACGGTTCGTCGGGAATATTTAACGGACAAGCGTAGCATAGAATCGACCCACATTCAATGTTAGCTATTGCTTTGATGTGCTTTGCCTCCTCGGTCGTAAACGCAACACTAGTGACCGTTCTCTCCACTTCTTTCATAGATAGCCCTCCTGTTCGAGATAGTTGGCGAGGTCGTTTAACGTTTCCTCTGCCGTGTCGTCGTTCTTCCACATCTGTGCTAAATCCGCCAGTATTTGGCGTCGACCCTCGTCGACGCCCTGCTCATAAATATCGTTGTTACTAGTGCCGAAATGATACATTACTTGTTAACCTCCTTCTCAATCTCCGCGATAAATAGCCTTCTCAATCTCCGCGATAATAGCCTTTGTTTCCTCGTCGGTGAGCTTGATATATGCAATGTTGTAGTACTTGCCATCGTTGCCCTTTTTCTGAGGGAAGCTGATGAAATCGCCGTTCTTACCCTCTACGACACGACAACCGTAGATTGTCACCTCGTTGATAATAAGATTGAAAAATACCGTTCCTGTGCTTGTTACAAATACTCTCTCTACCTTAAAAGCTCTGTTCTGTGTGTTCTTTTTCTGCATGATTAAATCCTCCATTTTCTTTAATTGATTTTACGCAGGGCTTACAGTAATACTGTATGCGCTT
>Ga0310696_10010952_pt1 | contig 10369 bp, 1 predicted proteins | sample AusTroGonzalo_MG_4_FD_203885 | JGI IMG/M metagenome (GOLD analysis project Ga0310696, IMG submission 203885) | Bovine rumen microbial communities from tropical cattle in Woodstock, Queensland, Australia - Gonzalo_02 (v2) (version 2) | ecosystem: Host-associated > Mammals > Digestive system >... | reverse complement strand
ATCGCCGGCATCGACCAGCAGTATCAGGGCAACGTAGTGTGGAGTCCTGGCTATTCAGTCGGATATCTGCCACAGGACCCGCCATTGAACGAAGGGAAAACCGTTAAGGAGAACGTGATGGAGGGCGTACAACATGTATATGACGCATTGGCAGAATATGATGACATCAATTTGAAGTTCGGGCTGCCCGAGTACTATGAAGATCCCGACAAGATGGATAAGCTTATGGCGCGTCAGGCAGAATTGCAAGACATAATCGACTCCACGGATGCTTGGAACATGGACTCGAAGCTTGACCGTGCAATGGCAGCCTTGAATTGTCCGCCGGGCGACTGGAGCGTTGGAAACCTCTCAGGCGGTGAACGCCGTCGTGTCGCTCTCTGCCGACTGCTCCTGCAGAAGCCTGATGTGCTGTTGCTCGACGAGCCTACCAACCACCTTGATGCAGAGTCGATTGACTGGCTCGAACAGCATCTCCAGCAATATGAGGGTACTGTCATTGCTGTCACACATGACAGATACTTCCTCGACGACGTAGCTGAATGGATTCTCGAGTTGGACCGTGGCGAGGGCATACCATGGAAAGGAAACTATTCTTCGTGGCTTGAACAGAAGTCACAGCGCCTCGCCCTTGAGGAGAAAACCGCCTCGAAGCGCCGTAAGACGTTGGAGCGAGAACTGGAATGGGTGCGCATGGCACCGAAGGCCCGCCACGCAAAGGGAAAAGCCCGACTTAATTCCTACGACAAGATGCTCAACGAGGAACAGAAGCAGAAGGAGGAGAAACTCGAGATTTATATCCCCAATGGTCCGCGCTTGGGCAATAAGGTTATTCTCGCAGAACATGTTGCCAAGTCCTATCCCGAGAAGCCGCTTTTCAGCGACCTCAATTTCAACCTGCCTCCCAACGGCATCGTAGGTGTCATCGGTCCCAACGGAGCGGGCAAGACTACACTTTTCCGACTCATCATGGGCTTTGAACAGCCAGATGCCGGCACCTTCGACGTTGGAGAGACGGTAAAGCTTTCGTATGTGGACCAGCAACATAAGGACATCGCCCCTGATAAGACCGTCTATCAAGTTGTAAGTGGCGGCAACGAGACTATTCGTATGGGTGGCCGCGACGTCAACGTGCGTGCTTATCTCTCACGTTTCAACTTCAGTGGTGCAGACCAGGAAAAGAAGTGCGGCGTGCTGTCCGGCGGTGAGCGCAACCGCCTTCACCTTGCCATTGCCCTCAAACAGGAAGGCAACGTGCTGCTGCTCGACGAGCCTACAAATGATATCGACGTCAACACCCTCCGTGCATTGGAGGAAGGTCTTGAGGCCTTTGCCGGCTGTGCCGTAATCATCAGCCACGACCGTTGGTTCCTCGACCGCATCTGCACCCATATCCTCGCATTCGAAGGGGAGGGGAGTGTCTTCTATTTCGAGGGCAACTACTCCGAGTATGAGGCTAACAAAGCACAGCGCTTGGGTCTTGACGAACCCAAGCGCACGCGCTATCGCAAACTGATGGATGAGTGAAACAGCTCATTCAGACGTCATGATAATATTGACAACAGCTGTAATGTCTATGTCGGTTATCTTACCGTCACCATCCATGTCAGCGTACTTCATGATGAACCTCGCAGAGGCCTGGTCATTCTTGGCGTTAATCATCTCCACAATGTCGGCTGCATCCACCTTGTCGTCGCCGTTGGCGTCACCCATGAGGATGAAGGTCTTCACCAGACGGACGGCAGTGTACGTGCGGCGGGAAGTTTCGGTTGCAGAAGAGACCTCCGAATCCGTGAATGTCATGGCAAAGGCAAACTTATTATCGCCAGCCGGAGAGCTGCTCCAATAACTGCCCCCTTCTATCCATGCTGTAATATTTTCGGTGGTATTGAGGTCTTCTGTAGATATCATCTGTCCGGCAGCAGGCAGGAATACGGCACCTGTATTCTCAATGGCTACCCATTCATCAGCAGTCATCACTTCCTTGACCATTACGCCATCAGGTGCATCCCATTCGTCAGGAAGCAGGACAAGCCCTTTCACGCCAGCCACGGTGGCAAAGGACCTCAACTGTTCTGCGTCGTTACGCTCGGAGAGCAGATAGCTCCACTCGTCCTTGCTCAACGTCTGCCAGCCTGAGCCAAATTGACTGATGATAGCAGGAATCTGCCCCCAGTCGGCAAAGCCGCCCTGGAACTTTGGCCATGCCGTCTCGTCATCCGTACCGTTGTAAGAGTCTACGCCATGATAATTCTCTTCAGTGCTCCAGCATAGCAGGTCTTTGAGTTCTGCGGTAAAGCCTTCATCGAGATTCTTCTGACCCAGCATGTCATACTGGTTCTCGGCCATTGACCATGATCCAAACCATTCGTCACCATTATAGCGCAGATTACCCTTTGCAAAGCTGACCCTCTTCTCGCTGCTGACAGAGAAAGCGCCCTTCATGGGGTCTTCGTCCCTACCAAGGGTGGTGAACACGGTGATGGCGCTATGAGTGCCTGTGGTGCCGTCTTCATAGACGGGTTCCACCATCACCTCATAGGTTGTGCCGGGATTAAGGCCGGCGAGCGTGTATTCCGTATCGCTGATATTGCGGATAACAATCCACTCATTGAGGTTTTCTGGCGGTGTGAGGGTAAAGTCCCTCGCTGCCAGATAACCGTCATCGTTGGCATGACGGATAAAGAAAGCATATTCGCCATCGTCGAGACCACGAGTACGGGCATTTGCCTGATTATCTTCCCTGGTGATGGAGAAGCCGCTGTCTCTGTCGTTATCAGCAGCAGACATCATCGCACGCAGATTATTCAACTCTGAAGCGTACTGGGCTTTTTCAGCCTCATTGGTACTATTCTTAATCAGATTCTCCAAATCCTTCATCCGTGCCAGTTTCTGTGCATCGGTGGGCAAAGCATTCATCAGATCGATGTCAGCCTGTAGTTTCGCCTTTACTGCTTCGTCATCGGTTTCAGCTATCTTTGTCTGTAGCTCCTTGATTCTCGCCGCACGGTCTGCATCGCTCAGGCACTCCATATCAAATGCCTCCATAACCTCTTGTGGTGTCTTTCCTTGGATCTTTTTAAAGCCCCATAGGAACTTCACCAGACCGCCTTTTGAGTTCCAATTGGATACATTGAAGCTGAAGTTACTGCCGGCAGGAATGCCTGGATAATAGAGAACATTGCTGAACGGACGTTGTTCGTAGCCATAAGAAGACCATGTGACTTCTCCATCGAAATCAAAGCCTTGCTCATTATTGGCCTGCACATTACCAAAGGTAACCAACGCAGAGGCATCGATGGGATTACCGGGTGCCTTCAGACGATAGTAGACATTGCTCTTCTTCTCACCGCCAAAGCGGGTGTGCGAGATCTTTACCGTACGGCTGTCGATGTTTGTAACCGTCACCTGTCCCGGAGCATCGTATTTCGACCCTGTCGTTACTTCTACAGGATCAGACCAACGGCTAAAGCCACCGTCACCATCTGTGCATACGCTGCGTACACGGACATAATATTTAGTAAGGGACTCTAAACCTGTCAGTGTCAGGGACGAGTTGGTTGGGGTGGGTTCGTAATTCCAAGGTTCATCGCTAACAGCTACAGCGTCGAAGGTGACACTCGTCGGTGTGGCTTCATCGGGATTGAAGTCGGCCTCAGTGGAGTAAACATACTCGCCAGTCGTCGTTTCAGAGTTGAAGGTGAGAGTGACAGAGTTGAAGGTACTGCTTTCCACCGTGAATTTCTTCGGCTTCGCAGCACAATAATCTCCACAGTCCATGATGAACTCTGTCAACTCAGCGTTCTTATTTGGTGCCTCGCCTTGTGCCATACTGAAGAATTCATCGCCCGGCTCAAAGTAAAGTGCCAAAGAATAATATGGGTTCATTTCTGAATTTTCTTCATCATAAATCCAGTTGACCTTGTATTTGTGTTCGCAGCAAAGGGTTAATGTGCCTCCGTACGTATCAGAGTCTGGTGAGCGAAGACATGCCACCTCAACAGGATTGGCCTTATCTGTCACATCCAAAATCTGTACGGCAAACTCATTCCAGAGTCTTCCATAACTACTGAGGGCATAGATAATCTCTCCCTGCTCCTCTACAGGACAGCAGTTGGTGGTGAAGGTCACGAGTTCAGTCCAGCCGCTGACATTGTCTTCAGCAAAGACGCCCTGCACCTGTGCCTCGTACTTCGTGGCAGCGGTCAGGCCACTGATAAGCTTTGAGTTTGTAGTAATGCCGCTGACCATCGTCCATTCCTGTTCCTCTTCGCCATCAGCAGCAACCTTGCGGTAGCGCAGGTTCCATCCAGTAGCATTGCCGCGGAGTGAGCACTGTGTCTTGGCACTCACTTTACCAATGTCGCTGACAGTGAAATCGGAAGGCAACGGATATTCTCCGAAGGTGAACTTTATCTCGTTCTTGTAGCTATAGGAGTTTGAGTTGCTGGCGTTACTGATCGACTCCTCGTCCAATGGATCAATATCTTTCTGGTCATCGTAGAGGATTGAGCAGCCAGAGTCGCCATAGAAGATATAGTGCGTCAGAACACCCCAGTTACCACTACTCTTGCCAGTGTTGTCATCGACAACAACGACGACATTCGATTTGCCGTCATATTCGAAGGGTTTGTCGAAGTAGATGGTGTTCCACTGTCCGGCGGTGAACGTCACCTCACCACTGAATACGCGGTTTGCTTCTGTTATCACATCCCAGCTGGCATACGAACTGCTGGTCTGAGCGATATAAACAGTGAGGTTGCGAGTCAAGTCGCCTTTCGTGGTGTTGAAGGCAAGGCTCCATATCTTTCCCTTGTGGTTAATCTCCTTGGCGGTATACAACTGCTTGCTCAGCACCCAAGCATGGCTGGCACTGAGAGGAATTTCAGAAGTATACTGCGCCTTACCAACGGTCACGACTGCCGGTTCTGACGGTATAAACGGACCTACCTCCGGCAGGGGGATGATGAGCGAACGGTCGTTGATCTGGTTTTCCTTGGTTGTTCCGTAGTTGCTCAGGTCCTCAAGCATGCTATAGATGTTGGCGTCGGTAATGCCGCCGGCAGTAAAGAGGTTGTTGTACGTGACATCATTCTTGTAGTTTTCATAAGCGGTAGCCAAGGCTGTACTGCTTGCTGATTGGTTCTCGTCGCCTTCAGCGTGTACGATGAACAGGTTGGCGGCAAACTCAGCAATGTTACCAATCTGTGTGGCAAACATTCCGGCCATTGCGCCAGCCTTGGCATTCATCTTCTGGGTAGCGAGGCTCTTCACTCTGCCTTGCAGCCATGTCTTGCACTCGTCGGCAGTCATGCTCGTAGGGACAATGCTTTGTGTGGCGACTTGGAGCGTCATCAAGTCCTGCGAGGGGGTCAGTATGCGGTAATCGCAGGGGTAGGAAACGAGCGAGCCAGTGTTGATGTCGTAAACAGCCTTGTCCTCGTCATCGTTCCAGTCCTTCGCAATGTCGGAGGTATGGAAGTGTCCCGTCAGAATGGTGTTCACACCAGCATCGATGAGAGCGTTGCGTACCGTTTCGTAGCTGTCTACAGTATAGGTGTCAATAAATATGTTGGCTCCCGTGATGTGCGGGAACAGTGGGTGGTGCATCATGGCGATTACCTGCTTGCCGGCATTGCGTGCAGCCTTGGCTTTGACACAAAGCCATGAAAGGGTGGCTGTGGGCACGGAACCTGTGTGCGAGTCGATAGCGAGTACCACCAGTCCCTCAATAGGCTCTGCTATATAGCTGAGGGAATTAGTGTCGTATTCACTGTCCCAGTCTCCATAGCCGAAGCCGTCGTAGAAGTTTGCGAAGTTACTGGTTGTCATTACTTCGGCGTTTCCCGTGGTGCCGTCGGCGTTGAACTGCGTATGGTTGCCTTCAGCGCCGAAGTCATGGTTGCCAGGGATGACAAATACCTTGATGCCAGCGTTCTTCAGCGTTTGGAGGCCGTCCCTCACGTAATTGTGACTGAGCTGTTCACCGTCCTTCGTCAGGTCGCCGGTGATGAGCAACACCTTGGGTTGAAGGACCATCATCTGATTCATAAACTGGTCGAAGATTGCAGCACTCTGCTGTACCATCTTACGCTGCCCGGCATAGTAATTTAGCCAAGCATCCTGAGTCTCGGCTCCACTTTCGAGCAAATTAGGAGCCATCACATGCATGTCGGAGACGACAACAATCTTGTTGCTTGTACCTCCACCTGCTGCATTGGTTTCTGCCCACGCTCCTATAGAGCCGAACACGGCAAGGAGCAGCACTGCCGCCGCCCTCGCCAGATAGTTAGTGAATGTTCTCATACGCGTACATTATTAAAATTATGTTTTAGATTTGTTTCAGTCCTTTTTTTTGCCTTGTTGGTTATCATTCACCCATGATAATCTTTACCACCTCATTGATGTCGTAATCGGTGATGGTATGGTTGCCGTCGAAGTCGGCATTATTCCAATTGAAGTAGGTTGAGACATAACCGTTCATGGCATTGACCATCTCCACGATATCGGCGGCATCCACCTTACCGTCGCCATTGGCGTCACCCTTCATGTTAGCGTCCTGGTGGGTTGATAACCCGTGCAGCGGCAGATGTGGCAGGTAATATGTCTTGGCTTCGGCCACAGGAGCCTGCTCGTAGAGTGGTTCGTATTTCCAATGGAGACTGCCTGACGCGCTAGCCTCCACGAATACGGCCTCGCCTGGAGCTACCTCCACGTAGTTCTTGTAACGGTCGAAGCCATCGCCTGCGGCATTCAGCTTATAGAAGTTGCAGTCCACAGGTGTGAGGTTCCATTCATTATCGAGCGTGCCGAAGTCCACGTAGGCATTGCAGACCGACGTGTTGGCGAATATGCGCCAGCCGTTGGCGAACGGTGTGACGTCGCCATTCACGACGACCGAAGAAGCCCACGTGCCAGTGGTCGCTCCCGTTAGTCCTGTGAACGTCAGGGTCTGGTTGGCGTTATTGGCGTAAAGGTAGCCGCTCCCATTGTTGGCATCCAATCCAAAAGTCTCTCTCTTGTAGTTGCGCCATTCTAAATTGTCTGTGGGCGTAGCGTTGAACATATAGAGGTCGTAGTTGCCCTTTGTCATTCCGACCTCATCGGGATATGAGCCGAAATGCTCTTCTCCCAGCGGATTAGCGATAAGATAGTATTTGCCCGTTCCAGAACCGTAGCCGGAGATGTTCTTCTCCACCGTCACCACCAACTCTTCAGTGCTGTGGTGCAGTTGTCCACCGTCCTTAATGGTGATGGACGGGGTGCTTGCAGTGCTTGTGCGCCTTAGCGCTTGCAAATCTCCTCCAACGGCACGGGCAGCAGCACCGCCTCCTCCGCCATTGTTGTTGACGCCCTCTATCGTGATAGTCTTGGCTGTGGCCAGGCAGCCGCTCGGAATGGTGGCTGCAGCCATGATGTGCACATTATCCGAGACTGTGGGCACGCCTGCTGGTTCCCAGTTGTCGGCATCGTTCCAGTTGCCGTCGGTGAAGAATAACTTCGTGGTGGCCGGTTGGGTGGTGAAGGCCGTTGAAGGCGACCAGGCCGAGGCCGTCCCGCCGGCGATGCCTTGTACCTGTAATTCGTAGTTGGTGCCTGCCGTCAGGCCGCTGATGGTGGCGGTGGCGTCGTTGGTATTCACCGTCTGCCAGTCACCAGCTGAACTCTCATTACCGACAACGATGTCATCGATGAACAGGTAAAAATGGTCGTTTGACGTATGTTTCAGGCAGATGTACTTCGTACCAGCAGGGATGTCGCTGCTGTAGAGATGCCACTGTGCGTCGGAGGCTATGATTTCGTCGCCGAATGTGAAGGCTGTGATATCGTTGGTGGTTGAACTGAAACCCACCTGGAAGGCCTCATCGTAAGTGCTGGAAAAATTCTTGTAATAGAACTGCAGCTTCATACCGCCGGTCACTCCTGCCAGTTCGGGTGAGATAAGATATTGCGGGGGATTATCTGTGTAAAAGAAAATGAAGCCCCTTTTGCCGGAGTGGACAGCCTCGTCTTCTTCAGTGACAGTGGTATATTCGTGGCAATTCACAAGTGTCCCATTAATATCTTTGCCCTCAAAGTCTTCGCTGTAGACGGGATTCGTAATGCTCGGTAACTGGCGGTATTGAACTTTATAACTCTCGCTGAAGCCTAACCACTTCACGGTGGCTGTGGTATGGGCGGGGGCGATCTCGACGTCACGCGGTACGGGGTTCACCTCTGTGGTGGTAAAGACAAGGTTGTCGCTCCACGGGCACGACTCATTGGGGATGACGCCGCGTACCTTCACCGTGTATTCCGTCTCGGGCGTGAGACCTGTAAGGGTATAGCTATTCTCCGTCACGTTGATGAGATGCGCCTCGTCGTCGTTTATGCAAATCTGCCATGCGCTGACGATATTCTCGTCATACCAGCTCAATACGGCGCTGTTCGGGCCTATTTGCTCAGCATCCACGCCCCAAGGTGCCTCGTTCTCGTCGGTGGTGAAGGTGATTGGGCCTGCCCAACGACTGTATTGGCCGTTATAGACCGAGCGCACCTTTACTTGATAGTCTGTCTCAGGGCTGAGACCTTCCAGCAGGTATGGATTCTTCGTCACTTCTATCAGGTTTTCCTCGTCACCGTTCACGCAAATCTGCCAACTGGTGGCACTGCCCTTTTCCTCCCATCGCAGCCATGCGCTGTGGTTATAGACGGTGGGGGCATAGAATCTGGCGGGCTTCGGCACGGCTGCCGGCTCGTTCATCATCAGTCGAATCTGGTTCTTCAACTGCATAATGCCACCATTGGTGACATTGCTAAGACTTAGCGTCGGGTCGAGGTTAGTATTACTGTTGCAATAATATATGGTACGATAGTTGTTGTCATTAAAGCTATAGAAGTAAGCTGTAGAGCCGGAGCTGCCAGTATTGTCATCGATAACGAGGAGCACGTTGCTTGTGCCGTCATACTCAAAGGGGGTGTCGAGCGTGATGGTGGTCCATGCATTGGTGGCAAAAGTCTTCGTGCCCCTGAATACCAGATCGCCGGCAGTAATGGTCACCCAGTCCTTGTAGCTGTAGAACTTGTCCTTTTCTGTAGCCACCATATAGATGTCCAAAGTGCGCTCAACGTTGGTGTATGTATTGTAGAATGCTATACTCTCTATACTCTTCGCCTCGTCACCTAACTCGGCAACAGTGTAAATCTGTTCCGTCAGGGAATATTTGTACCAGTTGTTCAGGGGTAGATAGGCAGATGTTTGGGTACCAGAACCAATGGGCGTGGCCAACGTCTCTTCGAAGGTGATCTCATCACTCCATTTACTTCTCTGCGTACCATTGACGGAACGCACCTTGGCGGTGAAGAATTTCTCAGTGGTGAGGCCGGTGATGGTATAGGGGTTCGTGTTGGCTTCAATGAGATTCGCCTCGTCGCCATCCAGGCATATCTCCCACTTGGTAGCCGTGCCCTTCTCCGTCCACGTCAGCGTAGCCTTGGGTGCTACGGAGCGTTTGCAGGTCAGGTCGACGGGCTTGGGCAGGTATGATGTGCAGTCTATGGTATAGGTGACGGGAGCGCTCAGTTTGCCTTGCCCCGACAAGATAACGTCGCCGTTGTTGTCGTAGACGTTATAGATACACCGTTCAGGCGCACCGCCCTCCTTCCATGCTAATTTGATCTGACGACCATTGCAAACAGCGAGCGTGCCGTTAGCCTTTCCACCTTCCGTAATGGTCCATCTGTCGAGCAGTTCGCCGGTCAGCACGTCAATCACCTGGATGGCACAGCCGAACCATTCATCGTAATACTCAGAACTTATGGATAGCTCGTAGTGGATAGTGCACTTGTCTGCATCGTTGCAGAGGATGGTGTTGAAGCTGACAGCGTTGCTCCAGGGGCTGACGCTGCCGCTGCCGCAGTTGGTGCGCACCTGCACCTCGTGGACGGAAGCCATCTCTAAGCCGGTGAACTCGAAGGTCTTTGCGGTGATGGCGGTGGCTACCACCGTGCCATCGAGCATCACGTCCCATGCCGCGGCCTCCGACGTCCAGTTTACCGTGGCACTGTTGGCCGTGATGTTACTGACGGTGATGGCCGTCGGCTTCTGGCAGGTGTTGTACGCTCCTGTGGCTAAGCGTATCTGGTTCTTCTTCTTGAGGGCATAGCCATACATATTGGAAAGGTTCGCCGGGTCTATCTCGTAGCTTCCTGAAGCATAGAGACCTTGGTAGTCGTCGGTGTCGTAAGTCTTCCAGGAGAGGCTGGAGTGGGAGCTATTGGTCTTGTTATACACGACGAGGAGCACATTGTGCTGACCGTCGTACATAAAGGGCGTGTCGAACGTGATGGACGTCCAGGCGTTTTTGACGCTCTGCACCTCGCCACTGAA
>Ga0310696_10010951_pt1 | contig 10369 bp, 8 predicted proteins | sample AusTroGonzalo_MG_4_FD_203885 | JGI IMG/M metagenome (GOLD analysis project Ga0310696, IMG submission 203885) | Bovine rumen microbial communities from tropical cattle in Woodstock, Queensland, Australia - Gonzalo_02 (v2) (version 2) | ecosystem: Host-associated > Mammals > Digestive system >... | reverse complement strand
TTCCTAATTATAAATATAAATTTTTGTTTAACATCTCATACGGTTTTCCTTCTTTGTTGTAAGTCATGTTGAATACCATGTCTGACAACCATTTTTTGAAAGATGGATTGTCTTGAAACTGTTTAAACAATTCTATATTGTCTTTCATTATGCTGAATACGACATCCTTCAAAGCACGCTCGCTTTCCAATCTCGCACTTTGTTCATCAGAGTTTTTCATGGCATTTTGATATTTTTCATCTTTCGATACCATTACAGGGATTTCCAGAATCTGTCTTCGAACATTATCAGCATCGTTCCAATCGATATTTCCAAACATATCATTGAAATCTGTCAGAATTACGGAAAGCAAATCCATCTCCGGCTCTACAATATACCCAACAGATCCGGCAGGAACAGGGGCAACTTCGCTATCAGAGTCTTCAAGTTTAATCGAAATGACCTTTCTTTCTTCATTCCTGTAACTTTCCAAATCTATTGCATCCAATATGCCTTGAGAAAGGTCATCAACATCCGGGGAAGGCAACTTGGGAATTAATAAATTCAAAAATATGGACAATTTTTCCCATTCTGCGTTTCCGTATGGAAGTATTGCACCAAGAAAACCGTAAGTTCGACAGAATGCCTTTGCCGCACTCTTGAATTTTATCTGACCATCTGTATCCAGTTTTTTATAAACTGCAGTACAAACATCCAATATCGGATCAAGCCGATCTCGCTCTGCTCCACTCAAATACAGCTCAACCAAATGATAGCACTGTTCCTTTGTATAAACCTGAAACTCTTCCATTACAGCAATTAAATCATAAAGTTTATTTGGATCTGTTTCTTGAGACAGAATTGTCGTCCTGTAATAATGGGAAAAAGCTGTCTGAATGTCTTCAGGCTTATTGGCGAAATCCAACACAAAGGTGTCGTATTTTTTTGGATGACAACGATTAAGACGAGACAGTGTTTGTACTGCTTTAATATCATAGAGAATTTTATCGACATACATCGTATGAAGCAGCGGTTCGTCAAATCCTGTCTGAAACATATCTGCAACTACAAGAATACGGTAAGGATCTTTTTTAAATTCTTTTGGAATTTTTGCATCCGGAAATCCGTTTAAACCCGCTGATGTTAGTGCTGGTTCCTGCCCTTTATATCTGTGCTCTCCAGAGAAAGCTATAATGGCTTTATACGGACTATTCCTTTCGGAAAGACATTTTTTTATTGCAAAATAATATTCAAGGCACCGAGGAATGCTTGCGGTAACCACCATTGCGCGAGCCTGTCCTCCGATTTTACCTTTGGCAATGACCTGTTCGTGAAAATGTTCAACCATCATAGCGGCTTTTTTTGCTATGGTATAGCTATTGCTCTCCACAAAATTGCGGAGTTTTTTCTGAGCCCGTTTCTTGTCAAACATTGGATCATCTTCTACAGTCTTCATCAGCTTATAAAAACTGTCGATTGTGGTGTAATTTTGCAGCACATCCAGAATAAAGCCTTCCTGAATAGCCTGCTTCATGGTATAGACATGGAAAGGTCTGTGTTTTATATCTTCTCCATCCTGATATGGAACTCCGAACATTTCCAATGTCTTATTTTTCGGCGTAGCAGTAAACGCAAAATAACTGGCATTTTTAAGCAACTTTCTGCCTTCCATCATTGCATTTATCATGTCTTCATTGTCCATTTCATCTTCTGCTGCAAGACCTGAAAGAGCTAAATTCATCTGAGCAGAATTACGTCCGCTTTGTCCTGAATGAGCCTCATCAATTATTATGGCGAATTTGTTGTTTTTATGTTCTGTTCCTATCTTCGGAACAATATATGGGAACTTCTCAATAGTTGTAATGATAATGTGTTTATGGTGCGTTATAGCTTCTTCAAGTTCGCCGGAATGTTCAGCCCAAACCACAGTGTTCTTAACTTGCATGAATTGCTTAATAGTATCTCTGATCTGTTTATCTAAAACACGGCGATCTGTAACTACAATGACAGAATCAATCATTGGATGACCATCTTGTTCAAGAACAATCAACTGATGAGCCAACCATGCTATCGAATTTGATTTGCCGCTTCCTGCGCTATGCTGAATCAGATATTTCTTTCCCACGCCATTCTTTTGCACATCTGCAAGAAGTTTCGTCACGACATCCAGCTGATGATAGCGGGGGAAAATCTGTTTTACCGTTGTCTTTTTTGTATCTTCATCAACTTCGGTGACAACTTGGGCATAGTTTTCAATAATAAGAGTCAACTTCTCCTTCGTGAGAATATCTTTCCACAAATAATCTGTCATGATGCCGTCTGGATTCGGAGGATTGCCGGCACCGTCATTATATCCTTTATCAAACGGCAGAAACCAACTGTTTTTACCTGCAAGACGTGTGCAGAATTTAATGCGTGCATCGTCCACAGCAAAATGCACCATGCAGCGTTTAAAAGAAAATAAAAGATCTCGCGGATCGCGATCGGTTTTATATTGTTCTACAGCATCATTTACATTTTGTTTTGTCAGTTGATTTTTCAATTCAAATGTAATTACGGGCAAACCATTGACAAATACGCACATATCGAGTGCAAGTTTGCTCGCATCTTGAGAATAGCACAATTGACGTGTTACGCTGAATATATTCTTGGAGAACATTTCTTTTGCTTTCGCATTATTCTCTGTTGGAGTGAGATAAAACATTATAAGGTCTACCGGATACACACTGATGCCGTTACGCAGAACATCAATAATGCCGCGTTTGGCAAGTTCACCCTGCAAGCGATTTAAGAACAGACGCTTTTTTTGCTCAGATTGAAACACACCCAGTTTGTTCATTTCATCTGGTTGTGTATCTTGAAGGAATCGGAACAATCGCGTTTCATCAATAGCATATTCTTTACTGTAATCGTCATTGGTGCCCTGCTCGTAGCCGTTTTGTTCTACGAGCCATTTGACAATTAAAGATTCTAAGCCGTTTTCCTTTGTATTGGTAAACATCTTCTTATTCCTCACGCAATTTAGAAGGGTAAATCTGTATCTTGTTCTTCAACTCCGATTAGAGATAGCTTTGAAATAAAGTTATTTAGTATTAGAGCTTGAGATTGATGCGTAGATTTTTGATACCAGTCCCAAAAGTCTTTTACAACCGATACTGAAATATCGACCCTTGGCAGATACTTATAACCACTTGAAATGACGCAGTTTATTAAATCACTATTGTTTTGGACTATAGACTCAAAAAGGTTAAGTTTCAAAACATTATTTAGTTTTGCTGCAAAAATAGCTGTGTCGGTAACAAACCGAGGAGGCTCTGTATATATTGTCAGTGCACTACACACAATATAGGTAAACTCTTGATAAATCTCTTTATCCTTTTTTGAAATGTCTAAGTTAATAAAATCACGTTTTCCAATCGCTTCACGAATAGCAGCAAAACTGGGATATCTGTTTTCACAACGTTTTTCCATCATTTTTGAAAGAATATCCCAGTATGAGAAATCATCTTCATCACAAGTATTAGATTCTTTGATTAATCTCTGTAAAAGCTCGGCCAGATAAAACATATCTGTGAGGCTTGTATATATGCCTTCATAGTATTCCTGAGGCAAAGTATCTGAATCGTCTCTGTTTATATTCTTAACTAAGCTATCAACAGCTTCTTCTGGCTTTGAAAAAATCTTTCCTATTCCGAAGTCTATAACCTTTACTGTACCACTATTATCAACCAGAATATTGCCTTCTCTAATATCTCTGTGAACAACACCATGTTCTTCCATGCAACAGAAAGCATCAATCAGTTGGATAAAGATCTCGTCAAGCGAGACTGATTCAGACGGTTCAAAGTACTCAATAAATGTTCCTATGTCTTTTCCTTCTATGTATTCCATTAGAATATAGCCCGTAAAAACATCATTATATGCGTAATAGTTGTAAATGCGGACTATGTTCCTATGATTGAGCTTATACATAATCTTTATTTCATCGAGGAAATTCTTATAGAATTGTTCCTTGATTTCATCGTATTCAGGTTCATATTTCTTGGCAACGAACAATTCATCAATGAATGGATCCTTCAACAGAACAGTCTTGCCAAAAGAGCCACCGCCAAGGTTGTTATTTACCATAATATAGTTTTTTTGTTTCAAGAACGGAATGATATCGCCATTTTGCTTTGTTATTGCCATTTATTCCTCCTGTTCATCATTATCATCCGATTCCTCATCTGCATCTTCAATGCCAACTTCTTCCACAAACTCATATTCTGGTATTTCAACATTTCGAACATCAATTTTGCCTGTGACAACGTCAGCAATAAGGCAAAATTTCAAATCAGTAAGTTCTTTAATATATTGTTCAATCTTCGCAATCATTGTCTCGATGGCATCCACTTTATGATTGATAATCTGAACTAGTTCTTTTTGTTCTTCAATCGGTGGCAAAGGAATTGGAAGATTATTATATTTTTCAGCACTTATATTTTGAATTGTAGCCTGAATAAAAATTTTATTCTTCCATAACTCATAAAACTTACTGAGAGTAATGGCATAAACAAATTCAGGAAGTGCCTTATTCGTATCAATCTTCGCCCTTATGAGATAGCCAGCAAATGCAGATATTCCGTATTTCTTCTTGTAGATAAATGATTTGCCTACGGTAGCTCCACTTCTTGCAAAGAGAATATCATTATCTTCCAGCATATAAGGGAGAGCATCTTTACTTGGCAAAGATAGTTTCCCTGTCTCTTTCAACTTGTTATCAATTGTGATATCTGTAATTCTTATATACCTCGGTAAAGAGGCATCAAATTCTATGCCAGTCGCATTTGCTCCATATTGTAAGGATGTAGTGAGTAGCCATTTTAGTTTTATGACTTCCCACGGAGAAGGAATCTCACCAATAAAATCAAAGCCACTGTCCTTAGTATCTGTGCAAGTAAGTGTCTTGCCAGTCACAGCATCATTTATGCAGATTTTCTTCATTTCTTCTAATTCAGCAATCTGCTTCCTTTTTATCCAGATCAACTTATTGATGCCAGAAACCTTCCAATCTAGAAATCGCACAATCTGATCTTGCTCATCATGCGGTGGAAGTGGTATTTTATGGTTTTTTAGTTTTCCGTAGTCAACATTTTGTCCTTCTCTTATCCCCGTAACACATTTTTGTAACAGCCAAATGAACGATGATGATTTAAATAAGTACTTTGCGTACCCTTCTGTTATCTGTGCATTTGGAATCATAACTGTATAGGCGGGACTAATTATTCCCTGATAATGCGCTAGTTCTATTCCACCCTGAAATGATCGTAAGCTAATTACAAAATCGCCCCTCTTAACAAGCTTTAAAAGATGTAGGTCTTTTTGCGGTTCGACTGTTCTGTTTCCATATACATTCTTGGGGACAACACCCATATTTTGGGACGCAACCAATAAAACCTCTTGAGGATATCCTTTTTCAGATCGTTCCATAAAAACATATTTTATTTTCGATGTCTTCCAATGAGAAGGAACTTTTGGTATCCATAGTTCATCTGTTGGAGAGAATGAATTATAATTGGTCATCACTCATCCCCTCAGTTATTTCCTTGAACAGATTTCTTGTTTCTTTTTCAAGTTTATCCAAGTCTGCCAAAATATCGCTCATATCTCGCAATTCTACAGGTTTATAGAAATACTTTGTAAAGCTAACTTCATAGCCGATGGCCGTTTTTTTCTCATCCACATAGGCGTCTGGAGCATAGGTTAGCACCTCATTCCTCATAAAAGCATCAATACCGCCTTCATAGGTGAATGGAACATTTTCTGTATCACGCAGATCAACATCAGCCTCGCCTTCAACTGGTTGAGCTGTTGGATCTTTCTCTGTAATAAAGGGACGAATCTTATTCAACTGGGTCTTTTTTAACTTTGTTGCAACAGCAAAAGCTGTCCAGTTATCAAGCAGTGCGTCAGCTGGAACAGATGTGATGGCGTTTTTAACTGACAATAATTCCCCTGCTTTTTTGAAAAGTTCTGCAGGAATCTCTCTATCGGGATAGACTCTCAAACGAAGAGGTCGTTCAACGGTTATGTTCCAATAACCAAATTCATTGTTGTTGAAAATCATACTAACTTCGCTCTGCTTCATTTCAAGAAAAATTCGCACGATTTCATTGCGAAGCTCAGGCGTAAATTCGCAATTCTTTTTCCCCATATTTTTACGAAGCGCAGATTTCATTGCAGTAGCATCAATCAGTTGAATTTTTCCTTTGCGGCGTTCCTCTTTTTTGTTAGAAAGAATCCAGATAAATGTACCAATACCAGTGTTGTAGAACATATTTTCAGGAACAGCAATTATCGCTTCTACCAAGTCATTCTCAATTAAATATCTGCGAGCATTACAAGCCCCATTCCCTGCATCCCCGGTGAAGATAGATGAACCGTTGTGAACCTCGGCAATACGGCTTCCGAGTTCTGTATCCTTTTTAATTTTTGCCGCATTATTCAGCAAGAACAAAAGTTGTCCGTCATTAACATCTGGGAGCATGGGCAATATTTTTCCATCTTCCAAATAAGTATTAAAACGGGTATCAAGAATTTCTTTTTTGCCGCCCATTTTATCCGCATCAGTTTTCCAACTTTTGCCATAAGGAGGATTTGAAAGCATAAAATCAAATTGTCTGGTGGCATTTGCATCAGCAGAAAGCGTCGAACCGTAGCTGATATGCTCTGCCTGTTCGCCGTCACCTTTAAGCAACAAATCAGCTTTTGCAATGGCATAAGTCTCAGGGTTTATTTCTTGTCCAAAAAGATGAATAGAAACTTTTTTCCCTCGCTCAGCCGCCAAATTCATCAGTCTATCCTGAGCAACTGTAAGCATACCACCCGTTCCGCAAGCTCCGTCATACAAGGAATAAGTAGCATCTTTTATCTGATCTGCTATTGGAATGAAAACAAGATCCGCCATCAGTTCAACAACGTCGCGAGGTGTCCAGTGTTCTCCAGCCTCTTCGTTATTTTCTTCATTAAAGCGTCGAATCAATTCTTCAAAAATTGTTCCCATAGCATGATTATCCAAAGCCGGATGTTTAAGAATATTTTTGGCTTCATCCTTGTAGATAGGATCTGGAGAAAGATTTATTTCAGGAGAAACAAACTTCTCAATGACCGCACCGAGAATATCTGCTTCTACCATCGTATCGATTTGATTCCGGAATTTAAACTTTTCCAAAATCTCCTGTACATTTGGAGAAAAGCCATCCAAATAAGCCTCAAAGTCAACTTTCAATGTCTGCTTTTTTGCACGACTGGTAAGATCTCGCAAACAAAACGGAGAAGCATTACAGAAAGCTTGCCCCGCAGCATTACAAAGTGCCGGCCACTGATTATCTATATTTGCAGCATCCAACATTTTTTTCATATCAAGAACTTGTTGCTTTGTTCCTTCCAAAACCGCATCCAAGCGACGAATCACCGTCATCGGCAAAATAACATCACGGTATTTACCACGCACATAAATATCACGCAGACAATCATCCGCGATTCCCCAAATAAAACTAACTATTGAATTATGAACTTGATTATCCATCTATCTCCTCCTTGCTTTGTTCTTTCCTAAAACAAAAACTTTTGCACTATAAAGAATCCCTCTTCTTATTTCAATAGCACAACTATCTAATTTTATTGAATGATTTTTGAAATTTAGATGTTAGACAATCTTGAGTCGGAGAATGAGGAAATGCGTCAAGAACGAGCAATTACAAAACTGTAAAATATCATATTATAAAACTTGAATAAAATATTTTTCTAATTATAATACTAAAGAACTTTTTCGAGGTAGCTGACAATGGATAAAATGCAAATTGTAAAAATTAAAGAAAATTTCGATGAAACCATTCACAATGTTCCGAATTCAGATGTCGAATTCTGGTATGCACGCGAACTTATGCCCTTGTTGGGCTATGAGAGATGGGAAAATTTTGAAAAAGCCATCAAGCGTTCAATGGACTCGTGCGAAACAGCCGGAATAACGGTTCCCGATCATTTTCGTGAGGTCACGAAATTGATAATGGCCGGCAAAGGAGCTCAAAGATCTGTTAAAGATTATATGCTAACACGCTACGCCTGCTACCTGATTGCACAAAACGGGGATGTCAAAAAAGAGGAAATAGCTTTCGCTCAGGCATATTTTGCAGTGCAGACGCGGAAACAGGAATTGATTGAGGAACGCATTTCATATATCGAACGGTCTATAGCCCGAACAAAATTAAAAGAATCGGAAAAACGGCTGTCGCAAAATATATATCAGCGCGGAGTTGACGACTTGGGATTCGCCAGAATACGTTCCAAAGGCGATACTGCTTTATTCGGCGGCTGCTCGACACAAAAAATGAAAGAAAAATTGGGAATAAAAGAAAACCGTCCTCTGGCTGATTTTCTGCCCACACTGACAATAGCCGCCAAAAATCTTGCGACAGAAATGACGAATTACAATGTCGAAGAAAAGGATCTGTTCGGCGAAGGCGAAATCACGACAGAGCATGTTCAGAACAACTCTTCTGTTCGTTCCATGCTCGTGGAAAGAGGAATAAAACCCGAAGAACTTCCACCAGCTGAGGATATAAAAAAATTAGAAAGACGCACAACATCCCAAGACAAAAAACTGGCTGAAAACGCAGGCAAGTTACCGGTAGACGAAGAAAAATAACACCGCCGCACTCTGATCAAAATAGTATAAATGTCTAATTTTATTGAATGATTTTGGAATTTAGATGTTAGACAATGTTGAGTCGGAGAATGAGGAAATGCGAGTGGTGGTTGCGTTGTGACGCAAAGTTAAGACTATAATTTTTAATTTAAAATTAAATTTTTAGTTGATATTTATTCTAAAATTTTTCTAAAAAATATTTAGAAAAACATTGTTCTTTTATATTTTGTTCAAAGATTGTGTTTAACGTGGTCGAATTCGACCACTTTGGGAATTTTAATTATGGCGAATTCGCCACAATTTAACCCCCTCGAATTCGAGGGGTTTGAAATAACGATTAAGAAAAAATGGAGGTCAAAATGACAAAAATTATTGTAGAAAGCACTGAAATCTCGGTAATAAAACAAGGTGACGATGATTTCATTTCGTTGACGGATATGGTTCGTAGCCAGATGCAAGAACACATCATTTTCCGTTGGCTTAGTTTAAAAAGTACTATTGAATATCTAGGCGAATGGGAAATGCTGTATAATCCAAATTTTAATTGTATCGAATTCGGTACAATTAGAAACGAGGCTGGTAACAATAATTTTGTCCTTTCTGTAAAAAACTGGATTGAGCGAACTGGTGCTATTGTTATAGTATCTAAGGCGGGAAGATACGGTGGAACCTATGCTCTTAAAGATATTGCTTATCATTTTGGAATGTGGATAAGTCCGAGGTTTCAACTTTTACTCATTCGTGAATATCAACGTTTAAAAACGGAAGAGCAGAAACAGCTCGGCTGGAGCGCGAAACGCGAACTCGCGAAGATAAACTATCACATTCATACGAGCGCGGTGAGCCACAACCTGATTCCGCCGAGGCTTACGGCGGCACAGAAATCATTTGTTTATGCCGATGAAGCGGACTTGCTCAATGTCGCGACATCCGGGACCGGCGCGGCACAATGGAGGACTTCCTCCGGATTCTGAAACAGCAGGACGGCGAAATCACCGCCTTCAGCGAAAAGCTCTGGTGCGGCCTGCTGGATTATGCCACGGCCTATGCGGATGGCCGCCTGACCTTCACCTTCAAAAACGGCTCCACCTTCGAAGGCTGAGCCAGACATAAAGCAAGCTCCCGATCATTGGTTTTTATGCCGGTGACCGGGAGCTCTTTTTTTGCTTACAGGTATTTTTCTACTTCTTTGGCTTTCAGCACCTTGCCAGCAGAAACGATCTTGTCATCAACCATGAGTGCAGGCATGCTCATTACGCCATAGTTCATGATCTTTTCCATGTCGGTAATGTACTCGATTTCCGCATCGATTCCCTTGTTCGCCACTGCTTCTTTTGCAGACCTCAAAAGCGCCTCACAGCTTTTGCAGCCGCCACCTAAAACCTTGATGTTCATGATGTCCTCCTTCAGATAAACAGATTTTGAAATACATTAAAGCCATATCCCACGATGATGATTCCCACCGTGCAGATAGCTATAAATGTTCCCAGAAGTTTCGGCTTGATAGCCTTCTTCAGCATAATGAGAGACGGCAGGCTGAGTGTTGTAACTGCCATCATAAAGCTGAGGATTGTCCCAAGCAAAGCACCCTTTGCAAGAAGCGCCTCCGCCACAGGTATTGTTCCAAAAATGTCTGCGTACATTGGAACGCCAATGACCGTCGCCAGAATAACACCGAAGGGATTACTGCTCCCAAGAATAGTC
>Ga0310696_10010949_pt1 | contig 10370 bp, 7 predicted proteins | sample AusTroGonzalo_MG_4_FD_203885 | JGI IMG/M metagenome (GOLD analysis project Ga0310696, IMG submission 203885) | Bovine rumen microbial communities from tropical cattle in Woodstock, Queensland, Australia - Gonzalo_02 (v2) (version 2) | ecosystem: Host-associated > Mammals > Digestive system >... | reverse complement strand
CTGTGCTTTAACACCCCCTTTTGACCCTGCCTAAAGCACACTAACCCACCTAGAACCACAATTTTGTGCTTTAACCAACTTCTCATTTTCCCAAAAGGGGTAGATCGCGGGCCCAAGCCCGCAATAAGGGTGCGCGATGCGACGGCCGGTGCAACGCTCATCGCAACTGAGTCAAGTCGCGAGGGCCTGTGCATGCGTGTTGCACACCATTTGGAGGCACGGGCTCCTCCAAACGGCGCGCCCGGAACAAGTTGACATACACCTCAACTTCATCAAGTCGGGCGGGGACATCACATGCCCCAAATTCGTGGGGCGGCATAAATTTATTCGGGGGTCGGTGCCGGGCCTACGGCCCAAGCCCAGAACGAGAGATTGACGCGTCGCGGGCCCAAGCCCGCGATCCACCGCTTTCCCCTCGCGGGCAGCGGCAGCCCCTGGGCCCTTGGATGGAGCCCGGGGGCTAGCCGCAGCCGGCCCTCCTGGTTGTGAGGGCCGGCGGTGCCCTGTTTCCTGACTTCTTCAGCCGGCGCATCGCGTATACTGCGCCGGCTAACCCTCGAACCGCGACGTCACCATCACTAAAGCACACTAACCCCCATGAATCCCCGATTCTGTGCTTTAACCACCTCTCCCAACCCCGCTTAAAGCACAAAATCGGCCACCCAGCATCATTACTGTGCTTTAACACCCCCTTTTGACCCTGCCTAAAGCACACTAACCCACCCAGAACCGCATTCTTGTGCTTTAACCACCTCTCCCACCCTGGCGGCGACACCGTTAAAGACCCGTCCCTGCCATAACCAGGGACCTTCCGGGGGGGTCCTAAGCAAAAAAAACTGTCCAAAGACCCTAACGCAATGCGGTTTTAAGGCAAAAAAACGCTTCCTGTTTAAAAGCGAATAGGCCATAGGACTAGGCCAGGGCCATATTTTGTCGATTATCCGTTTCATTTTTGAAGAAACGGATAAGTTTTCTGTACTTTGCAAAAAGGAAAAGATTATGGAACCATTCGCTCCTAAACCTGTAAATGATTGCTACCATGTTTACTCCGACGGGACCCGCGTAGTCGTGCTCTGTGACACGGATGAAGACTGTATCTACATGATGAATCAGATTGCAGTTGCATCTTACTTCTGCCATCTCAAAATCCTGGCCCTGGAGGTGATGCGTACGCATTTTCACGTCGTGGTCCGTGGGACTCCAGACAAGGTGGAAAAGTTCCGGAGAGAACTAAAGCGTCTGATTGTCAAACGGTATAAACGTGACGGTTTGGGTGATTTAGTCAAAAACTCCATCGACATCCAGGTAGACCGCATTAAGGATGAAGAGGAACTGCGCCGAAAAATCATCTACGTGTACCGCAACTGCACGGAGGCTGGTTTCGAATTCATGCCCGAAGATTACCCTTGGGGACCGGGACAGGTGTATTGCCGTGAGGGAAAGAGTACATATAATAAGGTAGGATCCTTGGACTACAGGGATTCATGTCGGTTATTCCGCACACGCGTCAAGCTACCGCCGGAGTGGGAATATGACGAAAAGGGGATGCTGGTTCCGGCCAGTTATATCGACAAAGAGTATCTTCGAAACAAAGTATTTGTTTCTCCCCGACAGTTCATCGCCTTCTTGAATGTGAGGAAAAAGGATTTGGCCGACATGGAGGCGGCCGACGCCCGTCCCTTCCTGGAGAAGAAGGACGAGAGCATGCTGCTTAAGGAGGTAGAAGCAATGAGTCGGACCATGTTCGGCAAAGAGGTGGCAAAGCTGACCCAGGCCAATAAACTTAACCTGGCCGTTAAGCTTTGGACCGACATGAAAACCACCTCCGTCAAGCAGTTAGCCCGCCTGACGAGGAATGATGTGGAAGTTCTCAGGGCAGTCCTGCACGTCCCGCTCAGGGAATGAACTACTGCAACAGATACCGGCGCCAGAAGTCGTAATTGGCCTCCTGGAAGTGCTTGCCCTGATAGCCGCGGTAGCCGTGCATGCCGTCGGGGTAGATCATGAACTCGAAATCGGCCCCCATCTGGTGCAGGACGTCGATGAGCTGCAGGGTGTTCTGGAAGTGGACGTTGTCGTCGCCGGTGCCGTGGGTGATCTTGAGCATCACGGAGCCGTCGGATTTCCCCACGCGGACGGGGTAGGACTTGACCAGTTTCATCACGGCGGATTGCTGATACCCCTCGGGATTGTCCTGTGGCGTGGACATGAAGCGCTCGGTGTAGTGGGTGTCGTACAGGGCCCATTCGTACACGCCGCCGCCGGCGATGCCGTAGTGGAAGTAGTCCGAGGCCGTGGCCACCAGGGCGGTGGTCATAGTGCCGCCGAAGCTAAATCCCTCTACGCCAATCTTTTCGGCCTTGACGTAAGGAAGGGACTGCAGCCACTTGGCCCACTCGATGAAGTCGCTTACTTCGATGGTATTCAGGTGCTTGTAGATGGCATCCAGGCCGGCGCGACCGTTATGGCCGGCAGCGCGGCAATCGGCGATGAGCTCGATGATGCCGTTCTCCCGATACCACTGATAGCGGGCCGGGGCCACCCAGCGGTCGTGCACCTGCGGGCTGTCGGGACCGCCGTAGATGTCCACGTGCACGGGGTACTTCTTGGCGGGGTCGAAGCCGTCAGGATAGTAGATAACGCCCGGCAGTTCCAGGCCGTCCACCTCGATGGAGACGAGCTGGCCAATGCCATCGGCCGAACTCTCCTGCGCCGCGACCAGCGCGGAATGGCCCTTGAGGTCGTGCAGACGCACTTCCCAGGGGGTGCGGAGGTTGGACGACAGGCTCACGAAGTGCTTGCCGTCGGGGGCGAAGTTGACGTCGGCCACGTTCATCGCGGGGTCGGTGAGGGCGGTGATGACGCCCTTCGGCGATACCTTATATAATGCCTGCCGCACGCGCGAGTCGCGCTCGGCGGTAAAGTAGACCGTGCCGTCTTTCTCGGCGCGCACCAGGCCGATGCGCCAGTTGGGGCCGTCGGTAAGCCGCTTCAGGACGGTACCGTCGTAGCTCAGGAAGTAGATCTGCTGCCAACCGGTCTCGAAGCTGCGGACCATATATAAGCCCTTGTCGGTGAACAACATATCTTCCATCCAGTCCAGCCAGGTGGGAACTTCCTCGTGGTAGATGGCGCGCTTGGTGCCATCGGCCGGACTCACAGCGTACAGGTCCAACGTGTTCTGGATACGGGGTTCGCGGGCGACGAAGAACGTCCGGCTGTCCGCGCTCCAGAACGGTGTGCCGAAGTACTGGTCCTGGGCAGGGTCGAAGTCGGCCCAGGTGATGTTGCCGTCGGCGATATTAGCAAAGCCGATGCGAACCTCCGGGTTGCGCTCCCCGGCCTTGGGGTAGTGCGTCCGGCGGAGGGTCCCGTCCTGGCCCTTGGGCGAGTAGATCGGGAACATGGGCACCAGCGTGTCGTCGAAGCGATAGAATGCAAGTGTCTGACTGTCAGGACTCCACCAGAATGCGCGGTATTTGGACGGCCGGCCGAAGATCTCCTCGTAGTACACCCAGCTGGCATAGCCGTTCATGATGGTTTCCGTGCCGTCGGTGGTGAGGCGCGTCTCCTTCTGGGTGGCGATGTCCACTACCCATAAATCATTCGCGCGCGTGAAAGCGAGCTTGGTCGAGTCGGGACTGTACGTGAGGTTCACGGCGCCCTCCGGCTGCAGCGGGAAGTCGGCGTACTTTTCGGGAGCCGTGATTCCGTCCTTGCGAGTGACCTGAAGGCCGTTGCGGTTTGCCTTGCCCACCGTGAGGGAGAAGCAAGTACTGTCCGTGTAAGTGCCGTTATAACTAAACGCTACTTCCTTGTTATTGAGCCACTTATAAGTTGCAGGAATCGGGCTCTGCCCCTGTACCGAGAGGGTCGCTGCCGCCAGCAGCACCATCGCCGTGAATAGTTTCTTCGTTTTCATGGTCTAAAGGTACGTAATATTTTTTTCTTTCCGCGCGGTTAAAGCACAAGAATGCGGTGGTTACGTCGCGGTTCGCGCGAGGCTAGGCGCCGAACAACTCGTCCTTGAAGTTGACGAGGTAGACTTGGGAGACGGCGCGGGTGAGGGCGGTGTAGAGCCACTTGATGTCGTCTTCCACGAGTTCGTCCTGCCAGAAGGGGTTATCGATGAACACACACTGCCACTGGCCGCCCTGGGCTTTGTGGGTGGTGATGGCGTGGGCGTATTTGATCTGGAGGGCCGAGTAGAAGGGGTCGGAGCGGACGGCCTCGTAGCGCTTTTTCTTGGTGGTGATGTGCTCGTAGTCGGCCCAGACGCCTTGCCAGAGAGCCTGCGAGGAGGCGTAGTCTAAGGAAGGCGAATCGGAACTCAGCGTATCCAGCAGCACTTTCATCTCCACTTCCTGGTTGCCGTAATCGGGGAAGGCAAGGCAGGCGTCGGCGAAGTGAAGGCCATAGCGTTCCTCGAAGTGACGGATCCAGACCAACGTAGCAATGTCCCCATTGGCGATGTAGTCCGTGCCTTCGAGACCTTCTAAATAATGATTCTTCACTACCATTAACTTCTCGCCACGCGTGAGCTGTTCCTCACGATACAAAACCTGACCGCGGATGCCCTGGTTGTATCGGCCCGCTCGCTTGTTGGAACGGCACAACACAACCACCTCGTCCTCGCCGAAACGGGAGTAAGCGTCGGAAAGGGTCTCCAGGAGCTCTCCCCCAGACAGGCGCTGAATGTCGGGGAAACCTTCGCAACGCAGGCCCAGCGTAGACAGGGAAGATGCAGGTAATAGGCCGCGCAAATGCGTCGCATTCACCAGGATGCCGGAATCGGCGGCCTGGCGGACGACGGAGGTGAGTTCGACATACGAGACCCCGCCGAACTGGGACATATAGTCGCGGGAAAGGGCCGGGGAGGCGTCCAGGCCGACGGGCGGGAGTTGGGCGGCGTCGCCCATCAGCACCAGTTTGCAATCGGCACCGGAACGGACGAAGTCCACGAGGTCGGCCAGCAGATCGCCCGAGCCGAAAGAGCCCGAACCCTCGGCCGAAGAAATCCCAATCAGCGACACTTCATCCACGATGAACAGCGCGCCGCGGGCCTTGTTGGGGGCGAGGGAGAAGGCGCCGAAGCCGTCGGCCCCGAAGGACTTCTGGCGGTAGATGTGCTTGTGGATGGTGGAGGCCGCGTGCCCCGCGTACAGGGAAAGGACTTTGGCGGCGCGGCCGGTGGGTGCCAGCAGCACGGACGGCACTTGCAGTTCGCGTAAAGCGGCAACGACCGCAGCCATGGCCGAAGTCTTGCCGGTGCCGGCGTAGCCGTTCACGACCAGGATGTCGCCGTCGTCAGTGGTCAGGAAGGAAGCCAGGGAATGCAGCAGCGACGTCTGGCAGGGCGTGGCCTCGAAGGGAAAATGTCGGCAAAAAGCCGAATAGAGATACGACGAACGGTCCATTATGCGCGCCCCTGATACTTCCGGTTGAAGATGGAGGAGAGCACCGCAAAGATGGGGAAGATTTCCACGCGGCCCAGGAACATATTGGCGCTGAAGATGAGCTTGAGCGCGGGAGGTTCGGCCCCGTAATTGCCCATCGAGCCAATAGTACCCAGCGACGGGCCGACGTTAGCCAGGGTAGAGACCGACCCCGTGAGGGCGTGGCCGTTGGGGTCTCCCACCAGCAGGCACAGGATGGTGGACAGGCCGATGAGGAGGGCAAAAATGGCCAGATACAGGATCTGGGGATAGATTTCTTCGTCGTGCAGGACGCGGCGGCCGACGCGGACTTCGAAGACCGAAGAGGGATACAGCGTCTTCTGGATTTGCATGTGGATGGCGCGGATGAGCACCATCACACGGTCTACCTTCATACCGCCGGTGGTGGAACCCGCGCAGCCGCAGACCAGGCTCACGATCATGAGCAGGAAGCAGGGCAGCATGGGCCAGTTGGCGTTGTCGCTGATGGCGAAGCCGGTGGTAGAGGCGTAACTCACCACGTGGAAAGTGCCGTCAAGGAAAGCCCCGCCCCAGGTGGCATCGACCCCCTGGAACTTGAGGGACAGCGAGGTGATGAGAGATATAATTGCCAGCGAGCCCACGTAGAAGCGCAGCACGGGGTTGCGCAGCGGCCGGAGCGTCCGGCCCACCAGCGTCACGAAAATGAGGCCGAAGTGGATGGACGCCAGGAACATGAACACGATGGTAATGAGCGAGATAAGCGTGGAATCGAACGCGCCGATGCTGAGGGTACGGGTAGAGAAGCCGCCCGCCGCGCAGACGGAAAAGGCGTGGCAGATGGCGTCGAAGGCGCTCATCCCGGCCAGCCAGTAGCTCACGAAGGCGGCGCCGCACAGGCCCAGATAGACCCACGCGAAGATATACACGGTCTTGTTGGCGCGGCTCTTATAGTCGTCCCGCGACAGCGAGGACAGTTCCATATTGGTCAGGCGCAGGCGCACCGGCGAGGACGTAGGGATAATGAGCAGCAGGAACACCACGACACCCAAGCCTCCGATGAAGTGGGTGGCCGACCTCCAGAAAAGCAGGCTGCGGGGCAGGGCTTCGACGTCGGACAGGATGGTAGCGCCGGTGGTGGTGAAGCCCGACACGCTCTCGAACCAGGCGTTGACCACCGTAAAGGGCCCGCCCCAAAGGGCATAGGGCATGGCGCCGAAGACGAAGGACAGCAGCCACGACAGGAAAATGATCATGTAGCCGTCTTTCAGGGAGATTTGGGCCGTCTTCCTTACGAAAATGAAGGGGAAGATACCCACGATGAAGGTGATGGTGAAGCTGATGAGCAGCGGGGCCAACGCGCTGTCTCCACCGTCCCTTAATGAAACGATGGCCGACAGCAACATGAACAGCGCACTCACCAGGAGCGCGACGCCCACATTGCGCGATATCACCTTCAGGTTCATTGCTTATCCTTTAAGTCCGAGATGCGCTTGCGCAGGGAACGGTTTTCTTCGGCCAGTTCGGTGATGGAAGAATTAAGGTCGTTCAATTGGTCGTTGCCGTCGAAGGTATAGGTGTAGCGCCTACGATAACCCAGATAGTCCTGCAGGGCCTCCAGCATGCGGTAGATGGGTGTTACGTAGTACACCTGGATGAAGAACAGCAGCAGGAATACCAGGATGATGCCCACGGAAACCGCCACGATGCTGGGGATGATGGAGCGGAAGAAACCGCTGTCAAAGTCGTGCGAGTTCTGCTCCAGTTCCTGGTACATCATACTGGACAGGTTGTCCAGATAGGCGCGCAGGCGGCCGAAGATGGGCTGCAGGCGGTTGAAGTACCAGTCTCGCGTATTGATGAAGCTGCTCTCGTAGACGTCTTCCAACTCCTGCGAAGCCAGCATATAGGCCGAATAGGCATAGACCACGGAATCGGCCATCTCCAGGGCCTTGTCCTTGACCAGGGAGGCCTTGAGTTCCTCGCAGCTGGCCATAAAGCCGGCGCGGTCGAACTGCGGCACGTGGGTGAGGGCGTCGTCTCCGATCACGGCCAGGATTTCCAGGTTGTAGGCGTCTACGGCGCTCACCAGCTCCTGCGAACGGTGGATGTTGTTCACATTGCCCGCGATGAGTTCCGACACATAGTTGGACATGTGCCGATATTCCAGGAAGGAAATGATGCCGGACATGAGCAGGACCACGGCGATGGCGCTGAGTGACAGCGCTATCTTCATGCGAAGGGAAAGCCGGAATTCCCGCAGCCAGTTTCTAAATTTCACAAACATAAGCAACCACAAAGATACGAATTTTCCGCATAAGTTTTTTATTAAATAATTTTCTGCAGGTCTCCCATAATTCGAAAAAAATTTATATATTTGTAAGGATTTAAACCGACGAATTATGAGAGCCACCTTTTTAGATAAGAAAGATAATAAAAACTCCCTGCTCAAAAAGACCATTCTGTATCTTTGCATTGAGAGAGGAGAACACAGTATAGCAGCGCTCAGCGAGGCCATCGGGGCCTCGGTTCCTACGGCCACCAAGCTCATCGGAGAGCTTATGGACGAGGGCTTTATGATTGATATGGGTAAGTCCGGCACCTCGGGCGGACGCAGGCCTTCCATCTACGGCCTCAATCCCGAAGCCGGCTATTTCGTGGGCATCGACATCCGGAATTCCCACGCCAGTGTTGCCATCACAGACTTCAAGGGCGGGCTCATCAAGTTCCAGGACGGCATCCCCTTCCGCATGGAAGCCAACGAGGACGCCGTGCACCGCGTGGGCCGCGCCATCCGCGACTACCTGACGCTGGAGAACATTGACTGGAACAAGATCATGGGCCTGGGCGTGAGCATTCCCGGCCGCGTGAACCCCGTCACGGGCTATTCCAACAGCTATTCCTTCGACGAGCACAAATCCATCGCCTCCATCCTGGAAGATGACCTGAACGTGCGCGTGGTGCTGGAGAACGACTCCCGCGCCATGACTTACGGCGAGTACCTGGGAGACGGTCTCAAGGAGAAAAACATGCTCTTCGTGAACGTGAGCTGGGGCCTGGGCATGGGCATGATCATGGACGGACGCCTGTACTACGGTACGTCGGGCTACTCCGGCGAGTTCGGCCACTTCCCCCTGCTGGACAATGGCCAGATGTGCCGATGCGGAAAGATCGGCTGCCTGGAGACCGGTGCGTCGGGCAGTGCCCTGGTGCGCATGATCGGCGAAAAGCTGGCCGCGGGCCGAGCCTCTTCCCTGGCCGCCACTTTCAAGAGCGAGGGCCGGGTGAACCTGAACGACATTTTCACCGCCATCAACAGCGAGGACATCCTGGCTATCGAAATGGTAGAGAAACTGGGCACCAACCTGGGCAAGGGCCTGGCGGGCCTCATCAATATCTTTAACCCGGAACTGGTGGTTATCGGCGGTAAAGTGGCCGTGGCTGCTGGCGATTACCTGATGCTGCCCATCCGCACCGCCATCAAGCGCCACGTGCTCAATATCGCCAACCGCGATACTTCCATCAAACTGACGCAGCTCAAGGAGAAGGCCGCCCCTTACGGAGCCTCCCTCCTGGTCCGCAGCCGCATGCTTGGTATGCTTTAGTCTATGCCACAGGTTTCGCAGCGCGGCGCTCAGCTGCCTTCATCGCCCATCCGGAAACTTGCCCCGCTGGCCGCACAGGCCAAGAAAGAAGGGGTCAAGGTGTATCATTTGAACATCGGCCAGCCGGACCTTCCTACTCCGCAGAAAGGTCTGGACGCCCTCAAGACCATCACGCGCCAGACGCTGGAATACAGCCCCTCCGAGGGCTATGCCTTCCTGCGGGAGAAACTGACGGGATATTATAAGAGGTATAACGTTTCGGTAAGCCCCGACGAGATTATCGTGACCACCGGCGGCTCCGAAGCCATCCTGCTGGGCTTCCTGGCCTGCCTGAACGCCGGCGACGAAATCATTATGCTGGAGCCGGGCTACGCCAATTACATTTCCTTCGCCCGGATGGCCGGCGTGGTGGTGAAAACGGTTACATCACACATCGAAGACGGCTTTGCCCTGCCGCCGGTAAAGGCCTTTGAAGATGCCATCACGCTCAAGACCAAGGCCATCCTGCTGTGCAATCCGTCCAATCCCACGGGATACGTATATACGCCCGAAGAACTGCAGCGCATCAAGGAGATTGTCCTGAGACACAACCTCTTCCTCTTCTCCGACGAAGTATATCGCGAGTTCGTGTACAACGGACAGCCCTATATGAGCGCCCTCACCCTGGGCATTCCCGAGAACGTGATCGTGATCGATTCCGTGAGCAAACGCTATTCGGAATGCGGCATCCGTATTGGAGCCCTGGTCACGCAGAACAAGCAGGTGCACGACACCGTGCTCAAGTTCTGCCAGGCCCGCCTGTCTCCGCCCCTCCTGGGGCAGATTGTGGCCGATGCCTCCATCGAAGGCAGCGAAGACTACGACCGCGAGTGCTTCGAGGAATACAAGGCCCGCCGCGATTTCTTCATCCAGGCTTTGAACGAGATTCCGGGCGTCTATTCGCCCATGCCCCAAGGCGCCTTCTACACCGTGGCCAGCCTGCCCGTCCCCGACGCCGAGGATTTTTGCCGATGGCTCCTCACCGACTTCCGCCTCCATGGCGAAACCGTGATGATGGCCCCCGCCGCCGGCTTCTACAACACCCCCAACCTGGGCCGCAATCAAGTCCGCATGGCCTATGTCCTCAAGAGAGACGACCTCGCCAGAGCATTGGAAATCCTGAAAGCAGCATTAGCAACTTATAATAATAGGTAGCTCTGGTAGCTGCGGTTCAAAAAAGAAGGCCAGACGTCGTAAGACATCTGGCCTTCCAAAAAACCGCAGCTACCTACTCTCCCACCTGGTGGGGCAGTACCATCGGCGATGGTGAGCTTAACTTCTCTGTTCGGAATGGGAAGAGGTGGTTCCTCAC
>Ga0310696_10010947_pt1 | contig 10371 bp, 7 predicted proteins | sample AusTroGonzalo_MG_4_FD_203885 | JGI IMG/M metagenome (GOLD analysis project Ga0310696, IMG submission 203885) | Bovine rumen microbial communities from tropical cattle in Woodstock, Queensland, Australia - Gonzalo_02 (v2) (version 2) | ecosystem: Host-associated > Mammals > Digestive system >... | reverse complement strand
CTGGCGGCGGCTCCTCAGGGGCTTTGCATTTCGACGGCGGGACCGAATACGCTTAGGTTCTTGCCACCGCTCGTCATCACGAAAGACGAGATGGACGCAGGGCTCGCGATCCTGAAGGGAATTTTGCAGAAATAGTCGTGTCTGTCGCACGAATCACAGTTTGTACATAGTTGATGAGCGGGTCCCAGTAACGGAAAAAATCAGGATACCTCCCTTCGTGGGTCCTTCCTAATTTTTTCCTACGTCCCACTCATCAACTCACCGCATCCTCCAAAAGCGCGCCAAACGCGATCAAAGCACATCAGACGCAAACCGCCCCAAGATCGCCACAGAAACGCGCTGCAAACTCAAACCGTCCCAGTGACGACCAGTTCGTCTCACTGTACGCTTGCGGTTGCGCCAATTTTCATTTCCAGCTTATCTTCCAAGTCGTCTTCGAGCAAACTGAAAAAATCAATGCCGGTGCGCTTCTCAACATCATCAATCGTACACATAAACTTATTTGGGTTTTCGTCCGTTTTGCCGTTCGGCACGATGTATGCGTAAGCCGTGACGGTATTTGCCGAACCGGCCGAAACGTCACCCCCAGAAGTTACGCCGCCTGAGTTCGTGCCTTTATATGTGACTGCGAGCAAAACTTTGTAATAAAATTCCGGTACGCTGACTTTATTCGCGCCTATCGACGCATATTCTGAAGCAGGCTTTTCCAGAATCGGACCCGTGACGACATACAAACAGTCGCATCCAGCGGCAATCGCACGGACATCGTTTTCTAAGTTGTTCCAAATGCCTCTGTTAAAAGAAGGTTCCTGCGGACTCATGTTGCTCATGTAGAACGATTCCCGCATGGTCGTTTCGTTGTAAGCCATGTCAGCGGCAGGCGCAAGATGTCCTCTGTCGTACCCCGATGATTTGTAGTCGTCCGGTGTCGCGGAACCTGTGGAAATCTGTGGGTCAGCCCTGAAATTGTTCGCCCTGTCTGCTTCTTTTACAAGTTTCTCTGGCGTAAGTGTGTATGCGACCCACTCCGGCTGCTCGTAATTTTCTCTGTAGCAAGCTGTGAACCCGGCAAATGAGCGCCTTTCATGGTCATGGCTCCCCGGCGGGCATAGCGGAATCTCCAAACTGTCCGGTAAAAGAAGAGTCGCGGTGGTTCCTGCTGCTCCTGGACTGACATTTTCCGCTGTCACCGATGTTGTATCGTGGGATGTTACGGTGGCATTTTGAGTAGTGGAATCCTGTTGTTGTGTTTGGTTTTGTTCTGAACCTTGAGTTCCCGTTTGAGCCGAGCTTTGCTGTGTCTGAGCTTGTGTTGAATCGGATTGTGCGGAGTCGCTTCCCGAAGTTTGCTGGGAGCTGCTTTCTGCCTCAGAGTTCTCTTGTGGATTAAGCTTCTGCCTGTAGAATTCAATTGGATCGGTGAATTCAATAAGAAGTCCTTGATTTTCAAGGTATTTTATTGTCAGCGGAATAATCCCCGCTTTTGAAAGTCCGAACGCAAGTCCGCACAGGCATATCAGGATGATAAAGGCTATTAGAAGCCTTTTCCCAATTTTGTGTTCGCCTTTATCTGGTAGATGTTCGCTTAATTCGCTGATAGTCTGACTGTTGATAATGATTCTTTTGCGGCTTGGCTGTTCGCGGTTTGTTTGATTTTTGGTTGTGCGGTGTTCGTTCTTTTTGTTGTCTTTTTCGTGTTGCTTTGAGCTGGAATTACCAGCGGCATTCTTTATGGCTTCTTTTTTATCAGTGGCTTTTTGGCTCCGATTCGTGCCTGCGTTTTTTTTGTTACTGTCGTCTTTTTTCGCCATTGAAATCCCCTCTATTTTTATTTTACCAAAGATTTCGCCAGTTTGGAAGACACCGGGCGTTAGCGATGGTAGCCCCTTGCCGACCGCAGGTTGAACTTGTTTCAACCGAGGACGGTGAGCGTGAGCGAAGGGCGGACGTAGCGTGAACGCCCTTTGTATGGATTGCTATGCCGTCGCTCATATGAGGCGGTTTCGCAGGGGCTCAACCGAGACTACGTCGCTTCGCGCCGTTTGCATAGGAATTGCATTTTAGTGCTCGCTCGCGCGAGCCAGCAATCGCTGGAAACAGTCCAGTGGACTGTTTCCCCCTGCGCATTGAAACGCTGCGCTGGCAACGCGCAGGGGCGCTCCCTACCTTTTGACACTCTTCCGCCATAATGCTATAAATAACAGTATTCTTAGCGCAATGCTACAGCCTTTCGGCTTTTTTGGAGTGAACCATGTCAGAGACGACTATTCCCAAGAATTATAAGAGCTTGCTCTCAGTTAAGGAAACAGAGCATGCAATCGTGATGATCAAGGATTTTTTCCAGCTTGAGCTTTCAACGGCTCTGAATCTTACAAGAGTTACAGCCCCGCTTTTTGTTGAGAGCGGAACAGGTTTGAACGATGATCTTAACGGTGTTGAGCGAGCTGTTTCTTTTGCGGTTAAAGATATGAACGACAAGAAGATGGAGATAGTTCATTCGCTTGCAAAATGGAAACGTGTCAAAATTACTGATATGGAGCTTTCCCCAGATTTCGGAATCTATACCGATATGAACGCAATCCGCGCGGACGAGGATCTTGATAATATTCACTCTCTGTATGTTGACCAGTGGGACTGGGAGAAAGTTATCAATGATACGGACAGAACGGTTTCTTACCTTAAGGAGACTGTGAAAAAAATCTACAGCTGCCTTAAGCACACTGAGTTTTACATTTACGACAGATATCCGGCGATTACGCCGATTCTGCCTGAGGAAATTACGTTTGTTTTTGCTGACGAGCTTCAGCGCCGTTTCCCGAACAATACGCCGAAAGAGCGAGAGAATATCGTGGCAAAGCAGTACGGTGCGGTTTTCATCATTGGAATTGGCGGAAAAATGGACGACGGCTCTGTTCACGACGGGCGCGCTCCTGATTATGACGACTGGATTACGGAAACTGGCGACGGTCACAAAGGACTTAACGGCGACTTGCTTGTTTGGGATCCGGTTCTTGAGAGCGCCCTTGAGCTTTCTTCTATGGGTATTCGTGTTTCACCAGAGTCTCTTAAGGCACAGCTTGAAGAACGCGGTTGCCCGGAGCGCGCAAAGCTTTATTTCCACAAGCGTCTTCTTGAAGGAAAACTTGCTCCGTCTATTGGCGGCGGTATCGGTCAGTCAAGGCTCTGCATGTACTTCCTTAGAAAAGCGCACATCGGCGAGATTCAGGTCAGCACTTGGCCTGAGAAAATGCTCGATGAATGCAGCAAGAACGGAATTCATCTGCTGTAGTAGCGTGATTGCGTCTGGCGCGAGTTTTGGCGATTAGGCGCGTTTTGCGCGAGTTTACGTTGGGGTTCGTTAATTAGTGGAAACTATGCGTGTGCCTGCTTCTGCAACGGCTACGAAACAGAAGCTTCTTGAATATATAAAACGAGTCTCTGCGGAAAACTCCGAAGATATCCTGTATGAGTTTGAGTTAGAGTCATCGTTGCTCGACAAGGATACGGTAGCCGCGCTGTCACAGCTTTATTGTTCGATTGATGTGGCTGTTGCAGACGAGCTTTGCGTCGATGATGATGCCCGTAAAAACAAAGCATTTGTGCGGAAGTGTGCTTTGCTTAATGACACTGGACTTGTTTTCGGCTTTGTTTTTGATGCATCTCGCGCGCAGGAGAAAATCGCACTTTCAATAAAAAAGATCCGCTCTCTAGTTGATTTTATGCTCGAACAGTACCCGAACCATTTTCAGCTTGAGTGCGACGCGCTTAAGCCTTCTGCGGTGCTTTCCACACAGGATATAAAGACTGTTCGTTCTTTTTTCCACGCTGTCGAAACATTCTACACTTACGGTCGTGCCGTTCCGTGGTTTCTTGCCGTTTTGGAGCCGCTAAAATTGCGGCCGTCTGTTTTTTTGGGCGACTTTGCGGAGTGGCAACGGTGCAACAATTGCGGCGCGGGCTCCGGTTTTTCCGCTGAGAACGCCCCTCACACCGAGATAGAAAAAATGCTGCTAAGCTTTGTGAAGCTTAAATATGAAGAAAAAAAACTGCATTACGTTTATCCTGCGGCGGAGGATATGATCCGTCTTCACGGTGCGTTTTCCAGAGCCGCCGCCGAGCAGACGGAGACAGTCCTTGATCTTTCATACATCCCCGACGACCTTTTTTCGCCTTATGCGCAGAACTTGCGGCTTTTTGCGAGCGAAGTCTGTATGGAATCTTGTACGGTTAAAGTTTTCAGTGGTCGTGAAGGCCCCGATTTCTGCTTTTTGAACGACTAGATAACTGTCAAATTTTTTTTGATTTTCAGTATTTCTCTCAATGTGTAGCCAACAAGGTTCCCTGCAAGCCTGTATTGACGAACGAAGTGAGGAACTTAGGGAGCGGCACTGCGAAGCAGGGCGAAAACAGTCTTGTGGGCTGTTTTCAGTGAGTCTCCCGGAGAGCTGTGCTTGTAGGGCGAGCTTGCAGGGATGTTGGCGAAAGCACGCTCGTTCTGCCGCTAGGGAAGTCGTGTCTGCGCGAAACTCGTTTTACGAGCGGCTCTTGAAATCTCGCTTTGACATAACTATATAGTAGATAAAGAAAAGTATCGTCGTAAGAGTCCAGCTTATCGGGTACGCTGCGCAAACTGTGTAGAATACCGGATTCAGCGGTACTGCTACGGAAAGCCACACAATCCTGAGCACGCATACCCCGCCGCATGTAAGCAGCGTCGGTACAAGTGATTTTCCGCATCCTCTTACAGTACCAGAAAATATCTCTATTCCTATGTACGTTATGAAAGTCGGAGCAATAAAATTAAGGATTTTCAGACCTTCTTCAATCACAGCTTCGTCAGTTGTGAACATAGCATAGAAAAACTTGCCGAAAAATTTGAAAATTATGTATAAAAACACAGTTCCGATACTCGCCATCAAAAAGCATTGCCGAACACCTTTCCGCACTCTGTCGAGTTTTTGAGCACCGAAATTTTGCCCGGCGAACGTCGTAACCGCAATGCCGAACGAGTTTATCGTCATCCAGAAAATAGAATCGATTTTACCCCACGCAGCCCATGCCGCTATCGTGTTCGTGCCGAAAGCGTTCACGTTTGCCTGAATTATCAGGTTGGAGACAGTGTACATTATTGACTGTAAGCCGGTTGGGAACCCGATTTGGATGATTCGTTTAAGAACAGGTGGGTCGAAGCGTATTTCCCTAAGCTTCAGTTTGTAGCATTCATTGCTTTTCATCAGGCAGTGGCACACAAGAACCATCGTTACTAACTGCGATGCGATAGTCGCGAATGCCGCACCCTCAACGCCCCATTTGAAAATAGCTATGAAAACGAAGTCCAGTATGATGTTTATGACCGTTCCCACTATCAAAAAATAGAACGGGCGGCGGGAGTCTCCTACGGCACGCAGAATTCCCGCTCCCATATTGTAGATAATCGTGGGAAGAATGCCCAAAAAGAAAATCCTAGTGTATGAGACTGCGAGTGTCAGAATTTCATCAGGTGTGCCCAAAATTCTGAGCATCCACGGTGCGTAAAAAACACCGAGCACAGTAATGACAATCCCTCCCGCGATTGAAAGCGCGATCGCAGTATGCACAGCTCTGTTTACGTCTCGTTCGTTCTTTGCGCCGAAAAACTGCGAGATAATTACAGTTCCGCCTGATGAAAGCCCTGTGAAAAATCCGATGAGCAGATTGACGACAGTTCCAGTTCCGCCACCTACCGCGGACAGCGCTTCTTTGCCCAGAAAACGCCCTACGATTATTGCGTCTGCCGTGTTGTACAGCTGCTGGAAAAAAGTTCCGAACAGAATCGGGAAAAAGAAAAGCAACAGTTGCTGCCAAATGACGCCTTCTGTTATGGCGGTCGTCGTGTGTGTTAATGTTCGCAAGCGGTATGCACCAGTTTTCATCGCAGTAGTTATAGCAACTTTTCAATTTTTCCGCTAGAAGCGTCATGAAATGGCGCAGATCCCCTATAAAATGGCGCGGAGCCTCTATGAAATGGCGCGCATTCGCAACAAGCACAAAGTGCGCAGTTTCGAGCGTTAGGGGAGATGTGAGTATTTTTTTCCAAAAAAGTTGAAACCGCGCATATCTTGTGCTATTATAAATAGTATGAACAATAAAGTGCCCCTATTTTCCAAAGTGTGTTTTTTAGCGGTCGTTCCTTTTCTCATTTTGACGACTCTCTTTTCTTGTAATAATGTAATTACTGATAATCCAAAGAATACACCCTCTGTTAAGCCTGAAAAAGACAAGGTCGTAACAATCACTGGCTTCATCCGAAACCCATATGAGGAAGCCGAAACCGGCAGCCGCGCCGCACTTCCCACTTCATCGTTCAATGATAAACGGTATATTGTCACAGCAACCGCACCGGGCGTATCTGGTGAGGTGAGCGGAACCGTCAATGCATCTGTGTTCTCAATTCCGCTTTCACTTGGTAAAGAATGGACAATCAATGTTGAGATGGAAAAAAAAGAGGAAGGCGACGACGAATACAAGCTTGTTATGACTGCTTCGGGCGGATTCGGTCATGCGCTTACGGAAGCCGACGTGACGACTCCGCTTACGCTTGTGCTTGAGCCGCTTATAAGTCCAGAAGGCGAAGGAAAAATAAACCTCAGTTTCTCAGCCGAGACTGACGGGCTTTATGACGATGTTTCCATAGAAATAGACGATGCAGCAAAAAGAGCCGTATGGAATGCCGCCGTTACTTTGCATAAAGATACAGGCAAAATAAGCGCGTCAAGCATAAAGAGCGGCGTTTATTGCGTGACGATCAATTTCTACAAAGATAACGTGCTGGTTTATTCTACGACGCAGAGTATAAACGTTTTCGACAACATGACGACAAACCGCTGGGTTAGCAGCAGCACTCAGAACTCCCCGATAACCACGGCAGGAGCTTTTGTGCTGACAGAGGATATTATAGATCATTTCAGACTCACGAATTACTTCATAGCATCCACAACGAGCGCCATCGCTGGAAACGACAGTAACAGCGGTTCTCCGTATGCGCCGCTCGCGTCTATTGGCGAGGCATTGCGCCGCATCAGCGTTACGGGCAACGAGGATGCCTTCACAATCCGCCTTATGTCTGACATAACGGAGAACGTAACTATACCTGGCACCGGCACCGGCGGTCTTAATGACAAGGCTTTGTCCGTTACTATCAAACCTTTGTCCGGCAGCGTGACTGTGAGCGGTGTGGCTGGAGCCGGAAAGAGCGTATTCAACATAGCGACGGAAATTCCTGTCACGCTCGAAAACCTTACGATAACAGGCGGCTCTGCGACCGGAAACGGTGGTGGACTTAACATAGGAACTGACGCAGAAGTGACGCTCAGGAACTGCTCCGTGAGGGAAAATTCCGTTACAGGCAGCAGCAGCTTGGGCGGCGGTATATATAACGGCGGACAGCTCTATGTAGAAGGCAGGATCAACGTTACCGAAAACACGAAAGGCTCTGGTACGGGCGCAGTGGCAAGCAATGTTTACTTGCCGTACGGCAAAAAAATAGGCATCATAGGCGCGCTTAACGATACAAGCACGATCGGGGTTACGGTATGTACGGAGTCCGCGACATCTTACCCGATCGTGTTCACGAGCGGACTGGGCGCACACAGCAGTCTTGCGAATCTTTCGGAAAACTCAGCCTGTGAGGTGTTCACAAGCGACGAAGGCTACGTTTTCAGGGTCCGAACGGGAATGAACGGACTGGAGATGGTTCTTCTTGCGTCCGAGGGCGGCATAACCAACGTTTTTGACGACGTTGTTGAGCTTAGTTGCGATGACGCTTACGTTGTACCAGGTTCAATTATCACGGTTGCAGCAACCGTTAACGATGCTCCGGTGCCTGCGAAAGACACAAGTTGGAGTTTTGAGATTACTCTTTCTGGCGAGCATATTGCGACTTTGCAAGGAACGTCTCTTATCGGTTACGGTTCGGTCAAAATTCCGTCTAACACTGTGATTTTTGACGATGCTAAGTACATGCTTCATGCTACGGTGAAAGTAAATGGAGTTGGCTACGATGATTGCTTTATGCTTCTAGGAAAATCAGATTCGCTTTCGGCGCAGGGCTTTGTTGCCGTAACTGGCGCAACGGTGAGCGGAGCAATCGGTTTAGGCAATACGGCTTCGAATGTATTCATTGCCGGACGCACGGTGACAATCCCGAATCTGCTGGTCTGTGACCATGAAGTTACACAAGCGGAGTATGCGGCTGTCATGGGAGAAAATCCGAGCTTGCTTGATGGTTCAAGTCAACTACAACCAGCAGAAAACGAAAAACAGAAAAACCGCCCTGTGGAAAGAGTTTCCTGGTTCAAAGCAATCGCCTATTGTAACAAGAGAAGTTCTGCTGATGGTCTTACGCCATGCTATACGATAAACGGAAGCACAAACCCAGATGATTGGGGCAGTGTTGTTAATTCTATCGATTCTTTGAATGCTGCTGTTGGTTGTGATTTTAATGCGGACGGCTACCGTTTGCCGACAGAAGCAGAATGGGAGTATATAGCTCGTGGCGGTAATGGTCTGGCAGGTACGCAATACATATATAGCGGAAACGACACAGCAAGCGCCGTGGCATGGTCCAGTACCGATAATAGAAGCGATGGTATGTCGCACGAAGTCAAGATAAAATTGCCGAACAGCCTTGAAATATATGATATGAGCGGAAACGTCTGGGAATGGTGTTGGGATAGAGCAGTACCGGGAGCAAATGACATACCTGCTGATATCACAACAGATACCCCGTATACTGGTTCTACGACAGGAGATTATCGTGTCTGTCGTGGTGGTTCATATTACAGGCCAGATGATCGTTGTGCATTGACTTACCGGGATTCTGGTGGCCCACTTTCGTCGAATTACAGAGCAGGTGGCTTCCGCGTCGTGCGCACAAATAAAATCCCAGAGCAGCTCGCAGAAGGTACAACCGGAACAGCAGGAACAGGCGCGACATATATGTACTTTGGCGAATGGCCGCAGACAATAATAGCCTCTGGAGTTACAGTAAATGAAAACATCTCTAAAGAAAACGGTTTGTTCACCTATTACTACGGAAGTGACGGCGCATGGTACGTGAACCAGGCAGAAAATGCATATGAGACTGGCTATACATACAGCAATGGAACGTCTGTTGCGCAGGGCGGAACAAGCTACAAATACTTCAAGGTTGAGCCGATTAAGTGGCGTGTACTCACGACGAACTATAACGGAACCGGAAAGAAGCTCCTGCTCTCGGAAAATATACTTGCAAATATGATTTTTTACAATAGTACTCAGGAGCACGGAAATTCTCTTGGTGTTGGTGTTAGTGTTCATGCAAATAATTATGAACATAGTAGAATCAGGGCGTATCTTAATGGAATAAATTACGACATAAACAGTAATTGCGCTGATTTCTATGGAAATGGTTTCCTGCAGACTGCATTCACGAGTTCCGCACAGAGCCAAATTGCGAACACTACAGTGATGGAAGGCGACAATGCGATAATGAACAACAAAGTATTCTTGTTGAGTACCGAAGAAGCAGGGGAAAGTGCTTATGGTCTTAACGAAGCTGCTTCAAGAATAAGAGACACTACTGATTTTGCAAAAGCATCAGGTACTTATATTCAATGGTGGGTTCGTTCTTCTGGCAGTAACAATGGACAAGCGCAGTATATCGATACCGATGGAGGAACAGGAAGACAACAGACAGTACATAATACTGGGGTTGGTGTCGTCCCGGCTATCTGCATAGAATAATTCGCAGTTTCCGTGTCGTGCGCGGATCGTCCGCTCGGCACGGAAACCGCACTGCAAACACTCCATTTCGAGCAAGATTTCCCGCGGGCGTTGTGTCACCTCTGAACTTGGTTCAGGGTGGCATGTCCAGCGTGGGGTTTATGTCGCCAGTGCGTCCATTACGCTTTTTCTGAGGCTATCTCATCCGCAAGTTTCTGGACTTCCTCAAATGGAAGTCCGGAAGCTTGTGCAATCTGCTCCAAAGTACCCAAGCTCATTTTAATAAGGTTTCTCGCCGCTTCCACGGCTTTATCATGCTTGCCCTCGGCGATGCCTTCTGCGCGCCCTTCACGTCTGGCGGCATTCTTCATGGTAAGCTCATCGGAGACATGCATCCAGTAGCGCGTCTCGTGATATCAGTTCAGCTCGTCCTGGCTGACGTTCTCCAAAACCGTGAATGCCATTATGATTCCCTGCTGTCCTTGTTCTGATTATACAACTTCAGGGATTGTAAAACATCTTCTACAGAAACACCCATATCAGCAGCAGCTGTTTCTGGTGCCACATTGTATTTTTTTATAAGAGTGATGGCATCTTCCACGGCTTTTTTATGCTCGCCTTCGGCAATTC
>Ga0310696_10010946_pt1 | contig 10371 bp, 7 predicted proteins | sample AusTroGonzalo_MG_4_FD_203885 | JGI IMG/M metagenome (GOLD analysis project Ga0310696, IMG submission 203885) | Bovine rumen microbial communities from tropical cattle in Woodstock, Queensland, Australia - Gonzalo_02 (v2) (version 2) | ecosystem: Host-associated > Mammals > Digestive system >... | reverse complement strand
GTCGGGGCGCAAGAGCAGCATCCCCGTCGTCTACATCGCCGACCGCATCTCAAAGGGCGACCGGAGGCCGCTCGACACTTGCGCGTACTTCGACTGCGTGAACTTCGCCCCGATGATCAAGTGCGAAATATACGTCTGCACCGGCTTCACCGACGAGCTGTGTCCGCCGTCGAGCGTCTACGCCTTCTACAACGCCATCCCGAAGACGACCGAAAAGATGATGTCGACCAACCCCTTCACCGGACACGGCGGGCTCACCCCCAACACCAGGGCGGACGAACGGCTGGAAAAACTCCGGCAGGACGTGAAAGTCCACCGCTACGACGTCCGATAGCTTGACAATCGGTCACGGATGTGGTATAATGAACCGCGCCGCCGAGCGCGGGAAAGAGCATGCCGGATCTTGAGATGAAAGAGCGTTTGGATTTGGAAGCCGAAAATGCGCGCGAAAATACCCGGTGGATATGGGCCGACCGCGACCGCGAGCCCGACCGGTACGCCGAATTCCGCCGGGAGTTCTTCCTCGACGAAGTGCCGGAAACGGCGGAACTGCGCATCGGCGCCGATACCGTCGGTGCCGCGTGGCTGAATGGAAAATTCGTCCACGCCGGGCAGTTTTCCGACTATCCGGAAGAAAAAACCTATACCGGAGTGCCCGTCGCGGGAGTTCTGAGACCCGGAAAAAACGTGCTGGCGGTGCTGGCGCACTACTGCGGCGTACCGACCGCCTCTTACATCCCCGGTGCTCCGCGGCTGTGGTTCGAGCTGGCGGCGGACGGGCGGATCGTCTGCCGCAGCGGAGAAGCGACGTGGTCGCGGCTCTCCCCCGCCTACGCGCAGGGGAAACAGGTCAAAATCTCCCGCCAGCTCGGATTCGCCTTCACTTACGACGCCTCCGGCGACGACGGCTGGCGCGAAGCGGAGTACGACCATGCGGGCAACGGGTGGCGTCGGGCCTTCCCCGCGGACGAAAAAAACACCCCGCCCGTGCCGCGTCCGCTGCCGCCGTCCGTACTGCATTCGCCGACGCCGTTTCGGATCGCGGCGCAGGGGGGGCTGCTGCGCCGGGGTGGCGAAGGAATGACCGTCGCACAGCTCATGCAGTCGGACTGCCTCTCGGCACGGCACGCCAAAGAGTTCTTCATGCACGACAGCTGCACCGTTTTGTCCGAGGCGCACGCCGACGCCGACGGTTTCTACATCGTCATCGACATGGGGCGGGAGGAGTGCGGATACATCCGCCTCGAAGTCAGTGAGGCCGCCCCCGGCACGGTGATCGACGTCGCGGTGGGGGAGCACCTCGCCGACCTGCGGGTGCGCGCCGCGACACGTACGGCCAACTTCGCGTCGCGCTGCGTCTGCCGGGGCGGGGGCGAGGAATTCACCCATCTTCTCAATCGTTATGCCGGACGCTACATGGAGCTTCACGTCACACGCGCGGATGGGCGCTTCGCCTTGCGTTACGCGGGGCTGATCCCGGTCGAATACCCGCTCGACATGCGCGGCAAGTTCGTTTCTCCGGACACGCTTTCGAACCAAATTTTCGAAGTGTCGCGCCGGACGCTCCATCTCTGCATCCACGAGCACTACGAGGACACCCCGTGGCGCGAACAGGCGCTCTACGCCAACGACGCGCGCAATCAGGCGCTCGCCGGGTACTATGCCTTCGGGGAATACGAGGCGCCCCGCGTCTCGCTCGATTTGCTGGAACGCGGCTTCGGCGCGGACGGTTTTCTGGAGCTCTGCGCCCCGGCGATGCACGACTTCACCATCCCCGCCTTCACCTTCGCGTGGTATCTCGCGGTGCGCGAACACCTTCTTTACAGCGGCGACACGGCGAGCGCGAAACTCCGGCTGCCCGGCATGGCCCGGATGCTCGGTAAAATTCTGGAAAAATTGGACGGCGACCTGCTGCCGACGCCGACGGGGAAGCGTTACTGGCACTTCTACGACTGGGCGGAGGGGCTGGACGGCACCGACTGCCATCCGCTGCGCGGACAAAGTCTCGAGGGGCGGCGTTTCGACGCTCCGCTGAATTTGTTTCTGATCATCGCGCTCCGCGCCGCCGCCGAGGTCTTCGAGTGGTGCGAAGAAGCGGAAACTTGCGGCTTCCGGCAAGTCGCGGACGCGGTCGCCCGGACGGTGAAGACACGCTTCTGGGATGCGGAACGGGGGCTTTTCGTCACCTATGTCGGGGAACAGGCGATCCCGCACCACCATGCCGAATTGACGCAGGCGCTTTCTCTCTTGGCCGGGGTCCCGGATGTGGCGGAAGCGGAAAGTCTGCGCCGCACCCTCGCCGGAAGCGACGACCGACTCGTCGGGACGACGCTGAGCCAGTCCGTCTACAAGTTCGATGCGCTGCTTTCCGGCGGCGAGACCTTCGCCGCGGGCGTATTCGAGCGCATCCGCGCCGATTGGGGTTACATGCTGAGTCAGGGAGCGACGAGTTTCTGGGAGACGCTTGACGGCGAGCGGGCCTTCGGGCACTGCGGGAGCCTCTGCCACGGCTGGTCGGCGGTGCCGGCGTACATTCTGCCGCGTTATCTCCTCGGCGCGGAGCCGCTTGCCCCCGGCTTCCGGAAGTTCCGGGTCGCTCCGCTCGTTACCGCGGCGGACTCCGCGTCGGGGACGATCCCGACGCCGTACGGCGATATTGAAATCGAATGGCGGAAAAACGGCGAAAAATACTCCGGGACCTTGACCGTTCCCGATGGGTACGATGCGGAATTTGCGCTCGAAAACCCAATCGAATGGGCGCTCCGGCGTCCCTGTCCATAAAACCAACTTCGATCGGGAGATCAGATATGTCGAACAAATACAGCCCTTATGTAACGATAACTCCCTGCGTGACGCTCGCGACGGAATCCCAGCGCGAGATCGTCTTTCACGCGACCGAAGTCTATGCGCAGAAGATGTTCGATTCGGTCGAACGCGTCCGGGTCTTTCCCGTCGACGGGACGAGCATCAAGTGGCGCAAGTGGTCCGCGTGGCGCCAATGGCTGGAGGGGATCGAACCCGCCAAATTCCGCCGGATGGACAACGGCGACTTCTCCGTGACGGTCGCGACCCCCGTCGAGGGCGAGTACGCGGTCTGCCTCGACGCTGCGGACGGTTCCGGCAACTTCGCGGAGCTGGCGGTCTTTTCGATCTACGCGCTCCGGGACGACCTCTACCAGCTCACCCCGTACAAGGGGGACTTCCACATGCACAGCAACCGCTCCGACGGGGTGCACTCGCCGGAGTACGTGGCGGCCACCTGCCGCAAGACCGGCTTCGACTTCATGGCGCTCACCGACCACCGGCTCTACGCCCCCTCGCTCGTCGCGCAAAAGGCGATGACGGAATTCGGCTGCGACATGCTGGTCACCCCCGGCGAGGAGGTGCATCTCGCCGACAACGGCGTGCACATCATCAACTTCGGCGGCAAGTCGAGCATCAACACCCTCGCGGCGGATGACGAAAACGCCTACTTCACGGCTGTAGACGAATATATGAAGACCGTGCCGGAAAAATACGACGAAGTCACCCGCTTTCAGGTGGCGGCGTCCGAGTGGGCCTTCGACCGCATCCGGGACGCGGGCGGCGTCGCGATGTTCTGCCACCCCTACTGGCGGCCGCGTCACCACAACTACATCGGCGAAGACACCATCGACCTCGTGCTGGAGCGTCAGCGCTTCGACGTGCTGGAGGTGATCGGCGGCTTCGAGTCCTTCGAGTACGAGGGCAATCTGCTTTCGGTCTCGCGCTGGCAGCAGGAATGTGCGAAGGGCAAAACGATCCCGGTCGCGGGCGTGAGCGACTCGCACGACTGCGACACGTCGCTCACGGGATGGTATTACACCATTTTGTTCGCCGAAGAACTGTCGTTCGAGTCCATCGCGGCGGCGATCCGTGACGACCGCAGCGTGGCGGTGCACTGCCCGCCCGGGAACTTCCCGCTCGTCGTCGGGCCGTTTCGCTTGACGCGCTTCGCTTATTTTCTGCTGCGCGAGGTGTACCCCGCGCACGATGCGCTCTGCCGCGTCGAGGGCGAGATCATGCTCCGTTCCCTCGCGGGGGAGGAAACCGACGCGCGCGGAGAATTGGCGCGCCGCCGCGGGGAGGCAGCGGCTTTTCTGGCGCGCGTTTGGGGGCGCTGACGCCGGATGGGATACGCCAAATACGCTCTGCCGCCGGAAGAGCTTACCGGCGAAGCGTGGGAAATGTCCCACCTGCCGGCGCGTTTCCAGTTCGTGATATTGCGCAACTGGAACCGTGTTCCGGTCGAGCGTATCGCCGCGGTGCTGGCGACGACTGCGGAGCGGATAATGTGCGAGGCGGAGCGCATGGGGTTGCGACCTTACGCCCCGAAACTGTGCCGGAGATGGGAAAAGTACGGCTACCTGACGCTGATCCGGCAGAATTGGCATATCCTCGACTACGAACAATTGCTGAAACTTCTGAACATCGACTCTTCGCGGCTGTATCGGATATTGATGGACGAGGATTTCATGTTCCACAAACTCGGCATGGGCAAAGGATTCTGCCCGAAGGTCGAGTTCCGGGAACTCTCCCCCGCCGAAGCGGAAGAGACCGCGCGCATCCGCGAGATACTGTCGCCGCTCACCAGCTGTACTTGCGGCGAACGGGAGTTCGATTTCCTCGAAAAACTGCGCGCTCCGGTCCGTCCCGCGCCATCGGAGCGGCAAGGCGGCGACGGCCTCCGCATGATCTACAGCTATTGCGCATCCTGCGGCGACGCCCTGCTGCCGGGTGCGCCCGATCCGTTCCCGGAGGGGCTGCTCGCACAATATCGGGCAAGCGGCATCAATGCGGTCTGGATGCCGCTCCTCCTCTTCGACCTCGTCCCGTGGACGCGTGACTTGGACTATTCGGAAAACTGGGAACTTCGGCAGCAGACGCTGCGCGACTGGATCGCCAGGCTGGCGCGGTACGGCATCAAATTTTTCGGCTACCTAAACGAACCGCGCGCCCTGCCGGAAGAGATCGCCCGCCGACATCCCGGGTGGATCGGCCCCGCCCACCGCGACGGCAGCGGCAAACGCGCACTGTGCCTCGCCAGCGCGGAGGTCGCGTCGGCGCTTCGGGACGGCACGGCGGCGTTGTGCCGCGCCGTGCCGGAGATCGGCGGATTCTTCACCATTTCGATGAGCGAAAATCTGACCCACTGCCACTCCAACTACGACGCTTCGGCGTGCCCGCGCTGCGCCGACCGCGATCCGTCGGAGAGCGTGGTCGCGCTCCACCGGGCGCTTCGGGACGGCATCCGGGATGCCGGAAGCCGCGCCCGGCTGATCGCGTGGAACTGGGGGTGGCGACCGCCGTGGGACCTCAGGATCCTCGATGCCCTGCCGCCCGAAGTGGAACTCATGTGCGTCAGCGAGACCGACCTCGAAACCGATTGCCGCGGCATCAGGGGCCATATCGTCGATTACTCGCTGGCACATCCCGGACCGGGACCGCTGGCGCCGCGACTGTGGGAGCACGCCCGGCGTCAGGGGCGGCGGATCGTCGCCAAGATCCAGCTGAACGCCACTTGGGAGTTGAGCTCGCTGCCCTTCGTGCCCGTCCCGCAGCTGGCGAAGCGCCATTTGAATAATCTGGAATCATGCGGGATACGCGATTTCATGCTCGGTTGGACCTTGGGCGGCGCCCCGGGCGGCAATCTCGCGCTGACCGACCTCTCCGTGCGCCGATGGTGCGAACGCATCTCCCGGGAATATGCGGCGGAAATAGAAAAAGCGTGCCGGTATTTTTCCGAGGGCTTCTCGAAATTTCCCTTCGACGGGACTTCGCTCATCTACAAGGGGCCGCAGAACTTCGGATGCGCCAATCTGCTGTACCGCCGCCCCAGCGGCCGGAACGCGACCATGGTGGGGTTCTGTTACGACGACGTGCATGCGTGGAGCGGCCGGGGGCACTATCCGCGGGAACTCCTCGAAAACTCCTTCGAGGAGATGGCGGAAACGTGGGCGCGGGGGCTGGAAGTCCTGCGCGGCATCGCCGGAAAACTCGTCGGCAACGCGGCATTCACGGAGCTTTGCGACATGGCGGAGGCGGGATACTGTATATTGCGCAGTTCCGCCGATCAGATCGCGTTTTACAACTGCCGCGACTCGGGCGGCGCGCCCGAAAAGCTCCGCGCCCTGGCGGAACGCGAAGGCGAAACGGCGCGGCGGCTGCTGCGGATACAGCGGCACGACTCGCGCATCGGCTTCGAGGCGAGCAACCACTACCTCTACGGCGAAAACGAACTTCTGGAAAAGATCCTCAACTGCGGCGACATAAGCCGAACTCCGCGCCGCTGAGATTTTTTCGCCGACGACGCGGCTGGGAGCTCACACCCGTTTGATCTTCAGCCGGAAATGTCCGGGCGAAGTCCCGAAGTGCATCCGGAACCGCGACGAAAAATGATATGCGGTGCGGTAGCCGAGCTGCCGCGCCGTGTCGGCGATCGAATTGCCGTTGTGCAGAAGCTCCGCCGCGCGGTGCATCTTGAACTGTTCGATGTAGTTCTTGGGGCAGACACCGGTCTGGGCGATGAAACTGCGCCGCAGTTTGCCGTAGGACATGCCGGAAAGTTCGACCAGATCCTCGACCGTCCACCAGCGCTCGGGGGCGCTCTTTATCGCCGCGACGACCTCCTTGATGGCATCGCGCCGGGGTGTCTGCCGACACTTCTGATTGTACATGTCCATCAACAGCTGCAGCAGCGCCAGATTGGCGTTGAGCTGGGCCGAGACGGAGGGGTCGCGCACCATCTCCGCGATGGCGCGCAATTTGCGCTGGGTGCCGAACGGATAGACTCCGGCGCTCAGCACGCCGTCCTCGCGGAGCCGGTCCGCCAATGGCCCCAGAAACAAGAGCGTATCTTCGACGTAGATATTTTCGTCCGTGCTGCCGAAAGCGTTGACCATGCCGGGGGTGACCACCACGCAGTCGCCCTCGCGGACGCGCTGCACGCCGCCGCCTTCGAACGAGGCGAGACCTTCGCCTTCGACGAGGTGCGACAGATTGTAGAAGTCGAAGCGGCGCAACGGGCAGTTGGACATGCCGCCCGGACTCTGCCGCGTGGTCTGCCCGCCGATGATCCACAACCCGTAACGGCGGTGGATCTCGCCGCCTCCGCTGATCGGGCGATAGATGCGGCGGTTGTTGTTCGTGTTGAGCGCGGTGATGCCTTCCAGCAGCGGAGCCATTGTCTCTGCCTTCTCTCCGAGTGACCGTCCAAAGGATGCCCGGTCACTAATATACATCCCCCTTGCGGGTTTTCAATACCGATCACGACATCGGCGATGCCGCTTCTTCGCAGATCGTGCCGATCGCGCAGAGCGGAATATCGATCAGCTGATATTCCCGCGGCAGTTTTTCGTTTTCCGACGGCGGATATGAAACGACCTGCCGGTAATAATGGTGCATCGAAGTCCTGACCGCGATATCCGGTCGGAATTTTTCGCAGAACGCCTTCAGGCTTTTGGCTTGCAGATTCCGCTCGGCTTTGACCTCCAACGGAATGATCCCGCCGTCGGTCTCGATGAGAAAATCCACTTCGGCCTTATTCTTGCCGGCGGTCCAGTAGAACGAATGAAGCCCCGTTTCGGCAAGTATCTGCTGCTGAACGTACTGCTCGGTCAATGCCCCCTTGAACTCCTGAAATATGCGGTTGCCGTCGATTATGACCTTTGCGCCGAGGCCGGCCTTTGCCGCAAGCAGTCCGACGTCGACGAAAAACACCTTGAACGCATCGTCTTTATAAGAATCGAGTGGAATGGACGGTTTTGACACCCGCCATACATGGGTGATGAGCCCGGCATCGAGCAGCCAGCGCATTGCGGGTTCGAGTTCCCGCGCGCCCGCTCCGGTCTGGACGTCGCCGTAAATGAATTTTTTGTTTTCCCGCGCCAGTTGAGCGGGAATGGAATCCCAGATCTTTTCGATCTTCGGTTTCAGGTCGAGCGGGGCGTGCTTGCCGAAATCGTCCCGAAAATCCGCCAGAAGCGTTTTATGAACGCCCCGCACCCGCTTGAAATCCTTGGTGGCGATGAATGTATCCACCGCCTCCGGCATGCCGCCGACGAAGTAGTAATAGCGCAGCAGATCGGCAAATTTATCCTCGAAATCCCTGAGCATCTGCCAATCGCGCTTCCGGATCAGCTCCAGCATCGGTTCGTTGCCGGTCGCATTCAGGAACTCCGAAAAGGTCATCGGATAAAGATACATGCGGTCGACTTTTCCGACGGGGAACCCGGTCCCGCGCTGGTCGCCGACTCCCAACAACGACCCGGCTGCGACGACATGATACTCGCGCGCGTCCTCGCAGAAATATTTCAGGGACGTAAGCGCCGCCGGACACGACTGGATCTCGTCGAGGATGATCAGCGTTTCTCCGGGAACGATGGAAAATCCCGCGTGGACTTGAATGGCGAGCAATATTCTGGATATGTCGTAATCCCGCTCGAAAGCGGCGCGCATCTGCCGGTTCTTGTCAAAACGGATATAGGCGGTATTCCTGAAGCAGCTCCTGCCGAATTCCTGCATCAGCCAGGTCTTGCCCACCTGTCTGGCTCCGAGCAGAAGCAGCGGCTTGCGCCGCGCGGAATCTTTCCATTCGACCAGTTTTTCCATAGCGAAACGCTGCATATTTCACCTCCATGTTCGCGGTAAATATAGCACGCGTGATCCAAAAATCAAGGGGCAAAAACCAGCGCTGTTACTATATTTGACAGGGGAGTTTTACGAGCTGCACACGTAAAACGACAGGTGAGTTCCGTAAAACAACGAGTCCGCTGACACACCAGCGGCGCGGGGAAGAAAACTTACGTCCAATATCCTTATCAACAGGTTATTACAGTTGGATTTCCGAGCATTTCCCCAAGGCCAGCATTGTTTTCGATCACTTTCACGTCATCAAGCTGATGAACGACAAGTTGGACCATGTCAGGCGGAGGGTGGTCGCAAAGTTGGATGTCGTTCAGCAGAAACAGTTGAAGGGGTTGAGATTCGTCTTTCTGAAGAATAACGAAGACCTGCCGGAGGATGCGAGGCGGATACTGAAAAACATGCGCGGAGATTTTCAAGACCTGGGAGATGCTTATATGTTCAGGGAAACGTTGCGAAGTATCTATATAAGATCGAAGACCTCATGCCATGCGCGGATCGCATTTCACCGTTGGTGCCGACTTGCCGAAGAAACCGATATCCCCGAATTGAAGACTATGGCGAAGACGATTCGTGACAAGTTGGACGGGATCGTCAGTTACTGGACATTCCGGCATATCAGCAACGCTTCGATGGAAGGATTCAACACAAAAATCAGATGGCTGATAAGACAAGCGTACGGCTTCCGAGACAGTGAATACTTCAAATTGAAAATCTTCCAGTTGCCGGAGATTTCCTGCGAGAAAGAGCTATGAGTTTACGGCACAAACCGTCGATGAGGCTTTCTGAATGGCTTCCTCTTCGACACTGGTTCCTAAGGCAAACTCCTTGCGGAGCCCGTTGGCGATGCTCAGCCGATAGTAGTAGGGACCGCCACTTTGCTTTTGTCTCAGTTTGCCGCGCAGTTCTTTCATTCGTTTTGGAATCCGCCGTGTTGCTTTCTTCATCACTTTCGTCCGTTTTGGCAGATTACGGCAGAATGTAGCACGCGAATAGCCATATTTCGACCAAAACGGGGAAGAAACGGGGAAGAATCGCTGTTTCTGAGGCGAAAAATGGTAGTCCGGGCGGGGATCGAACCCGCGACCACCTGCTTAGAAGGCAGGTGCTCTATCCGACTGAGCTACCGGACCGTATGCGCATTGACGTTTTATAATATTACCTCCCTGCGGAGCTTTTTCAAGGTTTTCCGGTGCGCGCCGGAGCGGATAGCGGCGGATTTTTCCCCAAACGACTTGACAATACCCGGTTCGCGTCTTATATTCATTATTTGTAAAAAAACATGAAAACAATGCGTGTTTAACTTAGGGATGGAGGTTTGTTTTGAATATCACCGACGTGATGTTGACGATGAAGGATACGCCGCTGTTTCAGGTGATCATGCGCCTGGTGGCGGCGGCGTTGTGCGGGATCGCCATCGGTTTGGAGCGCGAACTCCGGGCGAAGGAGGCGGGGGTGCGGACGCACTTTCTGGTCTGCTTCGGCAGTGCGCTTTTCATGGTGGTATCGGTATACGGTTTCCTGAGCATGACGGATGCGAGTTTGGTGAAAGCCACTGAAAGCATCAATACTCTTGCCAACGGTCAGGACTTCCGGCGTTTCGATCAGGCGCGGATCGCGGCGCAGATCGTTTCGGGCATCGGCTTCATCGGCGCGGGGACGATCATGGTGAACCGCGGCAGCATCACCGGACTCACCACCGCGGCGGGG
>Ga0310696_10010945_pt1 | contig 10372 bp, 7 predicted proteins | sample AusTroGonzalo_MG_4_FD_203885 | JGI IMG/M metagenome (GOLD analysis project Ga0310696, IMG submission 203885) | Bovine rumen microbial communities from tropical cattle in Woodstock, Queensland, Australia - Gonzalo_02 (v2) (version 2) | ecosystem: Host-associated > Mammals > Digestive system >... | reverse complement strand
GATGAAATCTTCGATCCTGAAAACTTTGTAGCATGTATACCACGGCGAAGAAAATCATCGGGGAAAACAACAAAAGACATTTCATTAAACCACGATTATGTGCTGATTTATGCAAAGGATAATTCTCGTGTAGCCATTGGAGGACTGGCTCATATTGATGCTGGATTTAAACACGAAGATGAATATGTTGAGAAACGGGGCAAGTTCAAATTGAATCAGACACTTGATTATGACAGCCTCCAATATAGCAGAAGTCTTGATTATCCCATTGAAATAGAAGGAGAAGTGTTTTATCCAGGACAAGATAAGGTAGCCTGGGAAAAACGTATGGCAGGTGACCACAAACGTGCTGATTGGGAGTGGCGATGGAGTAAAGAACTATTTGAATTCGGCCTCGCAAATGGGTTCATTGTTGTGAAACGAAAAAAAGATGGATCTGCAAGAATTTATACGAAAACTTATCTTAACGCCAGTATTCAGCAGAAGGGAAACGGAGATTATGAAATTGTGTATCTTGAGAGGGTTAAGCCAATGTCAACTCTTGATTTCCTTGGAAAGGAATTTTCAAATGATAAAGCCAAGAAAGATTTGAAGGATGTATTTGGTTATTGCCCATTTGATTATTCAAAACCACTTGAATTGGTTGAGAAACTTGTTAGTATCTCGCTTAAGGCAAATCCCTTTGTCCTTGACTGTTTCGCCGGTTCTGGCACGACAGGGCATGCGGTGATGAAGTTGAACGCGGAGGATGGCGGGCGGCGCACGTTCATTCTCGTCACGAACAACGAGAACGGCATCTGCGAAAAGGTGACGTACGAACGATTGAAGCGTGTGATGGCAAAGGAGAAATATGCGGCGCGGCTCAAATACTACAAGGTCGGCTACGTGCCAATCACGGAGGATGGCTACTGGGAGCGCGCGGACGCGCTTCTCGGCTACATCCGAGAACTGGTGGAATTGGAGAACGGTATCGACTTTTCACATGACACCTCGGTGGCAATCGTTTTGACCGATGTGGAGTTGGGGCGTTTTGTGAAGGGATTGGCGAAGAAAGACGGCGGTCGCGGAGCGACCGCCCTACCTCGCATTCTCTACAAAGGTCACAACGTGATCCTTGACGCCAAGGCGAAGGCTGCGATTGAGAAACAGGGAGTCAAGGTGAAGACGATACCTGACTACTACTACCCGGAGTTGGAAGATTGACTTTGCGATCTTTGCGTTCTTTGCGGCTAAAACAAAACAGGAGACTACACAATGGAACTGAAGCGATTTCAGATGTGGGCCGTGTCTGAGCTGGACAAGGCGATGATGATGCCGGGCAGACGCGATATCATCCTCAAGAGCCCGACCGGCAGCGGCAAGACAATCATCCTCACGCATTTCATGGCGGAGTACATGCGCGGACACGCCAAAACCGTGTTCATGTGGCTCACGCCGGGCGAGGGAAATCTTGAGGAGCAGAGCAAGGAGAAGATGGACAGGTATTGCCACGGCGTTCCCACGAAACTGCTCGCTGACGTGATGACAGGTGGTTTCGCGGCGGGTGATGCCGTGTTCATCAACTGGCAGAAGCTTAACCGCGACAGCAACAATGCGTTAAAGGAGGGCGAACGGACGAACTTCATTGAATGGATTGAGAAGGCGCGGGCGGCGGGAATCGAGTTCAAGGTTATAATTGACGAGAGCCACCATTCGTTCACGGAGAAGACCGATGCCGTTGTGCAGTGGTTCGGGACGGACAAGATCATCCGCGCCTCCGCAACGCCGAACGAGGATCCCGCTGCGCAGCTCATTGACATACCAGAGGAGGACGTGATCGCCGAGGGGCTCATCAAGAAAGTGATCCACGTAAATCCTGGATTCCCGATGGAGATTGATATTGAAGGCGATGGCGACAAAACATGCTATCTGCTCGACAAGGCGTTGGCGAAGCGCAGGGAACTCGTGCGTGCGTTCCACGAGGCGGGTTCCGTGGTGACCCCACTCATCCTCGTGCAGTTGCCGAACAGTTCTGACGCATTGCTTGATACGGTGGAGAAATGGTTTGCGGAGCGTCACATTGACGTGGCGGCGGGTACGTTTGCGGTATGGCTGGCAGACCGTAAGGACAATGTGGAGGGATTAACGGAGAACGACGCGCCACAGGTGGCCGTCGTCATCAAGCAGGCCGTAGCGACCGGATGGGATTGTCCGAGAGCACACATTCTCGTCAAATTGCGCGAGAACATGGACGAGCGTTTTGAAATTCAGACTATCGGACGGATACGGCGGATGCCGGAAGCGCGTCACTACGGGGTGGATGCGCTCGACGGCTGTTATCTCTACACGTTTGACGAGCGATTCACTGCAGGTGTCATCGGCAGTGCCTCCGACAAGGACATCGGCGTAAAGAAAATATTCATCAAGCGCGAGCACAAGTCGTTTGCTCTCGTCAAGGAACAGCGGACGAGCGTTGCCGAGACACGTGATGCCGCGCAGGCACTCGCGGCTATTTCAGGATGGTTCCACAGGCATTATAAACTGGGAAATGATTTTCCCCAGAATAGGACACGTCTGGAAGCAGCGGGTTACGTGTTCGGTGAACAGATCATGAGCGGAACCCTCTCGGGAGATGCCACGACAACGGCGGACATGAAGTCCGCGCAACGGACGATGAACATCGTCAAAGTTGGCGAGGCTGTCAACACCCACAAGCACGGGCGTGACTTTCACCATTCGATTGGCGCGATTGGCGCGGCAAATGCACTTCCCTACGATGATACGCGAACAATACTCTATCGCGTGTTTGGAACGAAGCCGACCGATGTGGCGAAGTGTCTGCGCCTTGGGCCACCGGCGATGTATGCATTTGTCATCAACAATGAGAAACGCCTACGCGACGATTTCATCGAGGCGATGTCCGAGGAGTTCAAGTTGACAACATCGGAAAACAGAACCGTGGAAAAGGAGTTCCATTTCCCGCACGAATGGCTCTGCGCGTACTACGCGGCGGCTCGTAATCAGAGCGTAAGTACAAAGAGCGTCTACACCGACTATCCGCTTTCCGCCATGACGTCAAAGACGCGTTCCTCTGGCGAGGTCAAGTTCGAGAAATGGGCCGAACAATCGCCTGATGTCGAGTGGGTCTATCGAAACGGCGACAAGGGCGACGAGTTCTTCTCCATCGTCTACGAGGACAACTCCGGGCACCAGAGGCTTTTCTTCCCCGACTATGTTCTTCGGTTCGGAGGGGAAACGTGGATCATCGAAGTGAAGGGCGGATGGACATCAGGGGGACAGAGCCAAAACATTGATTCATATGCCGCGAAGAAGGCTGCCGCGCTCAATTCGTACTGCAAGAAGCATAGCTTACGCGGCGGATTCGTCTGCTACGATGAAAGCGAGGACATCCTTCTGATGGCAGAGGAAGGATATTCCGAGGATGTGACGAGTTCATGCTGGAAACCAATTGAATAGGGTTTTCAATCGCGCGGAATCTCCTAATTTTGGCATGATTCCGCGCGATTGAAAGGCGTTTTCGCGATAAACCATAAACTCAGTTGACGCGAGATGGGTTTATGGTGGGGGTATGTCGTTGACGGTGGTCAAAGTGTCCCTTGCCGTAAGTTCGCTTTTTGATATTTTTATTTTTGCGAACCTTTTTCCCGCCGAGTTTTGGTAGACTAATCATGCTCTTCAATGGGGCAAGGTTACCTGAAACCATCCGACAGGAGAAAAGACAATGAAGAAACAGTCTTATCTGAGATACATTGTGATGACTAGCGTGGCTGTTGCCGCCGGCGCGGCCTTTGGCGCGGCGAGCGACCTGCCGCTGCTTGATTCAACATCATTTGACTTCAAGTATGAAATGGAGGCACAGCCCACCACGGAAGACCTTGACGGGGATGGACTTGCAGACCTCACGATAAACGGCGGTTCGGATTGGTTGACAATTCCAAACAACACAGGGTATGCCATCTTCGAATGCAGCCAGGCGAATAGGTTCATTCAGAGCGCAACAGACAGCGGAGCGGAGGGTTGCATTTGGCGCAAGTATGGCGTTACCGCCCAAACTGGCTATACCATCGAGACTCGTTTGCGGGTGACGGCCGAGACCGCCGGCACAACTGCCGCTTTCTGTTTGCAGGCCAGCGTGCCGGATTCAACCGTCCATGCGCTCCTGAACTTCAGGACGAACATGGTCATGTGGGGCAACACGGTACTCACTAACATGAACACGCAATCCACTTTCCACACATATCGTCTGGCACGGGCTCCTGGCACCGCAACCTTTTCCGTCTGGTGCGACGGAAAACTCTTGGCGGAGAATCTAGGAAACGGGCTTTCGTACGGGACTCTAAACCGTATCCTCATTGGGAGCCTTGGCGGTAATTGGAAGGGAGGGGCGCGCGTCGCCTACCTACGTTTCACGAAGGGTGGCTATGCCCCGAAGCAGACGGAGAAAGATTCTTCAGAGTTTGCCCACAAGTACGAGATGGATTCGGCAGATACGCGTTTTTCCGCAACGGCTACGACTTCGGATTGGAAACATTTCGAGGGGGCGCAGGGAACGGCTGTCTTGGCGGACGGTATCCTGTCGGTCTCACAGCCCAATGGTAAGATGCGCTACTACCAGACGGTAAATCCCATGGATTCGTCCATCGCGAATTCGTCGCCGTTCACCATTGAAACAAAGGTCCGAATCACTGCCTCCTGGAATGTCACTCTGCCGGTCTTGAATTTCTTCTGCGGGACGCCGCGCGCGGCAGGGAGTCTCTTCATCGGCGCGAACGGCGTATGCTGGTACGACCGGTATAACGTCATTTATCCGTGCGACAACACAGACAAGGCGCACATATTTCGTCTCACCTATGACGGTGACACGGACTATGGCTTTTCAGTTTGGCGAGATGGCGTGAAAATAGGCGAAAACCTGCCTTGTTACCAGATGACAAGCTCTTACAATTTCGCCCGTTTCGGCATCGCGAGCACATCAACGCACGGCGGATCGTTTGAGATAGACTACATCCGTTGGACGACCGACGGCGTGTATGCGCCGTATGTGCCGCCGTCGGGAACCATCGTCATTTTCAAGTAGAAGTACGATGATGAAACATCTGGTCTTGTTCGTCGCGACGCTGATCGTAACCGTTGTCGCGTGCGCGGCGGACACGTTCGAGGATCTGAAGCGTCAGGCGGTGAACCGCGAACGGCTGATCATCTGGGATGACGACGGCTGTGACATGACGTATTATCCATACCAGCGCGCAGACCTCGCAAAACAGCCTGCGTCGACACGGAACTTCGAGCTCGTGTTCCTGGAGGCGACGGAGAACACGAAGGCGGACGTGATCGGTTATTCGGGCACGATGGGCTTCGGCTACTTCACCGCGCTGCGCACCGGCGGGTACGTGAACACCAATCGGTTCGAGGCGCCTTGGCGCAACGCCGTCAACGAGTTCGCTGCGATGGGGAAGGACGCGATGGACCTGGCGACCGACTTCGCGCGCCGCAACAACAAGGAAATCTTCCTCTCCCTCCGCTTCAACGACAACCACGACAACGGCCATCCCGACATCATGCTCTCCCCGTTCAAGAAGGACAATCCGGAAACCATGGTCGGGCACGGCCACAAAACCAAGTGCTGTGGCCGGAACGCGGCCGACTTCGCGCAGGAGAAGGTGCGCGCGTTCGTGAAGAAGTACATGCGCGGCTACATGGAGAACTACGACCTGGACGGCATCGAGTTCGACTTCTTCCGCCACCCGCAACTCTTCCGCACGGTCGCGCTCGGCGGCCACGCCACCGCAGAGGAACTCGCCACGATGACGCAGCTCATGAAGGACTTCCGCGCGATGGCCGAGGAGGTCGGCCGCAAGCGGGGACGCCCGTTCGTCCTCGGCGCCCGCGTGCCCGATTCCTTCGACTACTGCCGCGCGATCGGCATCGACCTCGACGCCTGGCTGCGCGCGGGCACGCTAGACTTCCTGGTGGTGGGCGGCTACTTCCAGCTCGAACCGTGGCGGAAGTCCGCCGAGAAGGTGCATGGCTACGGCGTGAAGTGCTACGCCTCGCTCGACGAGACGCGCATCGACGGCATGGTCCGGCGCCAGAAGGGACGGATGCTGCCCGGCCGCAACGACAAGGAATGCTGGATTGCGCGTATCGCCGCCGCAATGGCGTGCGGCATGGACGGTGTGAACCTCTTCAACATCGAATACTTCAAGCACGACGACCAGCGGTACATCATGCGGCATGACATCCGCGACCTCGACGGCCTCGACAAGATCTACTTCGGCACGTACGTGGGCGGCGGCGGCTATCTGCCGCAGAGTTTCCTTGTCGGCGGGAAGGACTATTGGAAGAAGACGGGCGTCAATCCGGCGTTTCCTGAGAAGCTGGCGGCGGGCAAGGGCCATGCGTTCGAGTTCGTCTTCGGCGACGACCTCGCGGCCGCGAAACGGAAAGGCAAATCGGCGAAGGTGGAGGTTCGAGTGCTGACCGACCTGAATGGAAAGTACCTGCCGATTGTCAAGGTTCGTGGCACGGCACTGGCCGACGGTACGCAGAAGGACGGAATCGCCACTTTTCTCGCCGACGAAACGACCTTCGTCAGGGGCGAAAACGCCGTCGTGGTCATCGCGCCGGATGAGATGACGCTTTACGACTTCTCCGTGCGTGTCACGTTTAGGTGACAAGAAAGGAAACAGGTAAATGAACACGAACAGACGCGATTTCATCCGCATGGGCGCCATCGCCGGCGCGTCGGCGGCGCTCAGTACGCAAGCGGAAGGGACGCCTTTTGTGAATGGTACGAAGATCGACCTCGGCGCAGCAGGCGATCTGGATCTTGACTACTCCGGCGAGGCAGTGGTGAGGGAACTCTGGGCGAACGGACGCCAGTGCCAGGCCGGTACATACAGCGCCACGTCCGGACATCTGATCTCATCGCGCATCTCCGGCACGGGCACGCTCGTGGTTCTCGAAGGCAAGGCCCTCGGCACTGTACTCATCTTCCGGTAGCCATGTCACGCAAGCTGATTCTTGAAGGCCAAGAGAAAGAGGCATGAGAATCGATATACTGGTTGCGCTCATCGGCCTATGCCCGTGCGCGTTCCAGTCGGCTCTGGCCGGCAACGACACATCGCCGGCATGGTCGCCTGACGGGAAGACGATTGCCTACGTCTCCGATGCAGACGGCGGAAGCAAGCTGCAACTCCTCGACGTGAAGACGCGCGAGGTTCGCACGATCGACATCGGAGCGGGCGACGTGTTCCAGCCGGCATGGACACGCGACGGCGGAATCGTCTTCTCTCGCTACCTTCCGAACGGCACGGCGTTCCAGACAAAGAAGGATTCGACTGCCCGACTGTGCCTGTGGCGCAATGGCCATGTGGAAGAACTGCCGTCCGATCCCAAGCCAGGCCGCGACTATGCGCCATGCGTGGCGCAGGACGGCACGGTATATTTCACCACCACGCGCGGACTGGACTCGTGCGATACCGCGTTGGCCAAGCTCTCACCTTCCGGCTCCGTGTCGCGCCTGGCCGGCGGCGGTAGGACGGAGGAAGGCTGTGTCTCCCCCACGCTGTCGCCTGACGGTCGCATTATCGCCTACGCCTACCTGGACGGTCTGTACTCTCAATGGAGAATCGCCGCATCGTCATTGGATTCGCCCAAACGCCGTCTCATGCTCACGCCACACGGCATGTACGCGTACTCGCCGCGCTTCTCGCCGGACGGGAAGCGGATAGCCTTCACCGGATTCCGCACTGGCGAGACTGGCTGGGGCATATTCGTGCAGGACCTTGCGAGCGGCGAGACGTTCCGCATCGACACCGGACTGGCCGGCAACAGCCGTTCGCCAGACTGGTCCCCCGACGGCTCGCGCCTCGTGTTCGAGAACAACGCGTCGGGCGCATACAGGATCTGCTTCAAGGACGTGCAGAACCTTGTGCCTGGCACTGGCGAGATGCTGATCGAACCTCCCGTTCAGCCAGCAAAGCGGACGGACAGCTTCACGTTCGGCGACCAGGACTTCTACCTTCGCGCACGCGTACGCGTGGACCGTCTCGCACCTGGCCAGTTCGTGTTCTTCCTGCGCGCCGCCTACGAGGAACATCCGCTAGGCATCCAGCTTTACCTTGACGGCAAGCACCTGCCGACATTCGCCACGCGCCGCGCGTCGGACGGCATCTTCGTCATGGCGCAGGGAACGACGCCCTTCCCGGTCGGACGCGATGTGGAACTCCTTGGCATACGGGAGCGTGGGGGGCGCATATCCCTGTACATCGACGGCGAACTGGCGGCGAGTTCGTTGCCCGGCAAGATGCTCGCCCTCAACCATCTCAAGAAAGTCGAGAAATCCCCTTCTCTGCTCTCGTTCGAGATCGGCACCGGCATTCCATCCGAGGTGCTGGCCAGCCGCGCGACGCGTCTGGAGCTGTTCGGTCCGCCGGCCTCAGCCGCGCCGCGCGCCCTGCCGCCCGCCCGTCCGTTCGAGGTGATGGCGTTTGCGGACTCGCTCGACTTCGGCGCGCTCATGGACTCCGAGACAGCCACGGGCAACATCCAGATTCTCGACCACATCCTCGAGACCGGCGCTGACGTAATCCTGTGGCGCACGGGCGCAGGCGCGACGACGCGCTATCCGTCGCGCGAGGAGCCGGCCGCCTACTGTCCTGCGGAAATCAGGCGCCTGCCCGACAACCGCAAGTTCTACGGTTTCCTGCGCTATCCAGACGCTTCGCCCGACATCCTCAAGCTGATCGCCAAGACCTGCGCGGAGCGCGGACTCCGCTTCGGCAACCATTCGCCGTTCGAGGAGACGCACTGGACGAGCTGGACGTTCGGCGTATGGAACGCCGAGCATCCGCAGTACTGGTCGCGCACGCAGAGCGGCACGCCGTGGGCGGGGCGCTGCTCGCTCGCATTCGACGAGGTGCGCGCGCACAAGCTCCGTCTCGCGGAGGAGGTCCTCGCCTACGGCTCGAAGGACTACTTCCTCGACTGCTGGCGCAACGGCGGCTGGGGACCGCAACTCGAGTTCGTGGAGCCCGAGCTGCGCCGCTGGCGCATGAAACATGGCGACATTGTGCCGACGAACGGTCCCGCGTGGCGTGCTCACGTTTTCGAGTCGACGCACGCATTCTTCAGCGGCCTGTCTGCGCGCGTGCGCGCCCATGGCGGAAGGTTCCTTCTCGGCGTGCCGTTCCCCGATGACGTGGAGGGAGAGGACACCTGCATGAAGCGCTACGGCATCGATTGGCGCGCGTGCGTCGACGCCGGCGAAGTTGACTGCCTGCTCGTGATCAACCCGGACTGGGATGCGAAGCGCCCATTCGAAAGCACGCGTGAAATCTACCAGCGCATCGTCCGCCGCTGCGCCGGGAAGTGCAGGGTCTACTTCCCCGTGAGCGCATACGACTTCTGCCGCAAAGGCGTTCCAAGCTACTGCAAGGCGACGGGGAAGAACTTCGCAGACGTGGCGGAGACGCTCACACGCATGGCGTTAGAGGTTGGCGGCGACGGCATCACGCTGGAATGCGTCGACTACAACAACTACCCCGCATCGGCCCGCCAACGCCTGCGCGAAGTCATAGCCACACTTCGCAAGACCAAACGGTAACCGCACGCGTCGCCATCAGGGGCGAGACACGATCGCGTGGATCGCGAGCAGCTTCTTCCATAGCGCCTTGACGTCCTTGAACGCGATCGCGTTCGCGGCGTCGGAAAGCGCCTTTTTCGGATTGACATGCGTCTCCATGAAGATGCCGTCCACGCCTGCGGCCACGGCCGCACGCGCGAGCACTGGCGCGTACTTGCCGTCGCCGCCCGAACCTGTGCCGAGTCCGCCCGGCCGCTGCACGGAATGCGTCGCGTCGAACACCACCGGATAGCCGAGGTCACGCATGATCGGCAGAGACCTCATGTCCGCCACGAGGTTGCGGTATCCGAAGCTCGCGCCACGCTCGCATAGCACGATGCGGCGGTTGCCGGTCGAGGCGATCTTCTTCACGACGTTCGCCATGTCTTCGGGGGCCATGAACTGCCCTTTCTTGACGTTGATCACAGCTTCCGTCTCGCCGGCGGCAAGCAACAGGTCGGTCTGCCGCGCCAGGAACGCCGGAATCTGCAGCACGTCGCACGCCGCCGCCGCGCGAGCGCACTGCCACGGCTCGTGCACGTCGGTGAGCACCGGCACCTCGAACGTCGTGCGGATGTCTGCCAGGATGTCCAGTCCCTCCTCGAGGCCAGGCCCGCGGAACGCATCCACGCTCGTGCGGTTCGCCTTGTCGAAGCTCGCCTTGAAGACGAAGTTGACGGAAAGCTCGTTCGCCACCTCCACCAGCCTCGCCGCGAGGTCGAACGCCATCTTGCGGCTTTCGATCAC
>Ga0310696_10010944_pt1 | contig 10372 bp, 7 predicted proteins | sample AusTroGonzalo_MG_4_FD_203885 | JGI IMG/M metagenome (GOLD analysis project Ga0310696, IMG submission 203885) | Bovine rumen microbial communities from tropical cattle in Woodstock, Queensland, Australia - Gonzalo_02 (v2) (version 2) | ecosystem: Host-associated > Mammals > Digestive system >... | reverse complement strand
CGAAGAGGTTGGCGGCGCTGAACACGCAGATGAGCACGGCGGCCACCCATTTGCGGCCATAGCCGGCGAAAGCCTTGGCGTGTTCCGTCTGGCCCTTGGGAAGATAGGCCCACAGGAGCAGCAGGGCACTGGCGCCGATGAGAAGGAAGGAGCGGAGGGCATCGGCCTTGAAGAGGGCGATGCGGTCGGCCACCAGGGCGTCTACCAGCACATCCTGCATCTGGGCATCGGCGGGGCCGGTGAAACTGCCGAAGAGACCGGGGGCTATCCAGGCCACCAGGGAGAAGCCACCTGTAATACCTAAAGCCCACCAGAAGGCCTTCAGGAAGCGTTTTTTATCGTATTCTTCCCGCACGATGCGGTCCAGGGTTACAAAGCCCAGCAAAGGCAGCGTCACTTGCAGCACCACCAACGCCATGGATACCGTGCGGAACTTGTTATACAGCGGAAGGACGTCGAAACACAGCTTGGTAAAGGCCATGAAATGGCTTCCCACGGCCATCAGGACGGCCAGGATGGTAGCCACCAGCAGCCACCATTTCTCGCAGCCCTTGTACAGGCCCAGGCCCAGGACGAAGAGGAAGACGGCGATGGCGCCCATATACATCGGCCCGGCCGTGAAGGGCTGCGGCCCCCAGTATAGCGGCAGGTTCTTGGCCGTTTCCTTCAGGTTTTTCTGGCCCGCCCGCTTTAACAGTTTGATGGTCTCGCTCTTGTCGGGATCTACGGCGCCGGACGACGATCCGCCGTTGAAATCCGGGATCATGAGGTTGGGCAGTTCTTCCCAGCCATAGCTCCAAGACGTGGCGTAATCCAGGTCCAGGCCCTTGGCATTGGCGCCGTCTTTGGATAATTCGCTGCCGCCTCGCATGGTATGGGGCGTATATTTGGCCAGCGGCAGCAGTTTGTTCACGTTGGTGGCAATACCCGCGCCGCCCAGCACCAGCAGCAGGGCCGATGCCACCCAGAACGCCTTCCACTGCCTGGTTTTAATGGTATGGACCAGTTCTACCAGGGCATACAGCAGCACCATGATGGCCAGATAGTAGGTAATCTGCTGATGGTTGGCCTTGATTTGCAAGCTGAGCGCCAGGCCGAAGAGCACCGCCCCCAACAGTTTCCGTTTGGAACGGTATGTATAAATCAACGCGGCCAGCACCCAGGGCATGAAGGCGATGGCTTGCATCTTGGTGTTGTGGCCTACCTGGATAATCTGGAAGTTATAGCTGCAGAAGGCGACGGCGATGGCGCCGCCGATGGCCACAGGCCAGCTTACCCCCATGGCCAGGAACAGCAGGAAGGCCCCAAGCAAAGTGATGAACAAGTAGGTGGCGGGGCGTTTTCCGGTAAGCAGCAGGTCATAGAGCCACTGCGTATAATCTCCGCCGTTCTGGGTGGAAATGGCCGTGGTGGGCATGCCGCCGAACATGGAATCGGTCCAATATGTGGGGTTGTCCGGGTGTTCCTTGTTCCACTCGTTCATCTCGTGGGACATTCCCACGTAACCGGAAATGTCGCTCTGGTTCACAATCTTTCCCTGCAGCACCTGCGGCACAAAACCGTAACTGAGCGCCAGGAACAGCGCAATTACGCCCAGGGCGATGCCAATTTTCTTCAGCAATTCTTTATTCATGCTTGGATACTTTGTCTAACAGTTGCGCCAGCGCATGGGTGGTGGCTTGGCGGGAATATCGGCCGATATCCCCGTCCGTGGCGGGGACACCCCCCTCACAGTGCTGCCGCCAGGCGTTGGCGATAAAGGCCCGCATGGGGGCTGCGTTGTCCCAGTCGGCCGTGATGCCCGCCCGGGCCTGGAACAGCACTTGGGCCATGGCTCCTTCCTCCTGGCCGATGCCCAGGACAGGGCGGCGGGAAGCCATATACTCGAACAGTTTGCCCGGAAGGATGGGGGCATACTGAGGGTCGTTGCGAAGCGGCAGGATGAGGATGGACGCGGCACGCTGCTCCTGGACGGCGGTCGCATGGTCCCGGGGCCCCAGGGCCACCACATTGGCCGACAGTCCGGCATCGGCAATGGCCTCCAGCACTTCCTTGTCCACTTTTCCCACCAGGCGGATGCGGAGTTCCTCCCGGAAGCCGGCTTCCACAGCAGCCATCTTCTTGAGGACCATCCAGAGGGTGTGCGGGTTGCCATCGGCCGCAAAAAGACCGGTATGGGTGATGTTGAAAAAGCCATCGGCCTTGGGTGCCGGGCCCTCAAAATCCTCTACGTCGTAACCGTTGGTGATACATGCCACCGGCGTTTGGGAGCGGGACTGGAAGTCCTTCTGTACCAGCGGGGTGCAGGCCAGCACGGTGGAAGATTGGTCCAGCACTTCCTGTTCCATCTTTTGCAATTTGGCCCAGGTGGCCTTGGTCATGGGCAGGTATTTGAGATAGTACATCTGCGTCCAGGGGTCCCGGAAATCTGGAATCCACGGAATACCCGTCTCTTTGTGCAGTTTTTGACCAATCAGGTGCACCGAATGCGGCGGCCCGGTGGTGACGATTACGTCTACCGGATGCTCCTTCAGATACGGAAGCAGGGTTTTTACGCTGGGTTTCACCCACCCCACACGCGGGTCCGGAACAAACAGATTGGCCCTGATCCACAGGCTCAGGCGCTGTTTCCAGGTCTTTTTTCCACTGGAAATCTCCGTCACCTGCGTGCTCTTGGCCCCGGTAAGCTTCCGATAAGCGGTATAGGGCTCCCAGATCCGCCCCCGCAGAACCTCCAAGTTTTCCGGCAGTTCGGCTTCGAAGGACGGGTCCAGCGAGGGATAATCGGCATTCTCCGGGGCAAACACCACCGGCTCCCAGCCCTCCTGGGGCAGGAACTTGCAAAACTTTACCCAACGCTGCACCCCCGACCCTCCGGACGGCGGCCAATAATAGGCTATTACCAGTACACGTTTCATAGAATTACAAAGATACGAAAAAACGGCCAATTTTTGCGAATCTTTGTAAGTGACTGATTTTCAGTATTGTTTCGAAATTTCTTGATCCCATTTGGTATCAAGAAAATTCACAACTTTGCTAATAATCAACAAGTTACAAAAGTGCGCATTTTTTGCTACCTTTGCAGCATGAGAAAATGGATTACTTTTACGGCTTTATTAGCCTTGGTTGCCGGCTGCACCGCCCGCGGTGGCTGGACAGAATGGGAACAGACGGTCATCGAGCGTTCAGACTCTGTGATGTACGTGGCGGTAATGCCGGCCGATAGTGCCATCCTGCGGGCGCAGAGCGTGGATTTTGGGCCGAAGGAACTGGCATCGGCCCAAATGCAGACGTTGCTGGATAAGATGTACCGCACGCTGACCGATCCGTCGCAGGACGGGGTGGGCATCGCCGCGCCGCAGGTGGGGATCAACCGCCGGCTGGTGATGGTGATGCGCTACGACAAGCCCGGCCAGCCTATCGAGCCTTATATCAACATCCGCATCGACAGCCTCATCGGCCCAAAGAATCCCGGACCGGAAGGCTGCCTCTCCATTCCTCCCTACCGGGGCGTTGTGCGCCGCCATCCCAAGGTGCAAATCTCTTATCTGAAGGCCGATGGTACCCCGGTCACCGAACAGGTGGAGGGCTACAGCGCCGTCATTTTCCAGCACGAATGCGACCACCTGGACGGCATCCTGTACATCGACAGGGCCGACACCGTGTATGTAAATGAGGCTTGGGCGGCCGAACGGGAAAACTTCAACTACGACCGGCCGGAGTGGTGGGATTAGATTCCCAGCTCTTCTTTCATGCCCCGCAGCAGGTCAAACGCCTGTAACGGGGTTAAATTGTTCAAATCCACAGACTTGAGGCGGTCCCGCAGGGATTCCAGCAGGGGGTCGTCCAGCTGGAACATGGACAGCTGCAGGGAGCCGTCCCGCTCCACTTTTCCAGCCTTGGTGGTGTGCGGTTTCACGGGCGTAAGCGCGCCGATGGCTTCCAGTTTTTCGCTGTTTTCCAGGGCCTTCAAGGTTCTTTCGGCACTTTCCAGCACGGGGCCGGGCATGCCGGCCATCCGCGCCACGTGGATACCGAAGCTGTGGGCCGTTCCGCCTTCCTTGATCTTGCGCAGGAACAGGACCTCCTTGCCCACCTCCTTCACGGTCACATGGAAGTTCTTCACGCGCGGGAACAGGCCTTCCAGGTCGTTCAACTCATGATAATGGGTGGCGAAGAGCGTCTTGGCGCCCTTCCCGTATTCGTGGATGTACTCCACGATGCCACGGGCGATGGACATGCCGTCGTAGGTGGACGTCCCCCGGCCGATTTCGTCCAGCAGCACCAGGGACCGGGCCGATAAATTATTGAGGATCATGGCCGTCTCCAGCATCTCCACCATGAAGGTGGACTCTCCGCGGGAAATGTTGTCCGTGGCGCCCACACGGGTGAAGAGTTTGTCGAACCAGCCGATATGGGCTTCCCGCGCCGGCACAAAGGACCCCGCCTGGGCCATGAGCACGATGAGCGCCGTCTGGCGCAGCAGGGCCGATTTACCGGCCATGTTGGGACCGGTAAGAATGATGATCTGCTGTTTTTCAGTGTCCAGATACACGTCGTTGGGAACGTATTCCTCTCCGGCGGGCATCAGGGTTTCAATCACGGGATGGCGGCCGTCCTTGATATCCAGCGCCTTGCCGTCGTTCATGTCCGGACGGCAGTAATGGCGCTCCAGCGCCTGTTCGGCAAAACCGGCCAGCACATCCAGTTTGGCCAGGATGCGGCTGTTGCACTGGATGTCCGGAATCTGCTGCTGGATGCGGCCGATGAGTTCCCCGTACAGGCGGGTTTCGATGGCGTAGATGCGGTCTTCGGCCGTGAGGATTTTCTCCTCGTATTCCTTGAGTTCCTCGGTGATGTAGCGCTCGGCATTCACCAGCGTCTGCTTGCGGATCCACTCCGGCGGCACCTGGTCCTTGTAAGCGTTGCGCACTTCAATATAATAGCCGAAAACATTGTTGTAGGCTATTTTGAGCGAGGAAATGCCGGTCCTTTCGGCCTCCCGCTGCTGCATTTGCAGAAGATAATCCTTGCCGCCGGCCGACAGGTTGCGAAGGTCGTCCAGCTGGGCATCCACACCGGTGCCAATGACGGGGCCCTTCCCAATCTGGATGGCGGGCTCCGGATCCATGACACGCAGGATTTCCTTGAGAAGTTTCTCGCAGTTCCTGAGTCCCTTCATCAGCCTCTCCAGGGCTTCGCAGCCAGTGAGGCGGTCTTTTATCGGCCCTGTTAATGCCAGTCCCCGGCCCAGTTGCATGACCTCCCGCGGATTGGCTTTTCCGGTGGCAATGCGGCCCAGGATGCGCTCCATGTCCCCCAGCTTACCCAGGTCTATCTGCGTTTCCTGCAGGCTTTCGGGATTCTCAATGAAGTACTGGACGATATCGTATCGCGCGTTCAGCTCCTTCAGGTCCATGATGGGCATGGCCAGCCACTGGCGCAACATGCGGGCGCCCATGGGACTGGAGCATTTGTCCAGGGTTTGCACCAGGGAGACACCGTCGGCCCCGGAAGCACTTTGGAAAATTTCCAGGTTGCGGAGGGTGAACTTGTCCATCCACACAAACTTGGCCTCGTCTATACGGCCGATAGTACATATATTCCTGAGGCCCACGTGCTGGGTTTGTTCCAGATACACCAGCAGGGCGCCGGCGCTGCAGATGCCCAGCGGATAGGGTTCCACGGCAAAGCCCTTGAGGCTGTCCACTCCCAATTGGCGCTTGAGGCGCTCCACGGCGGCATCGTACACGAAGGCCCACTCGTCGATGGAGGTGGTAAAAATGTCTCCCAGGCGCTCGCGCAGTCCCTTTTCATACCCGCGCTGCACCACCAATTCCTTGGGTTTGAGGGAGCCGACCAGGGTGGCGATATAGTCCAGGGAACCCTGGGCCACCTGGAACTGGCCGGTGCTCACATCCAGGAAGGCGGCGCCGCACTGGTCCTTTTCCACCGTGAGGCCGCAGAGATAGTTGTTCTCCTTGGTATCCAGCATGTTCTCGCCAAAGGAGATGCCCGGCGTAACAATCTCCGTTACACCGCGTTTGACAAGTTTCTTGGCGAATTTAGGGTCCTCCAACTGGTCGCAGACGGCCACCTTAAAACCGGCCCGCACAAGTTTGGTAAGGTAGTTCTCCAGGGCATGGTGTGGGAATCCGGCCATGGCCACGGGGCCCTTGTCCCCATTGGACTTTTTGGTCTGCACCAGGCCCAGTACCCGAACGGCCGTAATGGCGTCGTCCGAGTAGCACTCGTAGAAGTCTCCCACGCGGTACAGCAGAAGGGCTTCGGGGTGTTGTGCCTTCACCTCGAAGTAATGCTTGAGCATGGGGGTATCTTCCGCTATCTTTGCCATATTGGGGTTTGTGAGTCACAAAAATACGAAAAAAACCAATATCTTTGTGTCCCTAAACATTGAAAAGAACATGTCCATCAAATCCATGCCACTCTGGAAGTGGATCCTGCTATTAATCGCCTCTTTTTTCCTGGCCCTGCTGATGTACGGCTTCAGCGGTTTCCCCCTGGTTTACTTCAAAGGCTGGCCCTTATGGGTAGTCAATACCCTGGTATCCGTCCTCATGATTGTGCTGTACGGCGTCTTCGTGCGCTGGTTCGAGGGCGAGAAGCCCAAGGACCTGCCTTTGGCCCGGTGCGCCGGACACACGGGATTGGGACTGGCCACCGGCCTGGGCTATTTTATTGTGGTAGTGGGCATTATGATGGTCTTCGGCCTTTACAAAATTAATGGCGTCCATGCCGAATGGTCGGCCCTGGCCGATGCTTTCTTCCGGTTCCTCATCGTGGCCGTGGGAGAGGAAATCGTCTTCCGCGGCGTGCTGTTCCGCTGGATTGACGAGCGCTTCGGCTTCTGGTGGGCCATGATTGTTTCCGGCCTTATCTTCGGCCTGGTCCACATTATGAATGACAATGCTACGCTCTGGTCCGGCATCGCCATTGCGCTGGAGGCCGGCCTGCTGCTGGGCGCCGCCTACAAATGGGCCGGCACCCTGTGGTTCCCAATCGGCATCCACTGGGCCTGGAACTTCTCACAGGGCAATATCTTCGGCTTTGCCGTATCCGGCAACGCCGCCGGAGAGACCCTCATCCAAGCCTCCATTGAAGGCCCGGAATGGCTCACCGGCGGCGCTTTCGGGGCCGAAGCTTCCGTCATAGCAACCGTCACCGGTCTGGCCTTGACGGCCGTGTTTTGCTTACTTCGTTTTGGTAAGTTCGGCCCGCAGGCCCATGCCGGAGATGGCAGCGTAAGCTAGCTTGGATTCCACTACGGCAAAAGCGCAGACTAAGGTTTTGGTGGGGTCATCGCTCACCAGTGGTCCCGTGTAGGGAATGACGTTACCGGCCCAATCCTCAATGGTCGTGGACCAGGTTCCGGAAATATCACCGGTGGCTTCGTCATAATTCAGGGTATCTTCATCGTAATTTCCGTGAGGGATACGGGAAGTCATGCATTCGGTCACCTTCATAGTGGCATAGCCGTCCTTGTAGGTAAAGGTGCCTTTGTAGCGGTCTCCCCACACCGGGATGATGAGGTCGAAATTGTTGCCGCTGAAGACAAAACGGATGCGGGGCATGCCGGGGCCGAAAGCAAACCAGTCCCAGGTGCCCTGGAGGACGCCGGCGTCACTGGCGCTGCTCTTTCCATCCCTATAGAAGAACAGGGTATAATTACCCAGTTCATCATCGGCTTCCTTCAAGATCAAGACCGTCTTGCCGTTGTACAGCGAGGCCTTGAATTTACTCTCCCGGCCTTCCTCCTGGGTGGTCAGGACGCCGCTTTCATAGGACCAGGTGCCGGCCGTTTCCCACTGTCCGGTTTCTTCGTTATACGCCTGGCCTTTCCCGTCGGCCAGGAAACCCGCGCCCATGATTTCGTCCTTGAGCTGGATAAACCACTTGCCCACCAAATCAGTGTTGGTGGCGGGGCCATCTTCGCCGCCGTTTTTATTGCAACCCACGGCCAAAATGGCCAGGGCCGCGACACTCATTGCGAATAGTTTTCTCATTGCTGTTATGATTTTATGCAAATATATGGCGTGAAGATAGTTTCTCCATTATCATTTCATAAAACAAAACTAACAAATCCTTGAAAGTTAACGGAAGCCACTCCCTTTCTGGTACAAAAAAATTTAGAATCTATAGCCGACGCCGCCCAGTATCAGGCTGGCGGTGGTGCCGAGGGTTAACTCAAACTGTCCGTACCAATGCTTCGCGCCAAACCGGATGGCCACGGGCGTAAGGGTGGGCAGGAACGGAAAAGAACCGGAAGAGCCCAACGCATATCCGGCTCCCGCGCCGGAATACATCTGGAAAGCCGGATTGCGAGCCAGCCAATAAAAGCGCACCATTGCTGCTGGAATGAACCAATGCACAAAATGGCGGGGTGTTGCCGTGGGTGTAGCTTTCCAATCATAATTAGCCGCCCCTTCTGCGCTCTCCCCTATCTTAGGGTATTGGTATTCTGTATAAAAAGTCCCGCATACGGTAAAAATGAACGCCACTTCCCACTGCTTGTCCAACTGATAATTATAACCAATGTTCCAATTGGAGATAAAATGGGTTTTGTAACTCTTACCGTTATCTCGGCCCCGCATCGTCATACTGTTGTCCGGGTTTCCGGGTGGGAACGCCAGGGCCAAGATGTTGGGTATGCCCGTTGAAAACGTCACCGAATGCGGATGCTCCACATAGTAATGTGACTCCTGGGCCATAGCAGACAGCGGCAGCAACATTATAAGTAATAGGATAATCCGTCTCATGATATAATAATTGTTACTCCTTCTATCCCGGTGTGCAAAAAACGCCTCCTGTGCTCACGGACCGGGGTCCATTGCGCCCCGGTGAGCAAATTACGGCCCTGATGCTCACGGAGGAGAGGAGCTGTATTGATAAGATGCTTATTTACACGCTTTTGTTGCATCTTTCGGCAAACATGCTTCCCGCCGCCGGAACCTCCCGTAACCAACTTTGGGCGGTTTTTGGGTAATGCCTGAATCCGCGGGTCCTGGCATTACGAACTTTGGGTCAAAAATTGGTTATGATGGGATCCAAGAGGGCCATATTAAAAACGGAAACCACTTCCTTTCTGGTACAAAAATGTGCCATGAAGCACATGGGTGTCCATCGGGATATCGGCCGATGGAGATTCTACCCTGAGGTCCAATCCATGTAGCAACCATACCGCCTCTGCAGGAAACCGGACTTCAAAATGGATGATTTCATCATTATTCATCCCGTCTATGCCTTTTTGAGGAAGAGTCAGTAAAAAACCATGCATAGGGAATGCTTTGTGGAGCGCCGGGGCGCCGTGAATGCCCAGAACCTCTTTCAAAGCCTCCCATTGAGGATCGTTTCCAGGAAGAGAGATGCCCAGTACTTCCATAAGGTTTTCTCCTGGAGCATACCCCATAAAAGGTTTATCTGCCACGACGGATTCTCCACCCAAAGAAAAAACCGAAACCGTTCCGTATAGCTCAATTCGCTGTCTCATCTCGCCGATAGTATTTTTGTACTCCACCTCAACTGATGCCACGTTTTTAATCCCTTGCCAGGCTTCTCCCACAGGCCAAAAACAAGATGACACATTGGGAAAGATATCCTCCCTTTGCTCATAATTCGCCAAATCCAAATAAACACGAATCTGGTTGGGTGATTCCCTTCGAAACTGTAATTGCTCACTTACCAGACACTCGCTCGGCAGGAAGCCTATCGGTGGAGGGGGCACTGTTGGTACTGAACAAGCCCCCAAAAAGGAAAGAGAAAAAAGAATCCACAGACGTTTCATGAGGCGTCAGTCTTATTTGTCACAATTGTCACAACAATCTGTCCCCGTAAGCAAATAACGGCTCCTGTGCTCACGGAGAGAGGGGCTGTATTGATAAGATGCTCATTTACACGTTTTTGTTGCATTTATCTGTGAGCCCCTTTGGTAATAGCGTTTCCGTCTACTCGTTTGAAACAGACCCTGTAAACAAAACGGTCGTTTCCTGCCCATTTTTTGAAAGACCGGTCACAGGGATCTCGAAAAAGAGTGTCCCGGGAAAGTCCCTGTAGGGTTCTGGTATGACATAGATATCATAATCCAAGGCCGAGGGGATGTACCCCTCCTTGAAATAATCGGCAAAAGACTCCATGCTTGTCTCTATCGGGTATCCTGTCCATTCCTTATTCCCCATCAATTCAAGATTGGGGTAACCCACATGGCCATATGTTTGAACAAGAAACATGTCCGACAAATCGGCCCCCGCGGGCCTGCCGTCAACTTCCTGATTCGAATATACTTTTGCCGGGCCGGATACTGTACCGTACATAATGCGTAAAGTGGGATTAATTGAACCGTAATACAGTGTCTCGT
>Ga0310696_10010942_pt1 | contig 10373 bp, 7 predicted proteins | sample AusTroGonzalo_MG_4_FD_203885 | JGI IMG/M metagenome (GOLD analysis project Ga0310696, IMG submission 203885) | Bovine rumen microbial communities from tropical cattle in Woodstock, Queensland, Australia - Gonzalo_02 (v2) (version 2) | ecosystem: Host-associated > Mammals > Digestive system >... | reverse complement strand
AAGGTCTCTGTCACAGGATCGTAGACACAGTAGTTCATACCCTGTCGCATCCAGAGTTTCCCATCAGCAGCTTCAAACACACGGTCCGCATAGTTATCACGCATCGTGGTGGTATCACGCAGATTGGAATAGAATGTCTTTACTCTGTAGCCGTCATAGCGGTTCAGACCGTATGGGGTACCTATCCACACATATCCTTTGGAGTCCTTGAAGATGCAGTTTATCTGAGAACTCGACAAGCCGTTCGGCGTGTCTAGCCTACGAAACTTCATATCAGGAATCAATGACGTCTGTGCTCCTGCGGTCAAACAGAGGACCGTCAAACATAAAACAATCAGTTTCTTCATAATCACTATTCACTTTTCACTATTCACTATATTATCATTCATCCATCATAACAGCTTCTTCTATTTCCTCTTCTTCAGAAACAACCGGCTGTTCATTCTCCATTTTTTCTTGCTTATGTGACCGTTTGAAGAGGCTTTGGAACAGTCGTGTGATTCTTTTCCGGCCATAGAACAGCAGACCAATCAGCAACGCATAGAGAATCCAGGCCCACCACGAGCGATACCAAGGCGAGAGAATCTCGATGTCAAGCTCGCTTTCCTCCTCATCCATAGTGCCGTCGTCATGGAGGATACGTACACAAAGTGTATAACTGCCTGGTGGAAGTCCCATATAGGTGATATCAGCCTGGCCATTGGACGTCTTGATCCACATGTCATTGAAGCCCTTCAGTCTGTAGGCGAAACGCGTCTTGTTATTCACACCACCATTGTCAGAAGCCATTAGAATGGTAAACTGATTCTCATGGTACTTCAAGGAAATGTGACGCTGCTGGTTAAGGGCCTCATTCAGCATGACACGCCCATTGACATCGGCACCCACCTCCACCAATTGGCCAAAGAGTTCGATGCCACTAAACACAGGTTCTTCCTTACCATTGTTCTCATTCAGACGGAGTGTACTGATGATGTCCAATCCTTCCTGACCACCTACGAGCAGATGTCCGTCACGGGAGCAGTAAATGGCACGCTGGTTAAACGGGCCAGGCTGTAATCCGTCACGGTCATTATAGCTGCGAACGATAAAGGTCCAGGTACTATCTTCCTGCTGCTGGGGAATGATGTTCGACACGCCATGCTCAGTGGCTACCCACATCGTATGACGGGTATCCTCTGTGACAGACACGGCATTCGAACCATGCAGGCCGGATTTCATATCCAATAGCGTGGTCTGGTTGTTCTTTCTGTCGAACACAGCAACGCCAGCCGGTGAACAGAGCCAGATGAGCCGTCGACTATCCATTACGGCATGAGAAGTAGCGCTTGATATTGTGATGGCCTTCGTGCCTTTCGTTTCGGCCAGCCAGCCATTTACGACCCTGAAATTACCCGGATGGATCAGCGCATAATATTCAGAATTACCCAGGAGTATCCACCCGTTAGTGGCGGTGGAGATACTATTCGTCCAAACGGTGTTCAATACCGTATTATCAGAGATGAAATTACGCTGCTTGCCTGTTTTCTTGTCGATCCTCACGGCACCGCCACCGAGCACACCTGCCCAGATGTTACCCCAACGGTCTTCTGTGATGCCCCAGATGTTATTGGTCACCAAAGCACTGCCAGGGTCAGTGGTGCGGTAGTTGCTCCATTGGCCGTCCTTATACTTCAGGATACCGCCCTCATACGTGCCGAACCACAGGCTGCCATCCTTAGCCGCATAACTGCCTACGATGATATCACTGGGCACGCCGAGCCTCCGTTTCGAGAATGTATCAACGGGCTCCAAGGTCTTGGGGTCCAACTTGATGATACCGCCATCATTACGGCCAATCCAGTAATAGCCTTGCTGGTCCTCGCAGATGGCATTGATATCACCGATATTGAGACTGACAAAGTTCGACATTGACTCAGAGCACATGGCCACGCCGTTCTTATAGGTGGCGATCCACATTCTGCCCAGCTGATCCAGATACAGATGCTTACAAGTGATATCCGGCAGCGAGCTCTCGTCGCCCTTTACATTCGTAAACTGTCGCCATTCCTTGGAATTGAAGTCGAGCACCAGCACGCCGAGGTGGTCGGTAGCCACCCAGAGGAATCCCTTGCTGTCGTAACATATTTCCCACACCAGGATATCGTCGGGCACATTCTCGAAACCCTTCGCCCGCATGAACTCTGTCAACGTGGTGTACCAGCGATTTTCTTTTTTATTATAAATATAGGTACCCGTTGAGTGGGTGATGACCCAGATATTGTCTTCTCTATCCACCGTCACCCAATAGTCGTTATAAGCATCAAGGGCCCGCTTCACGTAGTCGTCTTTCCAGACCACCTTGCCGCGAGGACCGTCAATACACATCAACTCGCCGAACGTGGATACCAGGATCATGCCCTCTTTGCTCTCTGCATAAGCCGAGACACCAAACTCCTTGGAGAACTCGTAAGGCCCATAGCCGAAATTGATGTGTTTGACAAGATCCTTGGTGGGATCGAAATAATAGAAGCCGTCTTCGTAGGTCTTGACCCAATAGCTCTTCTTAGAATCCAGATGAATGCTCTCAATACTGCCAACGATACCCTGCTGACTGAGCCATCGGGAAGGCGTACGATCCACGCGCTCCGTCACAGGGTCGTAGAGCGAGTAGTTCATACCCTGCTTCAGCCAAAGTCGTCCACCATGACCCTCCTGTATCTCGTCGATACGGTTATTACGGAGGGTCGTAGTGTCCTGGTCGTATGAAAAGAAGGTTCTGACGCGATAGCCATCGTAACGGTTCAGGCCATAACCAGTTCCCAGCCAGATGTATCCCTGAGAATCACGGATGATGCTGTTCACCATCGAATTGGACAGTCCTTCGCGGGTATCCAGCCGCTTGAATTTCATATCAGGTATCACACCTGCACTCACTTCCACCACCAGACAGAATATTGTCATCAGGAAAGATAGCCGTTTCATCGATAGAGTCATTTTTTTCTTGTTAGTTGTCATTTCATGTCACAAAAGTAAGAAAAAAACATGAGCTGTGCAAACATTCTGCAAAAAAACACGCATAAATGGCAAAATATTTGGTAATATCGAAGAAAAAAGCTACTTTTGCAGAGAAATTAGTTTCAACACATAAATAATTAACAATGAATCAACAAACAGAAACAGGTAGCAAGTCCTACCTCATTAGTATTGTGATGGTCGCCGTGTTAGGCGGTCTGCTATTCGGTTATGACACCGCAGTAATCTCTGGAGCCGAGAAGGGTCTCCAGGCGTTTTTCATGGAAGCCAAAGATTTCGCCTACACCGACGGCTGGCACGGCTTTACCTCTGCTTCGGCCCTCATCGGCTGTATCATCGGTTCTGCGCTCTCCGGATTCCTGGCCACAAACCTTGGTCGTAAGAAGTCGCTGATTATCGCCGGTATTCTCTTCTTCATCTCAGCCCTGGGATCGATGGACCCGGAGTTCATGTTCTTTGAGTACGGCCAGCCGACTTACTCTCTGCTCATCATGTTCAACATCTACCGCGTCATCGGTGGTATTGGCGTAGGTCTGGCCTCTGCAATCTGCCCGATGTACATCGGCGAGGTGGCTCCCTCTAACATCAGAGGTATGCTCGTCAGCTGGAACCAGTTTGCCATTATCTTCGGTCAGTTAGTCGTATACTTCGTGAACTTCTTCATCCTCGGCGACCATATCCAGCCGTTGGTAGAGGAGATGGGTAAGGGCATCGCCGCCATCAACCCCGCCGCTCAGTGGACCGTTACCACTGGTTGGCGTTATATGTTCGGAAGTGAGGCTGTGCCAGCAGGACTCTTCGCGCTGCTGATCTGCTTCGTGCCTGAGACCCCGCGCTACCTCGTCTCGGTTGGTCAGGACCAGAAGGCCCTCGACATCCTGTCGAAGATCAATGGTTCGAGCAAGGCTGCCCAGATCCTGCAGGACATCAAGGACACAATGGTCGTCAAGACCGAGAAGCTACTCACCTATGGTGCCATGTGTATCTTCATCGGCATCATGCTCAGCGTGTTCCAGCAGGCTGTGGGTATCAACGCCGTGCTCTACTACGCTCCGCGTATCTTCGGTGATATGGGTATGGACGACCCGATGATGCTGACCGTCTTCATGGGTATCATCAACATTACGTTCACGCTGGTGGCTGTGTTCACCGTCGAGAAGTGGGGCCGCAAGCCGTTGCTCATCTCCGGTTCTTTAGGCATGGCTATCGGTGCATTCGGTGTGGCAGTAACCTTTGGTAATGAGAGTCTTTCACTGATCACCGCTGCCTCGCTGCTCATCTACTCGGCTTCGTTCATGTTCTCATGGGGTCCCATCTGCTGGGTGCTCATCGCCGAGATATTCCCCAACACCATCCGTGGTGCTGCTGTAGCCATCGCCGTGGCTTTCCAGTGGATCTCCAACTTCATCGTCTCGTCAACCTTCGTGCCGATGTTCAACATGCACCTTACGGAGGGCGATGACTTCGGTCATTGGTTCACCTACGGCCTCTACGGCATCATCTGCGTCATCGCAGCCCTGTTCGTCTGGAAGCTTGTTCCCGAGACCAAGGGCAAGACGCTCGAGGATATGACCAAGCTCTGGCGTGAGAGAAAATAACCACCACGACACGGACTGGAAAGAAACCGACGAGGCCGGCATCGCACGATGCCGGCCTCGTCCATTATCCCAAATAGACCTCGACAGAATAAAGAATAGCTTACTTTCTTGCAGAAGTATCGCGAATAACTAGTTGCTGCGGCACGATCTTGCGATAGATCTTCGCATCGCCATTGATTGACTTGAGCAACAACTGACAGGCGGTCTGCCCCATCAGGTGCGACTGGTCTTCAATGGCCGACATGCGCGGGGTGACGTACTGCGCGTGAACATCGTCGGTGAAGCCTATCAGAGCCACGTCCTCAGGGATGCTGAGTCCCAACTGCTTGATGGCGGTGAAGGCCGCGAAGGTTATGATGTCGTTGAAGGCCAAGATAGCGTCGGGACGGTCCTCCTGCTGCAGAAGTCTGGTGGTGGTGTCGAGGGCCCACTGGTAATCGATCTTCTCGCAGGCCACCAAATTACGGTCGATGGGAATACGGTTCTCGCGCAAGGCCTCGAGATAACCGTGCTTGCGGCGCTTGACCATATCCAGATGGTTTGGGCCACCGATAAAAGCGATGCGACGGCTGCCAGTGTCAATCAGATGCTGCGTGGCCTGGAAAGCAGCCTCGTCACCGTTTGCCGTGACACTGGAAAAGCGGTCAGTCAAGCAGGTGCGACCTAAGAACACGAGGGGGATACCCATGTTGGCAATCTCCTCAAAGTGGCTATAGTCAGTGGTGTTCTGCGACAAGCAAGCAATGATACCCTCGACATGAAGACTAATGAAGTTGTCGATGGCACGGATCTCCGCGTCGGTGTCCTCGTGAGTATTAGCGCTGATTACAGAATAGCCCTCCTTACGGGCCTCATCCTCAATGCCATCGAGCACGGCGGCGTAATAGTGCGTCACCAGATTCGGAACCACGACACCTATCACTCTCGGGGCCTCCTTACGGAGACTCTGTGCAAAGGGGTTCGGACGGTAATTCCGACGCTTGGCCAGTTCCTTGACCTTAGACTGCATATCCTGACCTATCTCTGGACTGCTGCGGAGGGCACGACTGACGGTAGCGATACTGACACCCAACTCCTGGGCCAGGTCTTTCAGTGATGTTCGACGTTTATTTACTGCCATATTTATATCTCTCTGACTACACGGCGACAAAGTTACGAAAAAACTGCGAATCTCGCAAACGTTTACGTCGTTTTTTCACTTAAAATCGCTTGAAAGCAGGGAAAAAGTCCGTACCTTTGCATCGCAAATTCAGAATGAGTAATGAATAGTTGATAATAAGTTAGTTAGAACAGAGCCAAGACTGTCGTGATGACACTCTTGGCTTTTTTATTATCTGATTCTCAGATCGCCCGTATTGATATCGCCGGAGCCATTCTTATGGGCGTCGTAATGTGTCAACGAGCCCTTGAGTGTGATGTCACCAGAGCCGTTCAGCTGAACATCGGCGGATTTGCAGCCCTCCAGGAAATTAACGACAATATCACCGGAGCCACGCAGCGACAAGTCGGTATCAACGACATTGGCCTGACTGATGTTGATGTCGCCAGAGCCTACCAGCAAGGCTGATGATTTCTGCGCCTCCAGATGATTGATGCGGACATCGCCTGAGCCCACCAACTCGGTATTATTCACGTCGCAGATGAGATCGTCGAAGATAATATCGCCCGATCCACGCAGCACGATCTCCATCGTGTCCGTGTCGACCTTTTTGCGGCTGATGAAATCACCGGAGCCGCTCACCAGTACACCGATCAGATCAGGCGAGGACACATAGACGGTAACATCGCTCTTGTCACCCAGCGTCAGATTGATGAAGCCCATCTTACCCTTGTTGCGCACATAAAGCGTACCCTCGTCCGTATCGGTGAGGATGCGGGAAATCAGATTGTCCGGACCCTCGACCCTAACGCCGAATGTATCGGCCTGATTGTACACCACGGTAGGAGAGCCGATGATCTCGATGCGCTCGAAGTTTCGGAGATTTCGCCATTCCACTGTAATATCGTCGCTGATATCAAAGGATCGGTTACAAGTCATCACACACGAGGTCATTCCCAATGCGGCCATGAGCAACAAGCCGCTCATCATCAAATACTGTCTTGTTTTCATTTTCTTACGCTTTTTTGTTAATGATCTGTATGTTTGACGTAACGAACCTCCAAAAAGTTGCAAACTATTCACTATTCACTGTTCACTATTCACTTCTCAAAGTGTTGCCAATCCTTCATCGTGCGCCAAGAACCACCCCATTTAAAACCATGCTGCAGAAAAAGCCGATACAAGAGATCGCCTTTAACTATCTTATAGGGGAAGGACTTACTGCGGTCCACATACTTGGTTGCCGTAGCTGGCTCCACAATCTGACGTCCGTCCTTGCCGGTCCGCACATACGGGTTATAGAGTGTGTTGACATCAACAGCCATACCCATGGCATGCTTGGAAAGTTTGGCCGTCCCCGATACCCTGCGATAACAGAAACAGGAAGTATTATTATCGCGCATAGACAGCTCATCTTTTGCCTCATAGTCATCAATCAGACGGATACGCTGAATGGGGTATTTCTGTCGATAGAGTTCACGGAAGATTTCAAGAAGATCGGCCGCAATAGCCTTGTTGCACACCATCTCGCCCACATGTTCTTTCTTCTCAGCATCGAAATGCGACACCCGCAGATAACAAAAGTCTGAACGGCGAAGGGGGCAACCTTCGGGCCAGGAACGGCCCTGCATCCGCAAAAAAATCGAATCGGGAATAATCTGCGAAGAAAACTCCTGAGCACCCGCCCCAACGGCAGAAAGACATAAAAGGATGAATAAAAAGAAACGATGCATAGTTTAGGATTCTAAAGGTAGCGTGAACCAGAAGTTGGAACCCATACCCAAAGAAGACTCCACACCAACTGTACCACCCAGATTCTTGACCTGTGACTCCACAACGGAGAGTCCAACGCCTGTGCCGGGAATAAACTCATCGACCTTGACAAAACGTTCGAAGATACGCGACTGGTCAGCCTCGGCAATACCTTTTCCCGTATCCAACACATTGACACGCACTTGATTACCCAGGACTTCGTATCCCAGTGTAATCTCTCCCTCGCTGGTAAACTTGATAGCATTCTGCAGCAGATGGTCAAGGATCTCTAAGAGTTTCTCGCGGTCAGTCTCTAACTTCAATTCCGACATTGGGCACTGCACATTAATCGGCAGATTCGTGGTCGGCTGATAGGTATCGGCCATCTGCTGTAAGAGTTGGTTGAGGTCAACCTTACCCATCAGGAGACTCTTGGCACCAGCCTCAATCTTCGACATGCTGACCAATCCGTCAATGATTTGAAGCAGCTTATGGTTATTGTTTTGTATCTCCATGATAATCTGTGCCCGTTCTTCATCACTCTCAATGACAGGCAACAAGTCTGCAAAACCACAAATGGCGTTGAGTGGCGTACGGATCTCATGCCCCATATTAGCCAGGAAAGCCGTCTTCAACCGATCACTCTCCTCAGCCTTATTACGGGCAGCAACCAGTGAGGTCTCCAACCTCTTGCGATCATCAATACGTTGGGAAGTACCTACGATTTTGGTTGGTTTACCATCAGCATCACGCTCTACGATAGTAGCATAGCTCTCCTCCCAATAGGTTTTTCCAGAGGACTTGCTCATCACCTGATATTCCTGATGATAGGAATCCGAACGTCCCTCAATGATATCGTCAAATGCCTGATTCACACGATCCGCATCAGCAGGGGAGATTGCAGAAAAGGTTTCCACAAACGATTCATTCGCACCTGGTATATAATTATCCCGTCCCTCACGATAATCATTCTCATAGATGAATGCCTTTGTTGAAGAATCATACCGCCATACAGCAATCTTCATGGCTTTCAAGATGAAATCGTATTCAATGTTGTTCTTACGGACCTTTTCTATCTCTATCAACTCCTGACGAAGCCTCTTTCCAGCCTTCCACTGGTAGAAGATGCCATAACAGAGAAATAGGAACAAAATTCCACCTCCAACCCATACCAACAGAACGGATTGGGTACTGAAAAACGATGTATACAACAGAATAGACGTCATAATTAACCAGAAGATGTGGCAAAATTAAGAAAATATCTGGAATAACACAAGAAAGAAGCACATTTTTTTGCTTTTTATTTGTTTTTTCGCCCGACTTGCATTAACTTTGCACTCGAAAAGTCGACAAAAGTCAACTTTTATATGAAGGTTTTCCACTATAACATGTCAAATGGAGCAAAACAATGACTTGAGAAATACTCACACTGCTGAGTATGAGCTCATCGCCAAAACGTTCATGGGACTGGAACCTGTGCTGGCGAAAGAACTGACCCAATTAGGGGCCAATAATGTACAGATAGGCCGACGGATGGTGTCATTCACTGGTGACAAGGAAATGATGTACCGGGCTAATTTCCAACTGCATACCGCCATCCGTATTCTGAAACCCATCCGTCATTTCAAGGCAAAATGTGCGGATGATGTCTATGAAGAAATCAAAAAGATTGACTGGACCCAATATCTTGAACCAGAGAAGACTTTCGCAGTCGATTCCGTCGTCTTCTCCGAGGAGTTCCGTCATTCCAAATTCGTATCTTATAAGGTTAAGGATGCCATTGTAGATTTTTTCCGTGAAAAGACCGGCCAACGTCCTAATATCTCTGTAGCCAATCCTGACATCCGTCTGAACATGCACATCGCCGAGGACCACTGTACGCTAAGTCTTGACTCCAGCGGTGAGTCTCTGCATCGTAGGGGCTATCGTCAGGAGAGCGTCGAAGCGCCTCTGAACGAGGTTCTGGCAGCAGGTATGATTCTTCTGTCTGGCTGGCAGGGAGATACCGACTTCATCGACCCCATGTGTGGCTCCGGCACTTTGCCCATCGAGGCTGCCTTGATAGCCAAAAACATGGCTCCGGGCCTTTTCCGCAAGGAATATGCCTTCGAAAAATGGCCTGACTTTGATGCCGACCTCTTCGATGAAATCTATAATGATGAGAGTCAGGAACGGGAGTTCAAACATCATATCTACGGATACGATATTGATATCAAAGCCGTCAACACAGCCCGTCTGAATGTAAAGGCTGCTGGCCTGTCGAGCTTCATCACCATCGAGCAGCAGGATTTCAAGGACTTTATGCAACCCAAGAACAAGAGCATCATGATTACCAATCCTCCTTACGGTGAACGTATCTCCACGCCAGACCTTTTGGGAACCTACAGGATGATCGGTGAACGTCTGAAGCATCAGTTCAAGGATAACGATGCCTGGATTCTCTCCTATCGTGAGGAGTGTTTCGAGCAGATTGGTCTTAAGCCAAGCATCAAGATTCCCTTGTTTAACGGCAGTTTGGAATGCGAGTTCCGCAGATACCAGATGTTTGACGGTAAGTTAAAGGATTTCCGTCATGAAGGTGGTATTGTGAAGACTGATGATGAAAAGCGTCAGATGGCTCAGAAGCATCGTTTCAAGAAAGAGCGCGAGTTTAAACAGCGTCTGGAGGAGACCGAGCAAAATGAAGAGGCTGACATCCGCAGTTTTACTTTCCATCACCATGATTTGGAAAAGCGGAATGACCGGAGTAATCGGAGTATTCGGAGTAATCGCGAAGATCGCGAAGACCGTCGAGGAGGTAAGAAGGAAAAAGGAGGACGTTTCGACCGTGGTGACAGGAAGTTCAACAAGGCAGAACGTAACTTCACAAAGAAAAAAAGGAGATTCGACGATGATGAAGAAGATTAAGA
>Ga0310696_10010941_pt1 | contig 10374 bp, 11 predicted proteins | sample AusTroGonzalo_MG_4_FD_203885 | JGI IMG/M metagenome (GOLD analysis project Ga0310696, IMG submission 203885) | Bovine rumen microbial communities from tropical cattle in Woodstock, Queensland, Australia - Gonzalo_02 (v2) (version 2) | ecosystem: Host-associated > Mammals > Digestive system >... | reverse complement strand
CCGGCAGATGCATTCGAAACTCTCGCCGCCTGGGAAATGGCTTTCGAAAACAACGACAGCCCGACGGCCCTCATCCTTACGCGCCAGGTGGTGAACACGCTCCCCGGCGACAACCGCTACGAAGCTTCCAAGGCTTGCCGCAAGGGCGCCTACATCGTGAGCGACAATACTGCCGCCGGCAAGAACCCGGACCTCACCCTCGTGGCGAACGGTTCCGACGTGCTGCTGGAACACCAGGCTGCCGAACTCCTCCGTGCCGAAGGCAAGGCCGTGCGCGTGGTCTCCATGATCAGCCCGGCTCTCTTCCTCAAGCAGGAAAAGGCATACCGCGACCAGGTGCTGGTGCCGTGGACTCCGGTGTTCGCTCTTTCGAGCGGTCTCCCGGTGCTCTTCGACCGCGTGGTTGGCGGCTTCGGCAAGGCTTGTGGTCTGGAACGCTTCGGCGCTTCTGCTCCGGCCGGTGTGCTCGAGAAGGAATTCGGTTACGTGCCCGAGGCAGTCGCCGCGAAGGCCAAGGAATACCTCGCCGAATTTGCCCAGAACGTCGCCGCCTTCAAGAAGGCTAACGCTTAATCGAACGGCGCAAACGCTTTGATGGAATCCCCCGTTTTGTCGACGGGGGATTTTCTTTTTTATATTATGTAAGGACTAAGGAAGGAGGAACTTTATGCGTAGCTCGATAGGATCCATTGTAGCGTTTGTCTTGGCGTTTTTCTTGGCAGCGTGTGGTGACGACGACAGCGGCAGTTTCGTTGAACCTGTCCCGGAGGACTCCTCCAGCAGCATCGAGGAAGAGTCTTCTTCCAGCGTCAAAGACGAGTCCTCTTCATCCAGTGTCAAGGACGTCATCCTGAGCAGCAGCGAAGGATCTAGTCCCTCGTCTAGTTCCAGCGTGAAATCTAGCAGCAGTAAAAAGGGTGATCCTGGGACATCTAGCAGCGAGAAGTCCTCTTCGAGCGCTAAGTCAAGCTCCAGTGTTGCTTCAAGCAGCTCCGCGAAGTCCAGCAGCAGCTCTGTGAAATCTAGCAGCAGCGTTGTTCTTTCTTCTTCGACAATAGATTTGGGGAGCGAATATGATGATGTTGCAAAAACGCTTAAGGATTTGCGCGATAATCAGATATATAGAACAGCCACGATCGGTACGCAGACTTGGATGGCGGAGAATCTCAACTTCGAGGCGGAAAAATCCTTTTGCTATGACGATGTCTCTCGCAACTGTGCCAAGTATGGTCGCCTTTACACCTGGGCTGAGGCCATGGATAGCGTGGGTACTTGGAGCATGAACGGCAAGGGGTGCGGTTACACTGTGATGTGTTCTCCGACATACCCTGTGCGCGGAGTTTGTCCCAAGGGTTGGCACCTGCCAACTAAAGAAGAATGGGATACATTGTTCACGGCAGTTGGCGGCTCCGATGTAGTGGCTAAAGAGCTCAAGTCAACGAATGGCTGGAGTGGTAATGGTAACGGCTTGGATACCTATGCATTCTCGGCGTTACCTGGAGGCTACAAGGTTGACGATAACTCTAGTTTGAATTACGAAGATGAGGGCGATTACGCGTATTTTTGGAGTTCTACGGAGAAAGCAAAAAACAACTACTCGGCGTACTACCTATACCTGCGTTATAATGACGATGCGTACGTCTCCAGTGGCTATAAGTGTCGTCTGAATTCTGTCCGATGTGTAAAGGACTAGGAGACTATGAAACACGCTTTCTACATGGCTCTTGCCTTGGCATTTTTCTTTGCCGCCTGTAGCGATGACGATGGTGAATACCTTACGCCGGGGAACGGTTCTGGCGGCAGCGAATACGATTCGGGTTCGGGCACGCTCCGCGACCTGCGCGATGGCAAGACCTACAAGACGGTCACTGTCGACGGGCTAGTTTGGATGGCGGAGAACCTGGACTACGAAACGGGGAGCAGCGTCCGCTTTCCCGACTACGACGAGAAGGTCCGCGAGAAATATGGGCAGCTCTATGATTTCGACGATGCCCTGACGGCATGCCCGCGCGGTTGGCGCCTGCCGGGCGAAGACGACTGGAACGCCCTGCTCGAATTTGTGGGCGATACGGCTACGGCGGGGACGAAGCTCAAGGCCACGAGGGACTGGGAGAAGGAGAGGGGCAATTACGTCGCAGGGACGGACGATTACGGGTTTGCGGCGTTGCCTGGCGGTGCGTCCCATGTCAACGGGAACGGCGTGCGGAGCTTCAGCAACAACGGGGCCTTCTTCTGGAGCGCTACGGAGAAAAGTGACGAGAGGGCGCTCATGTTCGTGATGCATTTCGAGAAGGAAACGGTGGAATCCGGCAATTTCCCGAAGGATACGTGGCTGTCTGTCCGCTGCATTAAGGACTAGATTGGACCAGAAAAAAGAAAAAATTTGCCTTTTGCCTTGAAAAAACCTATATTCTAGCCATGATTTGCCCTTTCTGCAAAGTCGATAACGACAAGGTGGTCGATAGCCGCGTGAGCGGTACCGCTATCCGCAGGCGCCGCGAGTGCCAGGCGTGCGGTCGCCGTTTTACTACGCGCGAGTATCTCGAAATCCAGCCGTTGACGGTTATCAAGCGCAGTGGGGAGAAGGAACCCTTCCAGCGTGAAAAGCTTATCCGCGGCATCATGAACTCGTGCAAGAAGCGCCCGATTTCGCCCGAGGATATCGAAGAGCTGGCTACCCGCGTAGAAAACGCGCTCCCCGCGAACGAGAACTTCGAGGTGGGTTACGATGCGATCGGCAACCTGGTGATGCAGGAACTCAAGAAACTCGACCCGGTCGCCTACGTGCGTTTCGCCTCCATTTACCGCGAGTTCAAGGAAGTGGGCGAGTTCGTGGACCAGATCAGGACTCTGGACAAGTGACGTGCTTGCATGTCATCCTGAGCGAAGCCCGTAGGGCGAAGTCGAAGGATCCAGACCTGCGTTATAGACAATGAAAAATCTAATTAAGACTGCAAACGAAAAGCGCGCGCCCCTGTTCGATGTGACGGACGCTTATCGCATTGTGAACGGAGCTGCCGACGGGTTTCCGGGGCTTACGCTCGACCGTTTTGGCGATCGCTATCAGGTACAGTTTTTTGGACCGGAGATGCTTCCGCGCCGCCGGGAACTGGTAGATGCGGTAGCTTCGCAGTTCAATCCGGCGTGCATCGTGGTGAAGGAGCGCCTGTCCCGTTCGGGCAAGTCGCTAGAGAACGCGCCCATGGAGGTGGCGTTCGGGACCCGCGAGTCTGCCGTAGGTACGGTTCGCGAAGGCAACGCGCGCTTCCATGTGGACTTGCTCGATACCGTCAACCCGGGGCTGTTCCTCGACATGCGGCACGTGCGCCTCGAGGTGGAAGACCGCTTCCGCGCGATGACCGGCGCAGTTCAAGCAGGTGATAAACAGCCCGCGCAGTTTAATGCCGGCGCTGTTCAAGCGGGTGAGCCGTTTAATGCAAACGATAAACGACCCGCGCAGTCCTCCGTAGATATAAACGGTCCGCGTTTCCTCAACCTCTTCAGCTACACTTGCAGTTTTTCGGTGCACGCGCGCCTCGGGGGCGCTGCGGTTGCGACGAACGCCGACATCAGCGGGAAGATTCTCGACAAGGGCCGCGAAAACTATGCGTTGAACGGTCTCGACCTGCGCCCCGGTGAATTTTTCCGCGGGAACGCGCTCGAATACGTGCGCTGGGCGTGCAAGAAGGGCCTCAAGTTCGACGGTATCGTGCTCGACCCGCCGAGTTTCGCGCGCTTCAAGGGCTTCAACTTCAACGTGCGCGAACACCTGATGCCGCTCGTGTCGGAATGTGCACAGATCTTGAATCCGCACGGGTTCTTCATGGTGAGCTCCAACTATAGCGAGTTCGCGCTCGATTCCTTTGCGCGCGACGTACTTGATTCCGTCAAGTCCGTTCACGAAAAAGCCCGCACTGCTTGGAAGCGCGGGCAAGATATCGATTTTGTCGGAAGTGGCGCGACGAAGGACTCCTGTCTCGTCGCGACTCTCGTGGAAGTTTAACCTTCTTCCGCGCCGTCCGTTTCGGCGGTAGAGTCGGCGGAATTTTTTTCTTCTTCCTTCTTCTTCAGCCAGGGCGGAGTCTTTTTCGCCTTCGGTTTCACTTCCGGCTCGGGTTCCGGCGGGTAGAGCAGCCCGAAGCGTATGCCCGCGGTGCTGATGAAGAACCTTTCGACGCGCAATTTTTCCAAAAGGGACTTGAGCCAGAAAAGTCCGCAGATAATCACGTCGCTGCGCCCGTTTTCGAGACCCGGAAGCATCGCGCGGAGTTCCTTCGAGAGGTTCGATATGCGCGTGGTGACGGCGTCGAGGTCGGCGATGCTCATTTCGAGCCCTTCGATGGCCTTGTAGTCGAACTTCTGCTTGTCCAGGAACACCATGGCGAGTGCCGTTCCCGTACCGCCAATAAGGTAGACGGGCTTCTTGGTCATACCCTTGAACGAGAATTCCTTAAAGGTTTCCTTCACGAACTTCTTGTATTCGGGTCCGGGGATGGGGCCCATCGCCTTGAACATTTTGAGCGCGCCCACGGGAATCGAGAACGTGGTCTCGCCGTTGCTGAGTTCGGTAGAACCGCCGCCGATGTCGATGGTGACGATGCCTTCGCCGTGCCATTCCTTCACGGAACGGTAGGTGAGCTTGCCTTCTTCTTCGCCGCTGATGATCCGCGGGCGGAACCAGAGCGCCTTTTCGACCGCGTCGATGACTTCTTCCTGGTTTTCGGCCCTGCGCATGGCTTCGGTCATGGCGACGGCCTGGATGTTGGCGCCGAGGGCGTGCAGGTCCATGCGGAAAGACGTCATCACGTCCACAAGTTCCTGGATTTTCTTCTCGGTAATGCGTCCGTGCTCGTAGATGTCTTCGCCGAGCTTGCAGATTTTCACCTTCTGGAGCTTCGGAACCAATTTTTTGCGCGGTTCTGCAGCCGGCGCGGTCTCGGCTTCTGCATTTTCTGCCGGAGCGGGTGTCGCTGGCACGTCTTCGAAGGCGGCGATGAGCATGATGCAGCTCATGCTCCCGATATCTACGGTGGCGAGCAGCTTGTTAGCCATTGTCTGCCTCCGGAGCGGCTTTGTCTTGCTCGGCATCTTCCGGCTTCTGCTCGAACTTGTTCATTCCCGCCTTGATCTTCTCGGCGATTTTGCCGGGGTGCAGCAGGAATTCCTTCGCGCTTGCGATGGCCTCTTCAATCACGTATTCGGAATACTTGTCGTTCCAGCTGGCGACCAAATCGCCCGATTCACTCCCGAGGGGCTTCTTCTCGCGGATTTCCTGACCCATTTTGAGGGCGAGCAACAGCCCGAGTTCGAACCCGCGCGGGTTTTCCTTCTTTTCGAGGAGTTCTTCGACGCGCTTGACGCGTTCATCTAGGGGAATTTTCTGGAGTTCTTCGAGGTCTTTTTCCGAAATCATAGATTTAAAGATAGAAATATCTTTAAATCCTATACTTAAATTTATGCGGGAGGGGCCGGATGAATACAAAATGAAAAGGGCCCGCGGGGGCGGGACCTTTCCAAAAGAGAGCGTTAAAGAAGAATAAAAATTACTTCTTGGCAGCCTTCTTAGCCGGGGCCTTCTTGGCAGCGGGCTTCTTAGCCGGAGCCTTCTTGGCAACAGCCTTCTTAGCCGGAGCCTTCTTGGCAGCAGCCTTCTTAGCCGGAGCAGCCTTCTTGGCCGGAGCCTTCTTGGCAGCAGCCTTCTTAGCCGGAGCCTTCTTGGCAGCAGCCTTCTTAGCCGGAGCAGCCTTCTTGGCCGGAGCCTTCTTAGCAACAGTTTTCTTTGTAGTAGCCATTGTATTCTTCCTTTTTTGAGGGTTAATTGTTTTGATGACATTAAAATAACTTTATTTTCACAAAAAGTCAACACCTTTTTAAAAATTTTTTCATTTTTTTTCAAAAAGTTATTGACAATTGAAAAAAATCACACTATGACAACCTCGGAAAACAAGAATATTAGTTTGTCTGTAAAATCGTTCTAGCCCAGTAACTACGCGCTTTCCAGACGATTTGCCTCTTTTTTGCGTGACTCGGAAGCATTCGTTTGTAACTCAATGATGCTCAAAGAATTAATTGTGATTTTTCTAACATTTTTTTTGAAAGACGCGTTCGGCGAGAAATTTTTTGCTCGACGACGAACTTTTTCACTCTCAAAGACAAACTTTTTACTTTCGACACAGAATTTTCTGTTCGACGACGATAAAATTTTCTTGTCAGCGATGATTTTTTTGCTCGACGACAAAAAATTTTTGTTCTGAGGAGAAAATTTTCTTGTTCGAAGTCTCTTTAGGCTTCGTTCTTCACGCTTTCTACGTACTTCCGCATGCCTTCTACGCCCAGGGAGTACATGTCGACGAACTTCGTGGCGAACGGAGGGAGTTTTCGCGGGTGCATTCCGAGCGCATCGTGCATCACGAGCACGTGTCCGTCGGTGAATTTGCCGCCGCCGATGCCGATGGTGATGCTTTTCACTTCGCCGGTGATCTTCTTGCCGAGTTCTTCGGGGATGTGCTCGAGTACGGTTTCGAAACAGCCGAGGTTGTCGACGAACTTGGCGGCTTCCTCGATGGCGCGGGCTTCTTCTTCGGTCTTGCCTTTCTGCTTGAAGTTCTCGGCAGTCTGCGGCAAAAGTCCCAGGTGTGCGCAGACGGGAATATCCTTGCTGCGGAGGTATTCGATAACGCCTTCAGGGGTACCTTCGAGTTTGACGCTTGCTGCACCTAAGTCTATGAAGCGCTTTGCGTTATCGTATGCGGTTTGCGGATCCTTGTCGCTTAAGTAGGGCATGTCGGCCACCACGTGCGTGTTGGGTGCGCCACGGCAGACGGCCGCCACAAAGATCTGCATTTCGGTCATGCCGATTTCGCGTGTGCTCTTGTAACCGAGCATGGTGTTTGCGAGACTGTCGCCCACGAGAATCTGGTCCACTCCGGCGGCTTCCGCCATCTGTGCGAACGCAAAGTCGTAGGCCGTAATCATCGAAACTTTCTTGCCCGAGCCCTTCAAGGCGCGAATATCTTCCGCAGTAAGCATGACAATCTCCTATTTTGTTTTACAAAAATAGTAAATAGCCGCTGTTTTAGCCACCCGGGAACAACTTGCGTGTTTCATTTAGAAACTTCAGCGAGTGAATTTCCTTCACGAACCCGACGTGGTTGCGCAGGTAGGCGAGAAGCGCGTTCTCGGTGAATTCGGGGCGTTCGATGGCATTGCCTGTGCGCAAATTCCAGAAACCGATAAGCGTTTCGGGCCTTGCGCGGGGAGTTTCCACGCCGAGGCAATCCTTGCAGACGAAGTTTCCCGATTCCGGATGGAAGTCGGCGGCAGGTTCTGCGAGAAGTTTGCCGCAGCGGCTGCATGTACCGAGATCCAGGTTGTAACCCCACAGATCGCAGGTATCCAGGAGCCAGCGGGCGAAAACACCGGATGTACTCCCCGCACCGTCAAATTCCCGGAGCGCGTTCTCCAGCAGGGCGAATTCCCCTTCGAGAGGCACGCCAGCAGGTGCGTAACGCAATACGATTTCGGTCATGACCTGCGCCTTGGCGCTGTCGAGCAGGTTTTCGCGCAGTTGCGGGTGCCATTCGATGACGCTCGCCTCCTTCAGGAACTGCAGTTCGGCATTCGGGTTCTGCCGGAACACGATTTCGCTGAGCGATAGCGGGTCGAGGGCGCCCTTGAAGGGGCTGTCCTTGCGCTTGCCGCCCTTGACTATAAACGAGACAATGCCGCACTCTTCGGTAAGCACCTTCACAATCCAGCTGGAATCGCTGTAAGGGAATCGGTGCAGGACTATCGCGCGGGACTTGATCATTTATTTCGTCGGGAACGGGGGCCAGCCCATCTGTTCGCCGCCCACCACGTGCAGGTGGATGTGGAAAACGGTCTGGCCGGCGTCGGCCTTGCAGTTAAATACGAAACGTGCACCCTTTTCCTCGAGACCGAGCTCCTTGGCGATAAGCTGCGCGCGGTAGAGCATCTTGCCCACGAGCTCGCAGTCTTCGGGCTTCATGTCCATGATGGTCGCAATATGGCGCTTGGGCACCACGAGGAAGTGCACCGGGGCCTGCGGGGCGATGTCGTAAAAGGCGAACACGTCGTCGTCTTCGTAGATTTTCTTGGAAGGGATTTCACCCTTGATGATTTTGCAGAAAAGGCAGTTTTCACTCATAGTATATATAATAGTAGTAAAAGTTCTAGGATTTTTCGCGCTGGGCGAGGATTTCGTCGACCTTGCGTTCTAGGATTTCGCGCTCGTGTATGATGGTGAGGGCTTTTTCGTTTTGGATCATGGCGTTCATCGCCTTGATGTAGAGTACGCAAACCGATAAGGCAATTACGAGGGCGAGCATCCGCAGGACGATAGAGTCATAACAGTATGGTGCAATACACAGTACCGTCATTATGGGAATTCCGATAAGCATCTTGGATGGAACCGTTGCAAAATTCTTGCCCCGTGCCGCAAGGACCTTTTGCTGGCGTTCAAGGACGTCCTTGAAAATGAAGTAGTCGAAGATTCCGCTTATCCACGGGATTAACGTACAAATGAGTGCTGCGAGGGGTGAAAATTCAGTGGAAGTGAACTTGCGCAACGTCTTGATGCTGAAATACAGCCATCTGCAAAATTTGTACATCGCAATAAGGAATACGATCGAGAATACAAAAATCAGGAATAGGTAGAAAAGAACAGAGATTGCGGATAAGAAATCCATTGCTGGCGGAGTTTCGCCTTTCGCCAAATTCATGTAGGGCTTAAAAAGACCGATTGCGTATTCAGAAAAAATTCCCAAGATAATTGCAAGGATGTAGCAAATCTTTAGCCAGGTGACGGCACTCTTGCCGCGCTGGACGTTTTCCGGTTCTTCTATGTCGAATGCGCTCTGTTGGGCGTCGCTCGTTGGTTCGCTTGTATTTTCGACCGGCTCGTTCAAGCTTTCGTTAGGCTCGCCGCACCACAGGCACTTGGTCATGTCGTCTTCGTATTCACGTCCGCATTTCTTGCAAATCATAATTTTCTCCGTTAGGTGGTATCTGTTGGGTAATATAAAAAAAACAACGGGTAAGGAGCCCGTTGTTTTGAAATTTGTTTTCTCCAGTTACTGCTTTATTGTCGGGGCTTGCCTTGCGACGGGGGCGAGCTGTCCGTGCTTGCGGAACAGGTGCTTCACGAGCGTGCCGAAGCCGCGGAATACGCGGTAGCGTTCGCGCGGGTTCTTGATGGCCATGATTCCCTGGCGGAATATGTAGCTCGGACGCAGGTAGAATTCGCGGCGTGCCTTGTCACAGAAATCCACGAGTGCTTGGCTGGTGAGTTCGCCGCGCTGGATGGTCGTGCGGTGGAACCCGTCCTTGTCAAGCCACTGGTTGTAATCCTTTGTCTGTAATGCGCCGCTTTCGAGGGCTTCCTTGTAGGCTTCGGTGCCGGGGTATGCCATGATGGGGTAGAACTGCGCGGTGTTCGGGTTCAACTTCTTGGCGTAGTCGAGCGTCATGCGGAGCGTTTCCGGAGTGTCGCCCGGGTTACCCACCATGAAGCAGCCGTGCACCAGGAGTCCTGCCTTGCGGGCGTTCTTCGTGAACTCGATGGCCTTGTCGGTGTTCTTCACACCCTTGTGGATGTTCTCGAGCACCACCGGGCTTGCGCTTTCAAAACCGACGCACATCTCGCGGCCACCCGCCTTCTTCATCAGCTGGAGCAGGTCGAGCGGGACATCGGCACGCGCGTTGCAACTCCAAGTAATCTTGAGACCGCGTTCGAGAATCAGGTTGCAGATTTCGCGTACGTGCTCGTGGCTTGCGGTGAACGTGTCGTCTTCGAAGAAGACTTCGCCCAGGTCCTCGAAGTTGTCCTTGATGTACTGCAGTTCGTCGACCACGTCCTTCGGCGTGCGACGGCGGAACTTGTGGCCGTTGAGCGTCTGCGGAATCACGCAGTAGCTGCAGCGGTTCGGGCAACCGCGCCCGCTCAATATGACGATCAGCGGGTTGAGGTTCGCTCCGTAGAAATACTTCTTGTAGCAGCTGTACAAATGCTTGCGGTAAACTTTCGACACCCACGGGAGCTCGTCGAGGTTCTCGATCTTCGGGCCTTCGGGCTGGAAGTCCACCTTGCCGTCTGCCGTGCGGTAGGCGAGGCCCGCAAATTTACCGATGGCCGCACCGTCTCCGCGCAGGCTGCGCACGAGGTTCCTCGCGGTGTAGTCCGCCTCGCCGATAATCACGAAGTCGAGGCTCGGTTCCATCTCCATGCTTTCGAGAGGTTCGGCCGTCGCATGCGTACCCATGATGGCGACCTTCGTGTTCGGGAGCGCTTCCTTGATGGCGTGCACTACCTTGAGGTCGTTCAAGATGCTCGGCGTGCTCGTGCTGCAGACGACC
>Ga0310696_10010940_pt1 | contig 10375 bp, 9 predicted proteins | sample AusTroGonzalo_MG_4_FD_203885 | JGI IMG/M metagenome (GOLD analysis project Ga0310696, IMG submission 203885) | Bovine rumen microbial communities from tropical cattle in Woodstock, Queensland, Australia - Gonzalo_02 (v2) (version 2) | ecosystem: Host-associated > Mammals > Digestive system >... | reverse complement strand
GTATGGTCCTAAGATGCATCCGAAGGACGGGCGCGTCATCTCGAACTTCATCATGCAGGCGCTCGCGAACAGGGACATCACGCTCTTCGGCGACGGAAGCCAGACGCGCTCGTTCCAGTATTGCGATGACCTCGTCGAGGCGTTCCGCCGCTACATGGACCTCTCGCCAAAGAAGGTCGCCGCGTTCTTCGGCGGGAAGAAGGTGAAGGGCCGTGTGACGCCTGCGGTGCCGGTCATCAACACCGGCAACCCGGGCGAGTACACGATCAGGGAACTCGCCGAGGCGACGCTGGGACTCATCCCGGAGTCCCGCTCGAAGCTCGTGTTCCGTCCGTTGCCGTCCGACGACCCGAAGCGGCGCAAGCCCGACATCACGCTCGCGAAGGCCCTGCTCGGCTGGGAGCCGAAGGTCCCGCTAAAGGTCGGCCTCGCGAGGACGATACAGTATTTCAAGGAAAGACGCTGATCGCCGCAGTCCCGCCACGTGATATCAAGGGGAGAATACAATATACAGCACGAATGCAAAGGAAAAAAGGATGAAACATAAAGTCGCGCTGGTTATGTTTGCAACAGCAACCGCGGCTCTTGCGATGCGTGGTGGGCAAGAGGCCACTTGCCCGGGCAAGGCGAAAAATCCGATCGTTGAGGGTTGGTACGCCGATCCGCAGATAAGGAAGTACGGAAACGAATACTGGGTGTTTCCTACGGTGTCGGACAAGTTCCGCAAGCAAACGTTCTTCGACGCGTTTTCATCCAGCGACCTCAAGACGTGGAAGAAGCATTCGCGCATTCTGACGACGAATGAAGTCTCCTGGGCGCGTGGCGCGATGTGGGCACCGGACGCGCACGAAGTGGACGGCAAGTACTACTTCTTCTTCAGCGCGAACGACACCTATCCGGTGAGCGGACGACGCGAGGACGGCGAACCCAAGAAACAGCCCGGCCTTCAAGGATACGGTGGAATCGGCGTGGCCGTGGCTGACCGTCCGGAAGGTCCGTACCGTGATCTCATCGGCAAGCCGCTCATCGACCGCTTCTGGAACGGGGCGCAGCCGATTGACCAGTACGTGTTCGAGTACAAGGGCGACTGGTACATGGTGTACGGCGGATGGGGTCGTTGCAACCTCGTGAAGCTCGCCAAGGACTTCAAGTCGCTCGTTCCGTTTGAGGACGGCTCGCTTTGGCGCGACTTCACGCCGAAGGGCTATGTCGAGGGGTCGGTAATGTTCGAGCGCAAGGGCAAGTGGTACTTCATGTACTCGTGCGGCGGATGGACGCGGGACGACTACTGCGTCAACTACAGCGTCGGCGACACGCCGTTCGGGCCGTTCGAGTTCAAGGGCAAGGTGCTGGGCGTGAAGCGTCCGCTGGCGACCGGCGCCGGGCACCATTCGGTCATCAGCGTGGGTGAGGACGACTGGCGCATCTGCTACCACCGCCGTCCGATTCCAAGCAAAAGCCCGCACCACCGCGTCGTCTGCATCGACCGCATGGAGTTCGATGCGAACGGCGACATCAAGCCCGTAGAAATGACGAAGTGAGCATTTCGTGTAAAGTTATGGAGTCATCATGGCAGATATGGGTGTGAAAATAGTCCTATGATTGCATCAGATAAAATCATGCCGGTTGACGATGGTTTCATCAAGTCGCGGATATTTACGATTCGCGGAGTACAGGTGATGCTCTCAAGTGATTTGGCTTTGCTGTATGAAGTGGAGGTGAAATATCTTCATCGGCAGGTCAAACGGAATGTAAATCGATTTCCGCCAGATTTTGTCATTCATCTTTCCCCTGATGAACCAAATGCTTTGAGGTGCCAAAATGTCACCTCAAAACGTGGCGGTGACCGATATGGTGTGCTGGCCTTTACGGAACAAGGTGTGGCAATGTTGTCCAGCGTTCTAAAAAGCGACAGGGCAGCGGAGGTCAACGTGGCAATTATGCGGGTATTTGTCGCTATGCGTAAGGCACTGGCATCGGTAGCTCCGATACTTTCACGGCTGGATGTTGTGGAGAGACGGCAAATCACCGACCAGTCGCGGAACGAGGAGCGGTTCGACACAATTTTTAAGGCGATGGGCGAGGGCGACTTTCCGCCGCAGAAGGTCTTTTACAATGGGAGGCACTACGAAGCGTATTCATTCGCAAAGAAACTTGTCCGCAAGGCGACGAAGAGCATTGTCCTCGTTTTCGGTGCGTCGCTGAAAGACCTTGGCCGCCATTACTGCGCAGTGTCGAAAATGGATCCGATGTTCATCCCGTCGATCATGCAGAGGATTTGACATGGCGAAAAAGAACGATAAACAAGAAGTGGTGCTTGTCGGCACATACCGGCATGAGAACGAGGCGTGGATACGCGAACGCAGGCTCTACAATCTGCCGTTGCCAAAATATCTCACGCAAAGTGCGCGAAGTTCCGGTAGGGCGGTCGCCCCGCGACCGCCGCAGCCCGCCGCCCTACCGTTCCACCGGAACATTGGCGGCATAGTACTGTTTGCGGAGGGGCATCCCAACTTTGCGTTCAAGGCAAAGTTCAAGGATGTCGTGGATGGCGAATGGCTGAAAAAGAATGGCTATTCGCTTTCCACGAAGCCACATGGCGAGAAGTATGCCCTCTACGAGCTTTGCGAGGAATCCACGCCTGCGAAGCTGCTTGGTTGCAAGACGGCCGAGGTGTTCGTCAGTTCGTCGCGCTGTCCTTGCGTGAAGATCGACGAGGCGTTTTATTCCAAACCGTACCCCGTCACCGGCGGCAAGTCGATGCCATACGTATTCGACTGCCTAAAACCCTACTTCCGCAAGTGGAAGTCCGCGACGACTTTCGATCCTGTGCAGGAGGATTTTTTCAGGAATAGTTTTGGTTTTGATTACGGTCTTCAGGTCGCACGTGGGATTGTAGAGGAAGCGAAACGGGATGGGGCGTTGACCTGTGTTGAAATATGCGCGGGGGCGGGCGGACAGGCTCTTGGCCTTGACAAGGCGGGGTTCAGGCATGTCGCACTTGTCGAATACGAACAAGAGTACTGCGACGTCCTTCGAGCAAATAAACCGGGCTGGAATGTAATCTGCGGCGACGTGCATGATTTTGACGGGACTCCATATCAAGGCGTGGACTTGCTTGCCGGTGGGGTTCCATGTCCGCCGTTCTCGGTCGCGTCCAAACAACTTGGAGAAGACGACGAAAGGGATTTGTTCCCGCAGGCGATAAGGCTCATATCTGAAATCCGCCCGCGCGCCGTCATGCTGGAAAACGTGCGCGGATTTCTCGACCCGAAGTTTGATGCATACAGGAGCAGCATTCTGGATGCGATACGTCGCCTTGGATATCGCGTGGATATTAAACTTCTTCAGGCAAACGATTTTGGCGTTCCGCAGATTCGCCCTCGCGTCATTATCGTCGGCATACGCAAGGATGAGGAATGTTCGTTCCGCTATCCCGAGGCGAATCGCAAGGCTGCACCTTCCGTTGGTGAGGCGTTGAGGGAAATGATGGGAGCGAATGGATGGAAAGGCCTTGATACTTGGGTCGCAAGAGCGAACAAAATTGCCCCGACTATTGTGGGTGGAAGCAAGAAACACGGCGGACCTGATCTTGGGCCAACACGGGCACGGCGGGCGTGGGATGAACTTGGGGTTGACGGACTTGGCGTTGCCAACGAGCCGCCGGCAAGGGACTTTGTTGGGAATCCGAAGCTTACGAAAGAAATGATAGCGAGGATTCAGGGTTTCCCGTCGAATTGGAATTTCGGCAAGCGTAAGACTGCCGCATGCCGTATGATTGGAAATGCATTCCCGCCGCCGGTTGCTCGGGCAGTTGGCGTTCAGATAAGAAAGGTGTTGAGCAATGAAGAATAACGCAGGTAAACCAATCTTTGTTGAAGCACGGAACAAATTCCACCAGGCGCTTGTGCGGCGTGGTGTGTTGGTTGTCGATAAGGCAGGTGTCCCATCAAACAGCGATAAGGACAATCGACCATCATGCGCCATAGGAGGCCTCGTTGCGGCAAGACTAAAGGCCAAATGTGGAGTGAAGCTTCCGGCGCAAACGGCAGGAAGCATATTCGAGGAACTTGTTTGCGATTTTCTAAACGCGACATTCCCGCAACTCCAGAATCTGCGCCCTGGGAAATGGAACATCTTCAATCTCGGGAACAACAATGCCATCAAGACCTCGAGCTTCGTTCAATACGAACATCTGGCGCATCTTGCCAAGGTGATACGCTCTGACAGTCAGCTGGCAACGATGCTTGGTAATGATTACGTCGTCGCGCCAGATATAGTTGTATCAAGAATGCCTTGTGAAGACGAAGAAATCAATTCTGTAAGGCGATTCGTAGATGGAACCGTCGCCTTGAAGGCGGACATCCGGAGGATGAATAACCCGCTGGAAATTATGCACGCCTCTGTTTCAGCCAAATGGACGATGAGAAGTGATCGGGCGCAGAACAGTCGCACAGAAGCGTTAAACCTTATACGTAACAGGAAAGGGCGCGTCCCCCATATCGTTGTTGTGACGGGAGAACCGTTGCCATCAAGACTTGCATCGCTTGCACTTGGCACTGGCGACATTGACTGCGTTTATCATTTTGCGCTTCACGAATTGATTGATGCAGTTCATGAGTATGGAATGAATGGACGAGAGGATGTTATCGAACTTCTTGACATGATGGTTAATGGCAAGCGCTTGAAGGATATCACTGATCTGCCACTTGATTTGGCTTGCTGATCGAATAGAAAACATAGAGGATGATTACACTGCAATGTTTGTATGAGAATGGATTGAACTTAAGTAAAGAATGCAGTAAATAATAAAGGACAGGAGAAAATATATGTCAACAGTGCTCGATAAAATACTCGCAGACCGCGAACGCTACGTCTGCTCCGTCAAGACGCTCGGGGAGTGCAAGCTCCCCTCGCCCGTCCGCCACCGCAAGTACGTCGCGGACGGCGAACGCGTGTTCGCGACGGAGAGCGAGTCCTATGCGCGCTTCGCCGAGACGAAGCTCGGACATCTGCCGACCTTCGAGAAGGCCGGTCCCAAGGAGAAGATCTTCCACGACCCGCGCTGGACGCGCGTCGGGATCCTCACCGCCGGCGGACTCTGCCCCGGGCTCAACACGGTCATCAAGGGGCTCGTCGAGATACTGGTGTCCGACTACGGCGTGAAGAGCGTCTTCGGCATCCGTTACGGATACGCCGGGCTCAACCCCGCATGCGGGCACGAGCCCGTGCTGCTCGACGCCGATGCGGTTGACACGATCCACGAGGCCGGCGGCACCGTGCTCGGCTCCAGCCGCGGGCGGCAGCCGACCGACATCATGGTCGATACTCTCGAGAGGATGAACATCAACGTCCTCTTCTGCATCGGCGGCGACGGCTCGCTCCGCTGCGCGAGCGACGTCGCGGAGGAGGTAATGCGGCGCGGGCTCAAGATATCCGTCGTCGGCATTCCCAAGACCATCGACAACGATCTCATGTTCGTGGGACGCAGCTTCGGGTTCGAGACGGCGGTCGCGCAGGCGGCGGAGGTCATAAGGTGCGCCCACGCGGAGGCGAAGGGCACGCCGCACGGCATCGGTCTCGTCAAGCTCATGGGCCGCGACTCCGGCTTCATCGCGGCCTCCGCGTCCGTGGCGAATCCGGTCGTTAACTTCTGCCTCGTCCCGGAGGTCAGGTTCGATCTCGACGGCGAGCGCGGGCTGCTTGCCGCGCTCGAGAGGCGATTTGCCGCCGGGAAGTCGCACGCCGTCATCGTCGCCGCCGAGGGCGCGGGACAGGAGCTGATGGAGGGCGTCGAGGAGCGCGACGCGAGCGGCAACGTGCTCAAGAAGGACATAGGCGAGTTCCTGAAGCGGCGCATCTCGAGCCACTTCAAGGGGAAGGGCTTCGACACGAGCGTCAAGTACATCGACCCGAGCTACATGATCCGCAGCTGCCCCGCGAAGGGCACGGACGCCATCCGCTGCTACGAGCTCGCCCGCGCGGCGGTGCATGCGGCGATGGCGGGGCGCACGGACTGCGTCGTCGGCAACATAGGCGAGAGCTGTGCGCTCGTCCCGATAGCCCTCGCGACGATCGAGCGGCAGAAGCTCGACACCGACAGCCAGGCATGGCGCAGCGTCCTCGACGCGACGGGCCAGGAATTCTACTTCAACGGCGCGCCTCGCGACCTCTTCGCCGGCGACGCCTTCGCGCCGTGACGGACATGGACACTTCGCCGAAGCGGATAACCCTGTTCGCCGGGCACTACGGAAGCGGCAAGACGAACATCGCGCTCAACTACGCGCGCTGGCTAAGGCGAGGCGGTGCGCGCGTCGCCGTCGCAGACCTCGACATCGTGAACCCGTACTTCCGCACCAAGGACTCCGCCGCCGCACTCGCGGCGGATGGAATCGAGCTCGTCGTCTCGGACTTTGCGAACTCCAACGTCGATTTCCCCGCGATGCCCAAGGAGGCTTACGGGCTCATCGCGGACCGCGGGACGAGCGTCGTCATAGATGTCGGCGGCGACGATCGCGGGGCGCTTGCGCTCGGGCGCTACGTCGATGGCATCCGCGCCGAGGGCGACTACGAGATGCTCGCGGTGGTCAACGCGTCGCGTCCGCTCACGCGAACGCCGCAGGATACGGTCGCGGTTCTGCGCGAGATCGAGGAGGCATGTGCGCTGCCGTTCACCGGAATCGTCAACAACACGAACCTCGCGCAGGCGACGACGGCGGAGACCGTGCTCGGCTCGCTCGCGTACGCGGAGTCCGTCGCCGCCGCGATGGGGCTTCCCGTCCGCATGACATGCTGCGCGGCCGCGCTCGAGTCGGCGTTGCATGGCAGGTGCCCCGGGCTGTTCCCGATGGACATCCAGAAGCTATACTACCAGTTCACAGACCCAAACCGTGAATGATCAAGGCATGGCGGGCGCGATGGATTTCAGGTTCCACCGAAAGGAGACGACCGCGTCGACGAACGCCGACGCGCGCGCCGGACGTCCGATGGACGTGTTCGTCGCCGAGTACCAGACTGCTGGGCGCGGACGCCTCGACCACCGCTGGCACGCGGCGCGAGGGGAAAACCTGACGTTCTCCGTCGTGCTGGACGCGGCGGGCGTCGCGCCGGCCTGGACTGCGACGCTCCCGCTCGCGGTCGCGCTCGCGGTCGTTGGCGCGGCGCGTACGCTCCTCGGGCATGCGGGCGCGGCGTTGCGCGTCAAGTGGCCGAACGACGTCCTTGCCGGAGGGCGCAAGCTCTGCGGGATACTCTGCGAGCTGAACGGCGACTGCGTGATTGCCGGCATCGGGCTCAACGTCAACCAGAAGGAGTTCCCGCCGGAGATAGCGGAGCGCGCGACGTCGCTTGCGCTCCTTGCGGGCGCGCCGTTCGACAGGGAGGAAGTCCTGGGACGCGTGGTGGAGTCCGTAGGTGCGTACCACTCGCGCTGGCGCGGAGGCGGGTTCGCCGCGCTGCGCGGCGAGTTCGAGGAGGTGGACTGCCTGAAGGGCGGGATGGTCACCGTGGCGTCCACGGACACAGACGCGGCACCGGTGTCCGGCGTGTGCGGCGGCGTCGCGGAGGACGGTTCGCTCATCGTCGGGGGCACGCGGGTCTATGCCGGCGAAGCCCGGCTGCTGAATTTTTTGGTATAATTCACGATAGCGATGAGAACGGTATTCCTATTCATAGACGGCGTCGGACTGAGGGACGCGGCGACGGACAATCCGGTCAACCCGGAGGTCTGCCCTGCCCTCTGCCGTCTCATCGCCCGGCACGGCAAGCCAATCGACGCGACTCTTGGCGTCGCGGGTCCGCCGCAGAGCGCCACCGGCCAGGCCTCGATGTTCACCGGCAGGAACTGCGCGGAGGCGATGGGGAGGCACTGCGAGGGATTCCCAGGCCCCGGACTCAGGAAGATTGTCGAGGAGGACAACCTGTTCCTCAGGCTCAAGGCGATGGGGAAGTCCGTGTGCTTCTCAGATGCGTACCTCGTGGACACGGCGGACGAGCTCGCGGCGCGCCGCTTCAAGTCGGTGACGACCGTGATGGCGCTCACCGCGCCCGAGACTGTGCGCACGGCGGAGGACCTCCGCCGAGGGCGTGCGATCATGCAGGACCTTACGCGCGAGACGATCCAGGACCGCTGGCCGGACGTCCCGGTCATCCCTCCGCAGCGCGCGGCGGAGCATCTCGCGGCGATCGCGCGCGAATACGACTTCACGCTCTTCGAGTTCTTCCAGACGGACGTCGCGGGGCACTCGATGGACTACGCGCGTGCGTGCGCGACGCTGAGGACGTACGACAGGTTCCTCGCGTCGCTCGTCAGGTTCACGGAGGCGATGGGCGCCACGCTTGTCATAACGTCCGACCACGGCAACGTCGAGGCGATGTCCGAGCGCGGGCACACGCTCAACCCCGTCCCGTTTGTCGCCTTCGGCCCGCACGAGCGCGAGCTGAGGGACGCGGTGTCGTCGCTCGCGGACGTCGCGCCGGCGATAGTCGCGGCGTACGGCGGCGGCGCGGCGGCGGGCAATTTCGGCTTCACAGAAGACACACAAACAGAAAAGGAGGCAAGAGATGCATGAGTTCCAGGCGCCTATGCAGGCGATGTGGAAGGTATACGACGGGATCGGCGACAAGTGCGATGTCGTCGCCGTCGCGTGGGAGCGCGAGAACGGGTACGTTTACCGTTACGACTTCCCGATCCCGAAGAGGCTCGACCCGAAGGCGGCGAAGCACGTCGCGCACGTCGTCGACAGGATCGCGAAGTTCATAGTCTGGTCCGCGGGCGGGTGGAAGCTCTACCTTTCCGGTCCCGACGCGATCGTCAAGCCGGTCGCGAAGGCGTACACGAAGAAGGGCGCGCGGGCGTTCGACTACGACTTCTTCTCGTCGATCTACGGACGCCCCGTCGAGGCGGTCGTGGTCCCGATGTCGAAGATGCCCGGCGCTAACGAGAAGCCGGCGCTCGTCAAGACCGTGGCGGACGGATGCCGCATCGGCTTCGACCTCGGCGCGAGCGACTTCAAGATCTCCGCGCTCAACAAGGGCAAGGTCGTGTTCTCCAAGGAGTTCCCGTGGGATCCGCGCAACAACGCCGACCCCGAGTACCACTACTCGAAGCTCACCGCCGGCCTGAAGGAGGCCGCTGCGTCGCTTCCGCGCGTGGACGCGATCGGAGGCTCCACGGCCGGCACGCTCGTCGGGCAGAAGATGGGGATCGCCTCCCTCTTCCGCGCCGTCAAGGAGAAGAACCCCTCGAAGTTCGAGACTGCGCAGAACATGTTCTTCCGCATCGAGAAGGACTGGGGCGTGCCGTTCGCGATCTACAACGACGGCGACGTCACCGCGCTCGCGGGCATGATCACGATGGGACGCAGGGGCATCCTCGGCGTCGCGATGGGCTCCAGCGAGGCGGTCGGGTACGTTGACATGAAGGGGCGCATGACGGGCCGGATCAGCGAGCTCGCGTTCGCGCCGGTGGACTTCAACCCGAAGGCCCCGCGCTGCGAGTGGTCGGGCGACTACGGCGTCGGCGCGATGGCGTTCTCCCAGCAGGCGGTGAACTGGCTCGCGGAGGACTTCGGGTTCAAGTTCCCGAAGTCGATGAAGCTCCCCGAGAGGCTCAAGGTCGTGCAGGCCGCGATGGAGAAGGGCGACGCGAAGGCGCTCAAGGTGTACATCCAGATCGGACGCTTCCTCGCGCACGCGATCCCGTGGTACAACGAGTTCTACGACTACGAGAACATGATGATCCTCGGGCGCGTCACGTCCGGCCTCGGCGGCGAGGTCATCCTCGAGACGGCCAAGGCGATGCTCAAGGACCTCTATCCCGAGTGGGCGGAGAAGATCGACATCTTCATGCCCGACGAGAAGGCGCGCCGCCTCGGCCAGTCCGTCGCCGCCGCGCAGATCCCCGTCATCAAGGGCCGGAAGACAAGGTGAGCCCATGTCCAGCAGAAACTACGCAAGGGAGGAGCTGGACGCCGCGCTCGCGTCCATGGGCATAACGGACCAGACTGACGTGAGCCGGTACGGCTCCGGGCACATCAACGACACGTTCAAGGTCGAGACCGCGCGCGGCACGAGGTTCATCCTCCAGCGCGTCAACACCGACATCTTCGAGCCTGTCGTCCTCAAGAGGAACGTCGTGCGCGTCACGGAGTTCCTGAAGTCCAAGGGCGTGAAGTCGCTCGAGGTCGTCGGCTACGAGAACCCGTGGCGCGTCTACAGCTTCCTCGAGGGCTACACGTCGCGCGACGTGGTGAGCGAGCCGCGCCAGGCGTACGACGTCGGGCGCGCCTTCGCGAAGTTCCAGAACGACCTCGCGGACATCCCGCCGCCGCGCCTCGACGACATCATCCCGAAGTTCCACGACACCCCCGACCGG
>Ga0310696_10010939_pt1 | contig 10377 bp, 12 predicted proteins | sample AusTroGonzalo_MG_4_FD_203885 | JGI IMG/M metagenome (GOLD analysis project Ga0310696, IMG submission 203885) | Bovine rumen microbial communities from tropical cattle in Woodstock, Queensland, Australia - Gonzalo_02 (v2) (version 2) | ecosystem: Host-associated > Mammals > Digestive system >... | reverse complement strand
GATATAGAAGATGCGCGCGCAAAGGTTAGTGAAGTTTTAAATGAAGCATGTAAAAAAATACCTGTGCGTCGTAAAAAAATTTCTTTTCAAAATTTTGTCGATTTGTATCTGGAACACAAGGTTCGTCGTGGTGAAGATTCTTTGAATAAACTGAAACGCGCAATCAATTTGCATTTTAAAAATTTGTTTGAAAAAAATATCCAAGATTTAAATTCAGACGAGTTACAAAAAGTATTAGATGAAATAGCAGGCCGTGCGATGGCTTTGCGTATGCAAGAATTATTACAAAGTATTTTTAGCTATGCTGTTGATACAGGATACAGAAAAGATAATCCAATGGATGCTGTCGCAAAAATCAATGTCACTAGACGCGAAAGAAAATTAAACAAAACTGGTCTGAACAAATTGATGGGGGCGATTAAAAAGGAAAAAGATGTAAATTTGCGGTCCGCGTTTTTAATGCTGATTTATGGATTCGCACCAAAGACAAAAATATTTAAGATGCGCTGGGAAGATTTAGATTTTAATCATGATTTATGGTGCGATATGCCACTTTCTGACCAGGCGATTTTGTTATTGCAAGATTTACCCCAAGATGGTGAATGGGTGTTTATGGGTCGGGGCAGGTTTCATTTAACTGATCCGCGCGTTGCATGGAAAAGAATTGTAAAGTCTGCAGGTATTCCTAATGTGACGATGGATGACGTTCATAAATTCCTTATGCGGGGGCTGATGTGGAATCCGGACAGGGATGTTTTACGCGAAAATATGAATGATTTGTTGGCAGATTTGTTCTCTTAATACATTTTTTAACAAAGTCAACTATTTGTTATCATTTGTTATAATATCTTGACAGTTAAGTCAAAAAATGGTATTTTGTTATGAAAAGGCGGCTGAGTAACACGAGCCACAAGTTATTAACAAAAATAAAGGATATATAAAATGTCAACTTTTGATAAAGTAAAAAAAATTGTATGTGAAAAATTGGGCGTGGATGAATCTAAGGTCACAGAAAAAGCTTCGTTTGTAAATGATTTGGGTGCGGATTCTTTGGATGTTGTGGAATTTGTTATGGAAGTTGAAAAAGAATTTAACATTACTATCCCAGATGAAGAAGCTACAAAATTGTCCACAGTGGGGGATGCTGTTAAATATATCGATACTCATACAAAAAAGTAATTATTCAAAGTTTCTTTATTTAATAAATGTCGCCGAACGGCGACATTGTTTTTATGTCGTTGATTTATGAATTCTTTTGTTGTAAAATTCAGGGACTAGTTATAAAAAGGATTTATTATATGAAAAAAGTTGTTATTACTGGGATGGGTATCGTTTCGCCTGTGGGTTGTGGTATAGATTATGCTTGGAAAAATTTATTGGCTGGCAAAAGTGGCATTCGTAAAATAACTGAATTTGATACAGAAGATATTGCTTCTAAGATTGCTGGTATCCCACATCGTGGTGATAAGCCAGGCGATTATAACCCAGATGTAATCATTGATCCGCGCGAACAACGCAAAATGGAAAATTCTATTATATATGGTCTGGTTGCTGCTGATGAAGCAATTAAAGATGCTGATTTGATTGATTATGACGGCGACAGGGAACGCGTCGGTGTTTCAATGGGCAGTGGCGTTGGCGGTTTGTCCACTATCGCTGGAACAGATAAAGATATTTTTGAACATGGTCCACGTTTTGTAAGTCCGTTCTTTGTTCCAAAGTGTGTTGTAAATATGACTGCGGGACATATTTCTATAAAATATGGTTTCCAGGGACCAAATATAGCAATGGCTACGGCGTGTGCTACGGGGGCTCATTCTATTGGTGAAGGGGCAGAAATTATTAAACGTGGCGATGCTGATATTATGATTTGTGGTGGAACCGAAGCGGCGGTTTGTGCGTTGGGGCTAACTGGGTTTTCGGCGATGCGTGCGCTAAGTACTCGTAATGATGATCCTGAACATGCTTCGCGCCCATGGGACAAAGACAGGGATGGTTTCGTCCTGGGCGAAGGTGCCGGTGTATTGGTTTTAGAAGAATACGAACATGCTGTTAAACGCGGCGCAAAGATATACGCAGAAGTTGCCGGATTCGGTATGTGCGCGGATGCATATCATATTACTGCGCCTGCTGAAAATGGCGCGGGTGGTAAACGTGCTATGGAATTGGCTTTGAAAAAGGCGAAATTAAAACCAGCTGATGTCGATTATATCAATGCTCATGGAACATCAACAGGATTGGGCGATGTGGGGGAATTGATTGCGGTCAAAGAGTTATTTGATAAAGACAAAACTTGTATGTCTTCGACAAAATCTATGACGGGACATTTGTTGGGCGCTGCTGGTGCAATAGAAGCGATATTCAGTGTGCTGGTGATTCGTGATAATATAGTGCCACCAACAATCAATCTGAAAAATCCAATAGAAGAGGTTGGTGATTTTAACTTGGTTCCAAACAAAGCGCAAAAGCGAAAAGTTGATGTAGTGCTGAGCAATTCTTTTGGTTTTGGTGGAACAAATGCAAGTTTGATTTTCAAACGGGTGAAATAAATGACAGCGAATGTTTTTCGCGAGAAAGTTGAAGCCATTCCAACAGGAAGCATATTTGCTAAGTGTTCGTTTTGCGTGTTTCGTAATATGAAGTTGTATTGTGATAAATTAAAACCTGTGTGTACCTATATATCCCAAACAGACGAGAATTTTGATGGGACAGTTTATTGGAAAACAAAATTTTCCGGGGATGGATATGGCTTTTTAATGTGTCGACCACCCGAATGGGGCAAAGAATTTTTTACAAAAACATCCACACCAGAAATACAAAAAATTGCTGGTGAAATGGTTATTAAGGCACTGACTGAACAAAAGCAAAAATAATATTTGAGTTTTGTTTTTATATTGATAATATTGATTGTGTTTTTCGGAGTATAGCTCAGCCTGGTAGAGCGCTACGTTCGGGACGTAGAGGTCGTGGGTTCGAACCCCGCTACTCCGACCACTTAGTATGAGGTTTTTATGTCTGGACAAGAAAAAATTGTTCGTGTAGGGGTAGGCTGTTGGGTTGAAAATCCAATAGGACATTTTTTATTTGGAAATCGTTTGTCAAAACATGGTAATGGAACGTGGGCGCCCCCGGGTGGTCATTTGGAATTTGGCGAAACCCCAGAAAGTTGTGCGGCACGCGAATTATACGAAGAAACAGGTATCCTTTTGGTGCCAAGCGATTTTCGTGTGATTGGTGTAACAAATGACGTGTTTTCTGATAAACATTATGTGACTATTCATTGTCATGCGAAATTAAATTTTTTACCAAAACCAGTATTAAAAGAACCAAATAAATGTTCTGGGTGGTATTGGTTGGGGTTAAAACATTTGCCGGATAATTTATTTTTATCGGCACAAAATTTGTTAAAGCAAAAAGTTTTCGGGGTGTAGCGCAGCCTGGTAGCGCGTTTGTCTGGGGGGCAAAAGGTCGCGGGTTCGAACCCCGCCACTCCGACCAAAATAAAAAATGCCATGTTGTGGCATTTTTTATTTTGTTGTGGCGTCATGGTTAGAAATCGTTTTTTGTGGAACAAAAACGGGTTCGGGACGAAGCGCAGCGAAGTGAAAGGGGCCCACGAACGAAGAGAGTGGGAATATACAGCCCCGCCACTCCGACCAAAATAAAAAATGCCATGTTGTGGCATTTTGGATTTTGTCTTTGTTTTAAAGTTGTCTTAAGATTTTATTCTTTTTGATTCTGCTCTCATTTGTGTTGTATAATATTGACATATATCAAAGGAGAAAAAATCATGAAACATGCATTGGTGGCTTATTTTTCTGCAACAGGTGTCACACAAAGAATTGCGAATATGTTGGCGTTGGCTATTGATGCCAAGGCTTTTGAAATCGTGCCACGGGAAATTTATACTAAACAAGATTTAGATTGGACTAATGATAACAGTCGTTCATCGCTTGAAATGAAAGATAAAACATCGCGTCCAAAAATTGAATCTCATGTTATCGATATCAAGAAATACGATGTTGTGTTTATCGGTTTTCCTATTTGGTGGTATCGTGAACCTTCTATCATAGATACTTTTGTTGAAATGCATGATTTCAAAGATAAATTGATTGTTCCGTTCGCGACATCTGGGGGCAGTGGTATGGGAACTATTTACAAAAACCTGGAAATCTTAGCACCAAAAGCACGGGTTGAAAAAGGTAAAGTTTTTGAACCCGGGGTTTCTGCAGAAGAATTGCGCAAGTGGGCTGAAAAATATTTGAAAAAATAAAAAGCAAAACCGCCAAATGGCGGTTTCTTTTTTACTTTGTTGCAAGTTGTTTTTGTTATTGTTATACTGAAAACTACCTAAGGGAGTTTTTATAATGAAAATACTTGTTACCGGGGGGACAGGCTATATCGCATCACATACTGTGGTTGAATTATTGAATGCAGGACATGATGTCGTTGTGATTGATAATTTGTCTAATTCAAATGCGCTGTCTTTATCGCGTGTGGCTGAAATTACTGGAAAACAGGTGGATTTTTACAAAATAGATATTCGTGATTTTGATGCAATCGATTCGTTAATGGATAAATATTATTTCGATTGCTGTATTCATTTCGCCGGCTTAAAAGCAGTTGGCGAATCAGTGCAAAAGCCTTTGGATTATTATGATAATAATGTGTGCGGAACTGTTTCTTTGTTGCGCGCGTTGAATAAGCATGCGATTAAAAATATTATTTTTTCTTCTTCGGCGTGTGTGTATGGTGATCCAAAAATTATTCCTATAACCGAAGATTGTCCAAAAGGAAAATGTACTAACCCATACGGTCAAACCAAAAGTGTTATAGAAGACATAATGATTGATTTACATAAATCTGATTCAAATTGGAATATTGTGTTGTTGCGATATTTTAATCCGATTGGTGCTCACCAAAGCAGTAAAATAGGTGAAGATCCAAATGGGGTTCCTAATAATTTGATGCCTTATATAACCCAGGTTGCGATTGGTAAACGAAATGAATTAAATATTTTTGGAAATGATTATGAAACGCATGATGGAACGGGCGTGCGTGATTATATTCATGTCGTAGATTTGGCGCGTGGACATGTATGCGCGTTAAAGGCGATTGAAAATAAATGTGGTTTAGAAATATTTAATCTGGGAACAGGTGTGGGATATTCTGTGTTGGATGTGGTCCATGCTTTTGAATGCGCAAATAATATAAAAATTCCGTATGTTATAAAACCAAGACGGGCAGGGGATATCGCGGTATGTTATGCTGATGCCAGTAAAGCAAAAAAAAATTTGGGGTGGACAGCGCAATTTAATCTGGAAGATATGTGTCGCGATTCGTGGAATTGGCAAAAGAATAATCCAAACGGTTATGGTGAAAAATAGTCATGAAAATTTTAACAAAAAAACTTTGGAAGAAAATTAAAGATTGGACCAAATTCATATTGGCAATTGGTTGTGTTGTTGTGTTTGCTGTGTTTTATGTTTTTAATGTTTGGTCACCAATTAAAAGACCTGTGAATGTTGTTGTGCCAAATGGTGCATCTGTTACGCGTATGACGAATTATCTTTATAAGAATAATATTATTAAATCCAAAGAATTATTTTATTTTTCGATTCGTCTTAATGGGGGAATGATTCAAGCTGGTGAATATGATATTCCCCGTGGGGCGGGAATGTGGACAATCGCAGATATGTTGACACATGGAAAAATTGCAACTGTGTCTGTGACTATTCCCGAAGGATACACTGTTAAACAAATCAAATCTATGTTAATGAATATTCCATATCTGGTTGGTGATGTAGATTGCACGGATGAAAAACCTGTGTGTAATTTACATGATGGTGAAATTTTTCCAGATACTTATCGAATCGCGCGGGGGACATCAAGACTTGCTTTGTTGGAATTGGCGCGTAATAAAATGGAAACGGTAAAAAAGTCTTTTGAAAATGCGCGGTTGCCTGTGCCGTTAAAAGATTGGAATGATGTTGTGACTTTGGCATCTATTGTTCAAAAAGAAACTCCACGCGTCAAAGAAATGCCTATTGTTGCCAGTGTTTATTTAAATAGATTAAATATCAATATGCGACTTCAAGCGGATCCGACTGTGGTATATGTTTTGACTGATGGACTTGGTGATATGCGTGGTGAACCTTTGTTGTCTGGACATTTGAAAATAGATAGTCCTTATAATACATATAAGAATAATGGTTTGCCGCCAGCGCCGATTGCTAATGTTGGTATGGATGCGATTCGCAGTGTATTAAAGCCTGCACATACAAAATATTTGTTCTTTGTCGCCGATGGACGTGGTGGACATCGTTTTTCAAAAGATTACGAATCACACCAAAAACATCACGAAAAGTGGCGGGAAATCAAGAAAAAACAAAACGAACAATAAAAAAAATCATTTATAATTTTTCTTTGATTTAATGATTTATTTCCTTGCGGGTTGGTTTTTTATGTGCGATAATATTCTTATCAGGAATAAACCTGATTCTATTAACAGAGAAGAAAGGATAAAATCATGAAAAAAATTGCTTTAACATCTTTATTGGCTGTATTTGCTGTTTCTGGTGCGAACGCTGCAAACGTTATCGATGGTAATCCATTGTATATGCCAGGACAAAACCATTTTTACAGCGTGACAGATTTGTCATCCCATTCTGAAGATACCGATTCTTACACATTGATGGAAGAATTTGGCTATGGCATTTTAGATAACTTGGCTGTCAATGTAAGGGCTGGTATGGCAGAAGTAGATGCTTTTGATGATTATGGTATGGGTAATTTGGGTGTCAAATTGACATTCCGTGCTTTGGATTTGGGCGCATGGAAAGCTGACGTGTTCGGTGAATACGGTGCAAACGGTGGCAGCATCTTCTGGCACAGCGATGCAGCTGATGACACATATTGGTTCGACAAAGATATGACAACTTATAACTGGACAGCTGGTATCCGTGGCGGTTACACAACATCATTGTTCACAGTTGCAGGTCGTGTAGAATTCGCATATGAAAACACAGAATCTTTCAACTGGAATGAAGATGGTATGCATACATGGACATTCGGTTTGGATGGTCAATATGTAATCAACGAAGATTTCAATTTGGTTGCTACTGTTGAATATTCTGGTTTGTCAGATTCTTGGGCAAAGAATGATGGTCGTTGGTTCGGTGAATTCGGCGTCAACTATAACTTTGATGCAACAAAATTTGTTGGCTTGTATGTCAATGGCGCATTGCATCATCATGACGGCAATACCGCTGACAAATGGGGTTGGGAAGATGGATTTGGCTATGGTGTCAAATTCGGTATCGATTTCTAATCCATGTCAAGATAAAAAAACGGGTCCGGTCGGACCTGTTTTTTTTACTGGGAATTTTAAAAAATATGTGATAGAATACCTAGTAACTAGATTAAAATGTTCTAGTGTGAAACAATAAAAAAAGGACAAAATATGAAAAAAATAGCATTGACATCCTTGTTGGCTGTGTTTGCTGTATCTGGCGCACAAGCTGCTGCAAAGAATGTTTTGGACGGCAATCCATTATATATGCCACAGAAAAATCATTTCGTAAGTGAAACATATTTGGAATCTCACACAAACGCAACTAACGAAGCGACTTTGGGTGAACGTTTCGGTTATGGTATCACAGACAGAGCAATGGTCGCAGTTGAAACATCTTTTTCTGAATTGGATGCATTTGATACAGCTTCTTGGAACGAAGTTGCTTTGGATGGTGCATATCGTGTAATTGGCGATGGTGCATGGAAATTGGATGTGACAGCTGGTTACGGTGTTGATGCAATGCGTGCATATCATACAGACTTCTTGGATAAAGATGCTACATTCTATACTTGGACAGCTGGGGTTCGTGGCGGTTATGTTCAAAAAGATTGGACATTGATGGGTCGTTTGAACTTTATCTATGCTAATACAGAATCTTTTAACTGGAACGAAGATGAAATGTGGGCAAACCACATCATGAACGTTGGTTTCAGTGGCTTCTGGAAAATGAGCGATTACTGGTCCGGTGTTGTATCTGCTGATTACTACAAAATCTTGGATCATTACAGCAGACCAGCGGCAGCCGGTTCTTGGGATTTAAGCGCTGGCTTGAATTTGAACTTAGACGCAACAAAATATGTTGGCGTTTATGTGACAAAAGAAGTCAACCATGTCGCCAAAGGCGAATGGAAAGCTGCTGATGGATTTGGTTTCGGTGCTAAATTCGGTATCGATTTCTAATCAACCAGAAAAAGTTAAAAAGTCCGACCGATTGGTCGGATTTTTTTTATTTTTTATGAAAAAACACTTTTTATAAAAATCGAAATATGATAGAATATGTGTATAAAAATAATGAAGGGGAAAAATATGTCTAACAATTACAGATGCACAAAAGGTTTGTTGCTGAGTTTTTTAGGAATAATAAGTATAATAACCCCATCATATAGTTATGTAACGAATGCATCACAATGTGATAATAGTGTATTATCGACGTATACCGGACCTGCAAATTTAACAGCAAATTGGCAGGGGAATAATATAGAAGTGACATGGTATAATGGTGATACAGAATACGACAGTAATCAATGTACATACGGTGGAAATTTAACAATGCCAAGCAGTATTCCACAAAAAACAGGATATACTTTCCGTGGCTGGCGGGTGAGACAAGCGGCATCATGCAGCTTTGCGAATCAGGTATGCAGTTTAACGGGCAGTGCGGTAAACGCATTAACATATGCCGACAACGACAGCACAGTATACGGATATTACAGTCATGACGGACAGAAGATAGGAAACGAAAGCACATACGGATTAACGGCTGGTGGATGGGCTGTAAAAGATACCAGTGGTGGAATAATCAAAGGAATCGCAAGTTGCAACAGCACCAAGCCAACGATATTTGAAACGATAATGACCGCGATGGGAAATGGAACAATGACCGAGCAACAAGCATATAATGCAATGTGGGGAACATGTAATAATGATACATTTAAACCAAGTGATACATTTAGTAGTAGCAGTACGGGACAATACTGTTGGTGCAAAATGACAAGTTATACCCCATCTGCTGGTGGCAGTGCCTGTAATGTCGCGTCCCCTTCGTGGGTGTTCAACGTCGACGTCGGGTCCGCGTCTCTTTGCGCGGGCTTCTGTGCGAACTTCTGCGCGAACCGCGTCATGAGCAGCGCCGATTTCCGTCGGGCGGTGTTTGGGGTGGCGCAATAAACCAATCTTTGTGTTCACAAATTCTTCGGTTGGGGGTAATGTCGTTATAATACAAAAAATCATTTTGTGTGTATGTGGTGGTTTTTACCGATTTTTAGCGATTTTTGTGCGAAAAAACGCAGATTTTTTCTTGACAATTCAATGGTTAGAGATATAATAATTCTGCTTTCCGTGTAAACAAGGAAAGTAAGAAGCACAGAAATCTGCATATTTCGCCAGATTTATAATCGCGCGTAATGCGTTGAAATAAGTCTGCTTGCGGGTTTCGTATGGTTAAAAAAAGAGAATAAAAACAAAAGAGAATTTTGAATGCCAACAGTAAATCAACTGATTCGGAAACCACGTAGAAAGGTAGCAGTGAAATCTACAGCGCCTGATATGATGGAAAATCCTCAAAAACGCGGTGTTTGCACACGTGTTTATACTACTACACCTAAGAAACCTAATTCTGCTCAACGTAAGGTTGCGCGTGTTAAATTGGCTAATGGTCGCGAAGTGACTGCATACATTCCTGGCGAAGGTCATAACTTACAGGAACACAGTGTTGTTATGATTCGTGGTGGTCGTGTAAAGGATTTGCCTGGTGTGAAATATCACATCATTCGTGGTGTCCTTGATACCAAAGGTGTCGAAAGTAGAAAACAGGGCCGTTCTTTGTACGGTGCCAAAGGTGCAAAAAAATAATACACATCCATTACGGGTGTGAGTAATTTGGGAAACCAAGTGAAGAAACAAAAAGGAATTTAAATATGTCAAGACGTAAAGCTGCAACAAAACGTGAAATCTTGCCAGATTCTAAATATCATAATCTGGTTGTTGCAAAATGTATTAATGTTGTTATGTGGGATGGTAAAAAAGAAGTTGCCGAAAACATCGTTTATGGTGCAATGGAAAAATTAAAATCTATTGCCAAAGACGGCAAAGATGAATTGGCTGTGTTTTTGGAAGCTGTCGATGCTTTGAAACCATCTGTAGAAGTAAAGGGTCGTCGTGTTGGTGGTGCTACTTACCAGGTTCCTGTCGAAGTGCGCGCTGATCGTCAACAAACTTTGGCTTTGCGTTGGTTGATTATGTTTGCACGTAAACGTGGCGAACGTTCCATGGAAGAAAGATTGTTCGCAGAATTGCGCGATGCA
>Ga0310696_10010938_pt1 | contig 10378 bp, 6 predicted proteins | sample AusTroGonzalo_MG_4_FD_203885 | JGI IMG/M metagenome (GOLD analysis project Ga0310696, IMG submission 203885) | Bovine rumen microbial communities from tropical cattle in Woodstock, Queensland, Australia - Gonzalo_02 (v2) (version 2) | ecosystem: Host-associated > Mammals > Digestive system >... | reverse complement strand
AATGTCAGAGAAACGCAGAATAGTCGTCACGAGCGCCCTCCCATACGCCAACGGAGACATACACCTAGGCCATCTGGTAGAGTACATCCAGACGGACATGTGGGTCCGTTTCATGAAGATGAGGGGACACGAGTGCGTGTACGTCTGTGCGGACGACACGCACGGCACGCCCGTGATGATCCGCGCCCGCGGCGAGGGCATCACCCCCGAGGAGCTGATCGCACGTTCCCATGCCGCCCATCTCAGGGATTTCACGGACTTCGAGATATCGTTCGACAACTACTACTCCACGAACTCGCCCGAGAACAGGGCCCATTCCGAGAGCATCTTCGCCTCCATGGAGAGAAGTGGAGCCGTCACCACGCGCGTCTCCCCGCAGCTCTACTGCGAACACTGCAAGATGTTCCTGCCGGACCGCTACGTGAAGGGCACATGCCCCAAGTGCGGAGCGGAGAACCAGTACGGCGACAGCTGCGACAGGTGCGGCGCCACGTATGCGGCCGAGGAGCTCGGCAGCCCGGTCTGCACGACGTGCGGCGGCACTCCTGCTGTGCGCGACTCCGAACACGTCTACTTTGAACTGGAGCCGTTCCGCGACTACCTAAGGGAATGGCTGCCGAACCACACGGGGGAGGAGGTTTCGAACAAGCTCCTGGAATGGTTCGGAGAGCCGCTGCGCGGCTGGTGCATATCGCGCGACGCGCCGTACTTCGGCTTCGAGATCCCCGGCCGCCCCGGGAAGTTCTTCTACGTGTGGGTTGACGCTCCGATAGGCTACATAGCCTCGCTCGACAACTGGTGCGCCAAGAATGGCCAGAAGCTTGAGGAGTGGTGGCCGCAGGGAGAAGTGCCTGGTTCTGAAGGTGGAGCACCGGCAACTGAACTCTATCACTTCATCGGCAAGGACATAATACGCTTCCACTGCCTCTTCTGGCCGGCGATGCTCCACACTGCAGGGGTGAAGACGCCTGACAAGGTGTTCGTGCACGGCTTCCTCACCGTTAACGGGGAGAAGATGTCCAAGAGCAAGGGCACGTTCGTGAACGCCCGTACGTATCTCGACCATCTGCCCGCCTCCGCTCTGCGCTACTACTACGCATGCAAGCTCGGGCCTACGACGGACGACATGGACCTCAATCTCCAGGACTTCGTCTCGCGCGTGAATTCGGATCTGGTCGGCAAGATCACGAATCTTGCCTCGCGCGGCGCGCAGATGCTCAACAAGAACCTGGGCGGACGCCTCGGCGCCCTCGACGCCGAGGGACGCGCACTCGTCGACGAGGCCCGTTCGCGCGCCGGGACGATTGCCGCCCACTACGAGGCGCGCCGATTCTCGCAGGTGCCCGTGGAGGTGACGAAGATCGCCGATGCCGCCAATCTCTTTTTCGACAGGCGCGAGCCGTGGAAGACCGTGAAGCTTCCGGATGGCGCGGCTGTGACGCAGGCGACGCTCACCGCGATTCTCAATGTCTTCCGTCTGCTCGCCATCTACCTCAAGCCCGTTCTACCCGTCTACGCGCGCAGAACGGCCGAACTCTTCGGAGAGGGGGAGTACGCATGGGCGGACCTCGAGAAGACACTTGAGAACATGCCCATCGGCAAGTATGAGTATCTCGCAACGCGCATCGACGCCAAGCAGGTCGAAGCCATGGTCAAGGCGGCCACGGTGAACCCTGCTTCCACTGGCGAGGTGGCTCACGAGAGCAGAGCTTCGAAGAACAAAAACAAAGTGGCTGGTGCTGAGTGTTTAGTGGCTAGTGCGGAGGGCTTCCCGCCGCTCAAGGGAGAAGTGGCGTTCGCGGACTTCGAGAAGCTGGACTTCCGGGTGGGCAAGGTTGTCTCTTGCGAGACGGTTCCGAAGTCGTCCAAGCTTCTCAAGTTTGAACTTGACTGCGGTCCTCTCGGCAAACGCACAATCTTCAGCGGCATACGCGGGGCGTATCCCGACCCGGCGGCGCTCGTCGGCAAGGAGGTGCTTTTCATCGCGAATCTGGCGCCTAGGAAGATGAGCGTGGGGGTGTCCGAGGGCATGATCTTGTTCGCGGGCGAGCCTGGCGCGAACGGAGGCGTCCTCTCGCCGTTGGCGGAGGCGGGGGCCGGCTGCCCGGCGACATGATCTTCGAGGCGGGGAGTCACGATGAAGATCCTGTTCTTAGGCGACGTTGTGGGCTCGCCCGGAAGGCGGATTCTCAAGGATAGGGTTTCCGCGCTCAGGCGCGAGCTTGGAGTCGCAGCCGTGGTGGTGAACGGCGAGAACGCCGCCGCCGGATCGGGAATCACCGTGCCGCTCGCGAAGGAGATGTTCGAGGCCGGCGTCGATGCGATAACGCTGGGCGACCATGCATGGGGGCAGAAGGAGTTAGCGCCGACCATTGGGCAGCTCGAGAATGTAGTGCGCCCGGCCAACTTTCCTCCTGCGGCCCCCGGCAAAGGATGGACGCTTGTGACGACGCCGATCTGCCGCTTTGCCGTCCTCAACCTCATCGGACGGGTCTTCATGGGGCCGGCGGACTGTCCGTTCCGCGCGGCCGACGCCGCGCTCAACGCGATGCCGAAGGATGTGCCGGTGTTTGTTGACTTCCACGCCGAGGCCACTTCCGAGAAGATCGCCCTCGCGAACTATCTCGACGGACGCGTCACGGCGGTGGTGGGCACGCATACGCATGTGCAGACGTCTGACGCATTCGTCCTTCCTGGCGGCACTGCCTTTCTCAGCGACCTCGGAATGACGGGGCCTTGGCGTTCTTCTCTTGGCCGTGACATGAAGCCTGTTCTGCAGAAGTTCCTCACCGGGGTGCCGGCGCGTTTCGAAGTGGCGTCAGGACCGGCAACGCTGGAGGGGGCCGTGGTCACTTTCGACCCCGCGACGAAGAAGGCCGCGGACATTTCGACGTACCGTTTCCGCGAACCAGTCCAGTGATGGGATTTAGGGTTGGTCTAGTCCCACGAGATATCTGTGCGCAGAATGACGCCGTCGCCTGAGGGGTGGGAAAATGTGCGCGGCTCGGCGCGTGTGGTCGTCCAAAGGCCGTCGATGAAATGGCATGTGAATTCATCTCCGTTCAAGCCAACTAGGCGAGATGGATCATCTGCCGCAGGGCGGGTTAGCGAGAGGAAAAGCGGCGTGGACTGGCGCGCCAGGAATTCAATGGAGGTGATGCCTGTGGGGCCGCCGGGGGACTGGTGGGGCGGTCGCTCTGTGACCGCCGCTTCAGGCGATGCCACCATGCGAGTCACTCCCATTTCGGCGAGTTGCGCGCGCGCGGCGCGGTTGAAGGAGTAAAGGGGCCAGTCGGCCGTGATGTCTGTTGCTCCGAGGGCGCGCAGAAGGCGCAGGGCGGCGAGATCGGAGGCCTCCCATTTCGCGAATCCGGCGCGCATGAGATGTTTTACAGTTGATCGAAGCGCGTTGAAATCGGCCTCATGCGTGAATACGGGGAGGGCCAGGCGGATGTGGCCGGCGCAGGAGGCGAAGCGCGAGGCGAGGGCCGCCTCGATCTCGCGGCCTGGCAGATGGCCGATGACCACGATGATCTCCGCGAAGTTGGCAGCGTTGGGAGGAAGGGGTTGGGTGAGGCGGAGCTTCAAGACCTCGGCCCGTGAAGGGCCGAGGTTCAGGTTGGCCGTTGGAGCGTATGTGGGCTCCCGTGAAGGGCCGAGGTTCAGGCTGGCCGTGGGAGCTGAGATGGGCTCCCGTGAAGGGCCGAGGTTCAGGTTGGCCGGGGAAACGGAGGAGGGCGTGGGATCTAGGGCGGAGGCGATGCGTGCGGCACGTGATTCGGCGAGGGCGTCGTCAAGCGCGGCCACAATGCGGCGGCGCGCTTCGTTGAGCGCAGGCGGCGGCACGAAAAGGCCATCAGGATCGGTTACTTCAATTTCGGCCAGCCGCCATCCTGTGCCGCCAAGCTTGCCGAACGCCTTGCGCACCGCGTTTGGCGTCGCCGCAGGATTCTTGGCATTGTCCAATTGCGGGGCGGCAACGAGAACGGACGCCGACAGCGAGATCGACACTGGCGGCGTGTGGGGCGATGACGCGGACGCAGAAAGCCCATTGCGGTTGATTGACACCGACAGTTTCAAGGGGATGCCGGCCGAGACGTCACCAGGTCTGAACGACGGCACGGGGAAACGTCGCTTCATCTCGTTCGACGCCGAACAGAATACCATTGCGCCCGGTTTGATGTCCTGGCATGGTGCATTCTCCGGGCGCACCGCGGAAGCGCGAGGGCATGCCGTCTTGCCGTTGGGCAGAAGGATCTCAACGTCGGTGTCGGCCGGGACTGCGAAGCAGCTGCGGCGCGAAATGGCGGTGCGCATCTCCGATATGCCGAATCCGAAGGGCTTGTCGCCGTCCTGCGCGAACTGGAGCCCGTCGTGCTTTTCGAGTGCGCGGTTCGTGTGGAAGCGGATCCAGGCGCGGCCTTCGCGGTCGCGCGTGATGCGCTTCACTTCGCCGATGGGCGTGCCCAGATGCCCGAGCGACGAGGGGTCTATCACGGGTGGAACGGACGGCGCGGGATGGCGGGGATCGGGGTATCCATGAATGTAGAGATGTGTGGTGCGTCGGGAGAAGACGGTTTCAAGGTCGGCGCGTGTCGTGGCCTCGGGGGCGCCGTCGAGGATGTCGCGGTAGCGCTTGACGGCGCTCGCGACATAGAGGGCTGATTTCATGCGGCCCTCGATCTTGAGAGAGGCCACTCCGGCGTCCGCAAGCGCCGCGAGGGAGTCGTCGAGGCGGAGGTCTCGCATGGAGAAGGGGAGGGATCGTCGTCCGGAGCCGTCGGTGTAGGCGAGCCTGCAGCAGTAGGCGCATCGGCCGCGGTTGCCGCTGCGGTTCTTCTCGAGGGCGGAGAAGAGGCAGAGGCCTGAGAGAGAGTAGCACAGCGCGCCGTGGACGAACACTTCGATTTCGACGCCCGAGCGCTGCGTTATCGTGCGGATCTCCTCGAGCGAGAGTTCTCGGGCGAGCACGACGCGTGAAAAGCCGAGTTCGCGCAGGGCGAGCACGCCTTCGAGATTGTGAGCCACTAGCTGAGTCGAGGCGTGGAGGACGAGGGATGGAAAGTGACGGCGCGCGATGCGGGCGACGCCGAGATCCTGCACGATGATGCCGTCGGGCTCTATTTCTGAGAGGATGGCGAGCTTTTCGACGGCGTCGGGCAGTTCGTCGTCCGTTATGAGCGTATTGAACGTGACGTATACCCTCTTCGCATTCTCCGGGTCGCGGCGGGCGAAGGCTACGAGGTCTCGAAGCTGGGCGGGGGTGAAATTGACCGCCTCGGCGCGCGCCGAGAAGGCGTCCAGGCCGAGGTACACGGCGTCGGCGCCGGCGGCGAATGCGGCGAGCGCCGTCTCGAAGGATCCCGCTGGGGCCAGGAGTTCAGGGACGTCGCGTTCTCCGACGCTGGAGCGTGCGTTTCTCATGGAACGTATTATAGCATAAGCGTTTGGCCGATTCGCCCGGAAATGTGGTCCGCAGCCGTTGGACGTTGCATTGGCGGACGGCGAAATGATACAATACAGCCGCCATGAGAACCATAGTGATATTCTGCTGTCTGCTCGCGTCTGCGGCTGTGGGGGCACGTATCCCGTGCGACCGCCCGGCCCCCACTTCCGCCATTCCCAGGATAATCTTCGACACGGACATGTACACCGACTTCGACGATGCCGGCGCGCTTGCCTGCCTGCACGCGCTTGCAGACGCCGGCGAATGCGAGATACTCGCCACCATCTCCAACACTCGCGACTGCATGAGCGTGGCGATGTGCGAAATCATCAACGCATACTATGGCCGCCCCGACATACCCGTCGGATGCGCGAGAAGCGGCGGCAAGAGCGGATGTTCCAAATGGCACGTCAAGCGCTACGGCGCGACTGTTGAAAAGTACGCGAAGTGGGCAAGGCACCGCAATTCAAGCGATGCGCCGGATGCGGTGGAGACGTATCGCCGGATTCTCGCCGCGCAGCCAGACAAGAGCGTCGTCGTATGCTCCGTGGGATTCCTCAACAACCTCAGGCATCTTATCGAATCTCCGCCGGACGCGTTCTCGCCTCTGGACGGCAAAGCGCTCGTCGCAAAGAAGGCAAGGCTTTGGGTCGCCATGGCCTGCAAGTATCCAGACGGCAGGGAATACAATTCGTCGACGGATGCGGAGGCGTCGCGCATCGCGATCGGCAGCTGGCCTACGCCGGTCGTCTTCACGGACTTCGAGTACGGTAGAGACTGTTTTGCCGGAAGGGCGATTGCAGAGTCCGGCATGAAGGACAGCCCTGTGGCGGACGTGTTCGCGGGGAATATTCCGAGCCGCGACGAGATACGCGCGGATTCCGCAAAGCAGATGCGCAACTGCTGCGGCATGGGCGGGCGTAGCGCATGGGACGAGACGGCCGTGCTCATTGCGGTTCGCGGCACTGAGCCTTGCTTCAACGTCAATCGCGGCGCATACCGCATGGTCGGAACGGACGGCGCGGACGAATGGGCGCCGGACGAGGAAAACGGCCCGCATCTGCGCGTCACGGAGCGCATGCCCAAAGCCGAAGTCGCCAGTATCATCGACGAGCTCATGATGCGAAAACCGAAATTGGGCGTTTTGAAAGACCCCATTCCAGGCCGTAGATGAATCACAGCAGACTCCGAACCGCATTTTTGGTATAATCAAAGCCTATGGACATAGCCGAAATAGCCAGATCGTTCGTTCCTTGCAGCGAATGTGCCCATGCGGGTGCAGACGCTCCGCGCCTGCCGTCGCAGCACACCGTCGCGCGCGTCCTGCGCCATCTGTTCGCGCTGATATTCCCTGGATGCCACGGTTCGGAGCTGCGCGCAGGGACGGATCCGAAGACGTACAAGGAACGTCTGTTCGTGAGAATAGCAGGGGAGATGAAGGACCTGGTCGGGGCGGAAAAGGCGGAACAGTTCATGTCCGCCCTGCCTGGAATCCGCGAGAAGCTGAAGGGAGACGTGACGGCCGCATACGAGGGCGACCCTGCCGCCAGAAGCGAGATGGAGGTTGTGATGGCGTATCCGGGGTTCTACGCCGTGGCCGTGCATCGCCTCGCCCATGCGCTGTACGAACTGAAGGTCCCGATCCTGCCGCGAGTGATGAGCGAGATCGCCCATTCGCGCACTGGAATCGACATACATCCCGGCGCGACGATCGGCGAGAGGTTTTTCATCGACCATGGCACCGGAGTGGTAATCGGAGAGACGACCGTCATAGGTCGGAACGTGAAGATATACCAGGGCGTGACGCTGGGAGCCATTTCCTTCCCCAAGGACGAGGCGACGGGAATGCTCATGAAGGGGCACAAGCGCCATCCGAACGTGGAGGACAACGTCGTCATCTACGCGGGCGCCACGATCCTCGGCGGCGAAACGACGATCGGACACGATTCAGAGATCGGCGGCAATGTATGGCTGATGGACTCCATACCGCCGTACTCGCGCGTGTACAACCAGACTCCCTTTCCGCGCGTCAAGACGAAGTCCAGCGGTCCGGAGGCATGAGGACAGGCCGCAGAAGAGAAGTTTCAGCAAGGCAGGGTTCGTATGGGCGATAGAATAGTATTGGTGGATTACAGGGCCGGCAACCTCACGAGCGTGAAGCTGGCATTTGAGGCGCTTGGCGTGGATGCGGCTGTCACGTCGGATCCCGACAGAATCCGCGCCGCGGAAAGAGTGGTCTTTCCGGGCGTGGGGGCCGCCGCGAGCGCCATGGACAATCTTAAGCGGCTGGGCCTCGAGGATGTCCTGAGGGACGTGGTGGCGGCGGGAACGCCGTTCCTCGGGATATGCCTTGGAATGCAGGTTCTCTTCGAGCATTCCGAGGAGGATGGGGGCGTGGATCTGCTGGGCATTCTTCCCGGACGGGTGCGCCGATTCCCAGACGTGCCCGGATGCAAGGTCCCGGAGATGGGGTGGAATCAGGTCAAGGGCGAGCTCGCGGATGGGGTGCCAGACGGAAGCGAGTTCTACTTCGTGCATTCCTACTATGCCGAGAAGGGGCCGTTTACCGTCGGCGTTGCGGACTACGCCGGGGTGGAGTTCACGGCGGCGGTCAGGAAAGGCAACGTGTTTGCCACGCAGTTCCACCCGGAGAAGTCTGGCCGGATCGGTCTTTCGCTTCTTAGGGCCTTCGTCGGATGAATCGAGAATTGAGAACGAGATATGCTGACCAAGAGAATAATACCATGCCTTGACGTGATCAAGGGGCGCGTGACGAAAGGCGTCAAGTTCCAGAACAACATCGACCTGGGCGACCCCGTGGAGATGGCCGTGAAGTATTCGGACGGCGGGGCGGACGAGCTCGTGTTCTACGACATCACTGCCTCCGCGGAGCGTCGGCCGATCGACATCGGCATGGTGGCCGCCGTGGCACGCGCCATACGCATTCCGTTCGCTGTTGGGGGCGGCATATCGTCCGTGGCCGACATGGAAAGGGTGATTCTCGCCGGGGCGGAGAAGATCAGCGTGAATTCCCTTGCCGTGCGCAATCCTGCGATCATAGGGGAGGGCGCGAAGGCATTTGGAGCCCAGTGCGTGGTGTTGGGCATGGATCCAGTGAAAAACGAGAATCCGGCGTGTCCGAGCGGGTACGAGATAACCATCCGCGGATTCCGCGAGTTCACCGGCATGGACGCGGTGGAGTGGGCCAGGCGGGCCGTTGGCCTCGGTGCCGGGGAGATAGTCGTCAATTCCGTTGACGCCGACGGCACGCGCGGCGGATTCGATCTCGATCTCACGCGCAAGATCGCCGATGCGGTGGGCGTGCCGGTGGTGGCTTCGGGTGGCGCGGGGAAGCCTTCTCATCTTGCAGACGCGTTCACGAAGGCCCGCGCGGACGCCGCGATCGTGGCTGGAATGATCCATACGGGCGAATGGACGATTGCGCAGATCAAGGCGGAATTGTCGGCGGCGGGCATTCCCGTGCGTCGCCACTGGTGATTCGTTCTTGTGCTTCATGTGGGATTCTGATATAATTGCCGAAAATGAAAACTGCTACATCACACGCGCGCAGAACTAGCGCTCCGGCGGCCAAAAAGCCGCGGATTCTCATCGTAACGCCCGAGATAACGTATCTCCCGGAGGGAATGGGGAACCTTGCGGGGAAGATGAGCGCGAAGGCCGGAGGCATGGCCGACGTGTCGGCTTCGCTCGTAGGCGCGCTGTTCGACCTTGGCGCCGACGTGCATGTGGCGCTTCCGCACTATCGCCGGATGTTCCACGAGGAGACCGGAAAGCTTGTCGCCGACGAATTGCGCCTCTACAAGAGCCGCATGTCCAGCGACCGCATCCATCTCGCGGAGGACCGCTGCTTCTACTATCGCGACAGGGTCTATTCCCAGAGCGGCGCGAATCCCAAGCTGGCGCTCGCGTTCCAGCGCGAGGTGATAAACCACGTGATACCCGAGGTGCGCCCCGACCTCATACACTGCAACGACTGGATGACGGGGCTCATCCCGGCGGCGGCGCGCAGGATGGGGATTCCGTGTCTCTTCACGGTCCACAACATCCACACGCACAAGCTGACGCTCGCGCAGGTGGAGGACGCCGGCATCGACGCGGCGGAGTTCTGGCAGAATCTATATCTCTCGCGCCCGCCGTACAACTACTTCGAGTCGCGCGACACGAATCCCATCGACCTTCAGGCTTCAGGCATATTCGCGGCCCACTTCATAAACACCGTCTCCCCCACGTTCCTCACCGAGATCGTTAACGGCTGGCATTCGTTCATACCCGACTCCATCCGCGCCGAGATACGCGGCAAGTACTACGCTGGATGCGCGTACGGCATTCTCAACGCCCCCGATCCCACCGACAATCCGGCGACCGACGACAAGATTCCCTTCCGTTACGGCCCCGCAGACCACGTTGAGGCGAAACGCAAGAACAAGACGGCGTTCCAGCACGCGCTCGGGCTCGAGGAGAACCCCGACGCGCCGATCTTCTTCTGGCCTTCGCGCCTCGATCCCGCGCAGAAGGGCCCGCAGCTGCTCACGGACATCTGCTACAGGTTCCTCGACAAGTACTGGCGCGACGGCGCGCAGATCGCCGTCGTCGCGAACGGCGCCTTCCAGCGCCCGTTCTGCGAGATACGCGACTTCCACAACATAGGCGGGCGCCTCGCCGTGCACGATTTCGATGGCCGTCTTTCTCAGCTTGGATTCGCGGCCTCCGACTTCATGCTCATGCCGTCTCTGTTCGAGCCGTGCGGCCTTCCGCAGATGCAGGCCCCCATCTACGGCTCGCTCGCAGTGGCCCACAACACAGGCGGACTGCACGACACCGTGGAGATGCTCGACGTCGACTCCAGCACCGGCAACGGGTTCATCTTCGACACGTACGACTCCAACGGCCTCTTCTGGGCCATGGACCAGG
>Ga0310696_10010936_pt1 | contig 10380 bp, 9 predicted proteins | sample AusTroGonzalo_MG_4_FD_203885 | JGI IMG/M metagenome (GOLD analysis project Ga0310696, IMG submission 203885) | Bovine rumen microbial communities from tropical cattle in Woodstock, Queensland, Australia - Gonzalo_02 (v2) (version 2) | ecosystem: Host-associated > Mammals > Digestive system >... | reverse complement strand
CCTCAAGCAACTCGATCAGCGCCATCACGCGCCTGGCTTGAACATCGGTCAGATGACATTTCGGCGCGTAGTTGAATTTAGCATGGTCATGGCTGAAGGCATGTGCCTTCATCTCGCTGAACATCTCAGCCGAGATGAAAACGCATGCAAAGGTGTAATCATCCGAACACGATATGCGCCGCAGGAAGTGGCCGGGCATCAGGACTCCCAGGTCGTTCTTTTCAATCGCTAATTCCTGCATGTCGAACATGACGCGTGCATGGCCGCGCAGACCTAAAAGAATCATGACGTGCGGAAACACCATATCCACGCCGGTTACAGAGTAACCGTTAACCTCTTTTTCCACACACACTCCGTTCTGCTCAACGGACCGTAAAATTTGGGCTGTTCTCGCGTTATTCCGCATAGTTTCTTGCTATTTCCCGTTGCAATATTACGACTATTCTTTGAATTGCGTCGAAAAATATCACACATTTTGGTAATAAAAAGGCGAAAAATGGTAGTGTTTTCTCGCTGCAAACAATTGTGTATGGTACAAAAAAGCAGTACTTTTGCGTCCATAGAGCAATTGTGTCTTTACCTTCGTCACTGATAACCAATATATATTAAAAACTAATTGTATTATGACTAACCCCATCAAGTTTTCTCTGTTCCTGCTGGTAGCAGGACTCGTAGCCGTCGTTTCTTGCGACAAAACTCCCACCCCCGACCCGGAATCAGAGGCGACACTCTTTGCAGATCCCGCCAACTGTTTCATGGTTAACGAACCGGGTTTCTATACCTTCAAAACCACGAAAGGCAAAACCCAAGAGTCTGTGGGCGACGTGGCTGAGGCCGTAGTCCTTTGGGAATCCTTCGGCACCAACATGCAGCCGAAGGTGGGAGACATCATTGCTGATGCCTACTATAAGGATGGTCAGGTTTACTTCAAGACGCCGGCTACCTTGAACGATGGCAACGCCGTGATTGCCGCCAAGGACGCCTCCAACAACATCCTCTGGTCCTGGCACATCTGGGTGTGCGCAGGCTGGGATGCCACCGCAACGTCCCAGAAGTATTATAACAAGAGCAATGGTATTGCTTCCTTCGGCGCCGTGATGGACCGCAACCTGGGTGCCACCTCTGCCACCATCAACGACCACAAGGCCCACGGCCTGCTGTATCAGTGGGGCCGTAAGGACCCGTTCCTGGGCTGGGACGGCTATAACGCCGCCGGTCACACCCCTGCCGCATCTACCATCACCTGGCCCGATCCTGTGAAGACGGACGCCGAAACCGGTACCATTGAATATGCCATTGCGCATCCTACGACCTACCTTTATCCTGGAAAGCCCTCTTCCAACGTAGACTGGTATTATACCAAAGAATTTAACTTCACGGACAATACCCGCTGGCAGGAGAAATTAAACTATTACGATCCCTGCCCGGCCGGATGGACGCTCCCCGAGGCACATACCTCCAACAACCAAGGTCTTTGGTACAATGCGTTGGAGAATAACTGGAACGTCATATTCGAATACTGGGACCCTACGCTTCTGGGCGTCAATCTGGGCACGATACTGGGCGATTACAACACGATATGGTACCCGGAGGCCAGCTTGTTATATTATGAGGATGGAAAGATGTATCGTACCCGTCAGGTGTATATCTGGTCCAGAGGTGTTCCTGCCGGGGACGATGGCCTGCCTTTCAAGATCGGTGACGGCGGCAGCGGCGGATTTGACCCCAGTCCATATTCAATGGACGTAACTGGCTACACCATGTTCTGCGGCGAGAACGCGCAACACCATACGGAAGCCTGGGCGGCATCGCATACCTTCCGCGCCCTTGCCCTTCCCACCCGCTGCGTAGCGGTGAAATAGCCCTTACGGTCAGGATGTTTATTATCTCGGCCTCTCAGACATCTGAGGGGCCGATTTTCTGGATACTACTCTGAAGGGCAACGTCTTTGAATCCTGACAATTATACTGAAAGGAATTTTCATTAAATTTGAAAGTTCCTTTTTTGTTTTGGCGATGGTCATTTCTCTTGATATGTATGCAAGCGCGGGAGTCGGAGTGGCGGCGCTGCTGCTTGGCATGTTCTTTACTAGGAAAATTCCCTTCCTGAAACGCTTCTGCATTCCGGCTCCGGTGTCCGGAGGATTACTGATTTCACTGCTGACTCTGATGCTTTTCAGCCTGGCGGACATCGAGTGTTCGTTCGACGGCACTTTGAGGGATCTCTGCATGATGCTTTTCTTCACTTCCGTGGGCTTCCAGTGCGACATGAAGGAGCTCCGCAGGGGTGGCAAGCCTCTGGTGGTGCTGACTGCCCTGGTTGCTGTGCTGATAGTGGCGCAGAACCTTATTTCCGTCGGGATAGCCAGCGGACTCGGCCTTGATCCGCTTGTAGGTATGGCTTCGGGCTCGATTCCCATGTGCGGAGGGCACGGTACTTCAGGCGGCTTCTCTCCGCTGCTGGAGCAGATGGGGCTGAGCGGAGCGTCTTCCATAACTATGGCTGCCGCAACCTTCGGCCTTGTGGCAGGTTCGCTGCTCGGAGGGCCGCTCGGTGAGTCGCTTATCCGCCGCCACAAACTTGACGGACAGCCTTCTGCATCCGATGCGCCTTCATGCGGTGAGGAGTTTCCGGCTGCCGGTCCCAATCCGGTGAAAGCCGGCACTCCCGGCGGATACCTTGCGGCAGCATGCATACTGTTTGTGGCAATGGCGCTTGGAAGCGGGGTCAGCAAGCTGCTGGCTCTGACCGGGGTTACTTTCCCCACCTATTTCGGGTCGCTGCTGACTGCCTGTGCCTTGCGGAACATCTTAGGACTTGTGCCTGCATGGTCTGGGAAACTGTTCGTCGGGGAAGTGTTTTCGCTCGGCGACATAAGCCTGCAGCTTTTCCTCGGCATGGCGATGGCAAGTCTCAGGCTGTGGGAGCTTGCTTCTCTGGCTCTGCCGCTGACGCTGATACTTGCGGCTCAGGTGGCTTTCATGGCTTTCTACGGTTATTTCGTTGCTTTCCCGATGCTCGGTAAAAACTATGACAGCGCGGTCATGGTCAGCGGCCTTTGCGGCTTCGGCCTCGGCGCCACTCCCAATGCGATGGCCAATATGTCGGCCGTTTGCTTCAAATACCGCTACGCTGTCAATCCGTTCATAGTCGTGCCTATCATCGGCGCGATGTTTCTCGATATCATCAACACCGGGGTCATAACCCTGTTTTTAAACATCATACACTGACCATGAAACGTTGTGCTTTTATACTTCTGGTTCTGCTGGCCGCAGCCGCTTGTACTCACCAGGCTCCGCTTATCGGCATCAGCGGTTCATATATGCCTGACGGTGTCGGCGGGACTTACCTGAATACGAGTTATTCCAAGGCCATAGGCAGGGCGGGGGCAGTGCCTGTCATTATCCCTACTGTCAGCAGCAGGGCCGAGGCCGATGCTGTTCTGGCTGTTCTGGACGGCATTGTGTTCTCCGGTGGAGAGGACATCGGGCCGGAGTTGTACGGGGAAGACGTGTGGAACGAGACTGTCTATGTGGATTCTGTCCGCGACGTGAGCGATTTCCTGCTTGCGCAGGCTGCGCTCGATTCCCGCAAGCCGATTCTTGCGATTTGCCGCGGTGAGCAGTTGATGAATGTGGTGCTGGGCGGCTCGCTCTATCAGGATATTCCTACTCAGGTGAGCGGAGACGTCGGTCACGGCGGCACGACTCATAAAATCGGAATAGAGGACGGCAGTGTGCTGGCAGCGCTTTTCGGCACAGACTCCCTTGAGGTGAATTCGACGCATCATCAGGCCGTGAAGCGGATTGCTCCGGGTTTGACGGTCACTGCGCGCAGTGGTGACGGCATCATCGAAGCCTGGGAGGCCGACAACATCATAGCCGTTCAGTTCCATCCAGAAAAGCTGCTCATCCTCGACGGCGACGACCGTTGGCTCCCCTTCTTCCGCACCTTCATCTCCCGTTGTAAATAAAAAAAGACCGGCTACATCAGAGCCGGTCTTTTTTAGCAGTGATGCGAATCAGTTATTTGATTCTCTTGTAGCCGTAAACTGCGTTGTCGCCGAGGTCCATTTCGATCTTCATAAGGCGGTTGTACTTGCAGATACGGTCGGTGCGGCTCAGCGAACCGGTCTTGATCTGACCGCTGTTGGTGGCAACAGCGATGTCGGCGATGGTCGTGTCCTCAGTCTCGCCTGAACGGTGGCTGGTGACAGTGGTGTAGCCGTGACGGTGAGCCATCTCGATAGCGTCGAGAGTCTCGGTGAGCGAACCGATCTGGTTGACCTTGATAAGGATTGAGTTGCCGGCACCCATCTCGATACCCTTGCGGAGATACTTCACATTGGTAACGAAGAGGTCGTCGCCCACGAGCTGGCACTTGCTGCCGAGAGCCTTGGTTAGCTTAACCCAGCCTTCCCAGTCTTCCTCGCTGAGGCCGTCCTCGATTGAGTCGATGGGATACTTCTCGCAGAGCTGCTGCAGATATTTGATCTGCTGCTCGGTAGAAAGCTTGCGGCCGCGAGGGTCTTTCTTCTTGCCATCCTTGAGCTGCTTGTAGTCATAGAAGAACTTGCCGTCCTCTACGAAGCAGAACTCAGAAGCTGCGCAGTCCATAGCGATGGTAACGTCCTCGCCGGGCTTCAGGCCAGCGTTCTTGATGGCTTCCATGATGCAGTCGAGAGCATCGTTGATGCCCTTGAGAGCGGGAGCGAAACCACCCTCGTCACCGACAGCGGTGCTCAGGCCGCGAGCCTTGAGAACCTTCTGGAGAGCGTGGAACACTTCTGCGCCCATGCGTACGGCTTCTGCCTCATTGGCTGCACCGACAGGACGAATCATGAACTCCTGGAAAGCGATGGGAGCGTCAGAGTGAGCGCCACCATTGAGGATGTTCATCATAGGCACCGGAAGAACATAAGTGTTGGTGCCGCCGATGTAGCGGTAGAGAGGCATGCCGAGATAGTCGGCTGCAGCGTGAGCCACTGCAAGTGAAACGCCGAGGATGGCATTTGCTCCGAGCTTGCTCTTGGTAGGAGTGCCGTCGAGGTCAATCATGGTCTTGTCGATGGCACGCTGCTCGAGAGCGCTCATGCCGAGGATGGCGGGAGCTATGACGTCGTTCACATTGGCAACAGCCTTGAGAACGCCTTTTCCGCCATAACGTTTCTTGTCGCCGTCGCGAAGCTCGAGGGCTTCGTTCTCACCTGTCGATGCTCCTGAAGGAACGGCAGCAACGCCGATGACACCGCTTTCGAGTTCGACTTCTACTTCTACCGTGGGATTTCCACGAGAATCAAGGATTTCACGTCCTGTTACACGAATAATACGCATTGTAGTTGAAATATTAGTTAATGATTTATGTTTTTTGAGATTACATCTGCGAAAACCGCCGCAAAAATAGGATTTTTCTTTGAATATCCGTTTTATTGAAGACAATTATTCTCTTCTGCGCAACTGCCTTACAATCCTGCGGATAATCACGTCGATGTTCTTGTCCGGCTCGATGACATTGTAGCTGCCCCAGAAGTTGTCGTCGGTGAAAGCTTCGAGCTTTGAGGCCATGATGTCGCTGAACCTCATGAGACTTTCGTCATCGATGGTTATACGTCCCGGATAATGGTCTGTCACGGCCATTTCGGAAGTGATGCTGTAGTGGGTCCTGAACAGAGAATACCTCTTGCGGGATGAGAAATTGATTTCAGAGCGGGAGTAGTCATAGCGCCAGAGGCCGTCCTCTCCCTGTTTGTAGTTGATGATATAAGAGACTTCCCCCATCTCCATCCTGGTATTCTTGGGAATCTTGCGAACATATTCGGCGACTACGGAAGGATAATCTTCCACGTTGAGCGTCAGCTCGACGCGGGCTATGGCATAGCTTTCAGGGTCAATGTATATGCGGCCGCGGTAGAGTGCGTAGTTGACTGAGTACTGCTGGTCGAATTCAAGTACCTGGAAGCTCCTGCCGTCGATTGTAGCAACAGGGCCGAGACTGAAGGTATAATACTTGTGAACTTCGCTGAAGGTCTCCAGGTCGACTCCGGCAAACGGGTTCTTGACCATGTCGAGCAGAAGAGCGCCGGTGACGCCGCCCTTGAAGTTGATGAGCAGCGAGTCGGTCCTGTCGTAGTTCGAACTGCCGCGGCCCTTGTAGATTCCAGCCTTGTCGGGAGAACCGGAATAGTATGGAATCTTGGCGATGTCGAGCACGGCTTCGTTCATAGAGAGATACTTGGAACGGTTCTTCATTATGATTTCGCGGTAGAATGCCGTCATTACCTCGAATTCCTGAGGGTAGTTGTAGCGTATCCGCCGGTAGGCATTGTCGAACATGGCGTCTGCTTCAGAACCCAAAACCATTGCTGCGTCAAGCGCGATTACAGATGCGGTCATCCTGATGCGGAGCGGCTGTTCCGCGCTTGTGTTTTCGAAGTCCGACACGGGAGCGAAGTACCTGTCGTAGCCCATATAGGTGATGCGGACAATCGCATCCGGCTTGGTGTCAGCCGGAATCTTGAGGGAGAATACTCCTTCGGAATTGGTGACGTTTGATATGTTTGTTCCGGAGAGGTTAACTGAAGCGAGGTACATGGGGTTGCCGTCTCCGGAGTCGGTCACCTTGCCGTATAGGGTCTTGAAATCCTGGGCTCCGGCTATCTGGGAGAGCAGGACAATCAGTGTTGAAAAGAAGACTTTCAGGCGCATTTTCAGTAGTTTTTTGTATCACGGCAAACATAATGATTTTTTTTGGATATATGAATTTTCGGTGTATATTTGCAGTCCCTTTCAAGGAAGACCAGCCCAGATGGTGAAATTGGTAGACACGCTACTTTGAGGGGGTAGTGGACGCATTAGTCCGTGCAAGTTCGAGTCTTGTTCTGGGCACAAAAAGAAAAGGCAGCCGGTATGGTTGCCTTTTTTTCGTGACACAGTACACCGAATATTATTCTTTTATCCAGGTGATGCTTTCGCCTATGCCGAGTACAGTGCCCCTGACGACGAGTTTGCCGGGCGACTCGAACTTCGCAGTCATCTTGACCTGTATGCCGCGGTTCGGGTCGTAGATTTTTGTACCGCTCCAGTTCTGCTTGCCGCTGTCGTAGGCAAGGCCGGAGAACAGCTCGATTTTGTTCAGCGGAGTGGAACGCAGAGCCTTGTTGGGATTCTTGGTGTCCAGAGACAGCTTTCCGTCCTTATCATAAGGATTGGCAGTCCAGCATACGGCGCCTTTGTAGGTGCCGTCAGGCAGTTTGGTTATCTGTACCTTGTAGGCATCATCTCCGCTGCCGGCCAGGTAAGTGCCGATGATATTGTCAGCCTTGTCGTTCTGGGCCGCTGCAGACAGCGAAAAGAGAATTGCGCAGAGCACGGGAAGGATTTTTTTCATAATCGTATAATATTAAAGTTAAATCAACATGTCTTCCACATGGAGTTTCGGGACGTAATGTACGCCGTCCTTGCGGTAATATTGCAGAGAGTCTCCGCTATGGCAGGGCATCAGGAAAATCCTTTCCGCAGGCTTGCCGACACCGAGGACGGCCAGGGGCTTCATCGGCAGAGAAAGGGCTTCCTGCACCGCTTCCGGCTTGAAATTGAGAATGATGATGCCGCCAAGGCCCATAGCAGTGGCTTTGAGAAGTATGCTCTGGGCGGCGATGCCGAGGTCCATGTCCACAATGCGGTTTTCAGGCACGGCAGAGCAGATGACGATGTAGGCCGAAGGTTCCTCGCCGGCATGGGGCAGATGCTCCTGCGGCAGGGCGGCGCCGAGCTTCACCAGCGGATGCACGACTGCGGCTTCATCTCCGGTCACGAGCCGGAAACGCAGCGGCTGTGCGTTCATTCCGGAAGCTACGAAGGTTACGGCCCTGAGCATCTCCATCAGCTGTTCGCGGCTTACTTCGACTGAGCGGTCGTAGCCCCGGAAACTGCGGTTGCGCTTCAACAGGGACTCCAGTGACGAGCCCTTGCGCACCACCACGGGTCGCTTTTCCCGAAGCTCCTGTTCCCTCTTTTCCAGATAATTGTCTGCCATAGACAGCAAAGATAGCAATTTTTAGTACATTTGCCGACCAAGCCGGAAGTTCTATGGCATCAACCATTTCCACCAAAGACATACTCCTTGGCCGCATACGCAGCGGTGAAGAACTGTCGCTGTCCGAGAGGGTCAAACTGACTTTGACTCTCAGCGCTCCGGCCATCCTTGCCCAAGTCGCCTCCACTCTGCTTCAGTTCATAGATGCGTCTATGGTGGGCAGTCTCGGCGCCGAACCTTCAGCGTCGATAGGACTGGTGTCCACCAGTACCTGGCTTTGCGGCGGATTCTGCATTGCGCTTGCACAGGGCTTTTCCGTGCAGGTGGCCCACCGCATCGGCGGAGGTGACATCAGGGGAGCCCGTCAAGTGCTGCGCCAGGGGCTGGTGGTTGTCACTGCCTTCTCGCTGCTGCTTTCGCTCATTGCCATAGCCATTTCCGGCCCGCTGCCCGCCTGGCTGGGAGGGGAGGAGGCCATCCGTGCCGAGGGCAGCGCATATTTCCGCATCTACGCCATGTTCCTGCCAATGATGCAGCTCGGCTTCTTCGGTGTCACAATGCTTCAGTGCAGCGGAGAGATGAAGCTGCCAAGCATGCTGAACATAGCCATGTGCGCGCTGGATGTGGTTTTCAACTTCCTGCTGATTTTCCCCACGCGCGAAATCAACCTTTTCGGGGCTGCCGTGACGATGCCGGGGGCGGGGATGGGAGTGAGAGGAGCCGCTCTCGGGACAGGGCTTGCCGAAACAGTCACTGCCTGCCTGATGCTCTATTTCCTGCTGGTGCGCAATAAGGATCTGGCTATCGTGAGCGAAAAAGGCTCGTTCCGGCCGAGGCGGGACTGCATCAAATGGGCATGGGGCATCACAGGCCCGATGTGGCTGCAAAACCTCGTGATGAGGGGAGCCTATGTGATGAGCACTCTGATTGTGGCTCCTCTCGGAGCCGTGGCCATTGCGGCAAATTCCTTTGCGATAATAGCTGAAAGTTTCGTCTATATGCCGGGATATGGTATGGGCGACGCCGCCACTACGCTGGTGGGACAGAGCCTCGGCGCCGGCCGCAAGGATTTGGCGAGGGGATTTACCCGCGTCACCCTTTCCCTCGGTGTGGGAATGATGGTGGCATTGGCGGTGGTGCTGTATTTTGCTGCGGGTACAATCATGAGCTGGCTGAGCGTTGACCCTGACGTAGTGGCTCTCGGAGCCCGCTGCCTGCGGCTGGAGGCTTTTGCTGAGGCCGGCTATGCCGCTTCCATCGTTGCCAACGGAGCCTGCGTGGGTGCCGGCGACACGAAGATGCCGGCTGCCATGAATCTGGTAAGCGTATGGATAGTGCGCATCGGGCTGGCATTGCTGCTTACACCAAAGCTGGGTCTGATGGGCTACTGGATAGCGATGTGCATTGAATTGAACGTACGTGGTGCGTTATATCTGCTCCGTGTCCGCGGCAAGCGCTGGATGGGGCACAGTTTGACAGACAAAGAAGAGATTATTTATGCAAACGATTAAAAATCAAGAATTCGGAGGAGAGCGGCCGCTGTTTGAAACCCACAGCGCCCGTCTCGAGAACATTACCATCGTTGATGGAGAGTCGGGTATAAAGCACTGCAGTGACCTGGAGGTTGACGGTTGCAAGTTTTACGGCAAGTATCCGTTGTGGCACGTCGACCGCTGCCTTGTGACGAACAGCTATTTCGCGCCGGGCTCCCGCTCAGCCATCTGGTACACCAACGACCTCGTGATGCGTGACTGCACCATCGACGGGCCGAAGTTCTTCCGTGAGATGAAGAACTTGTCTCTGGAGCGTGTTCTGATCAATGATGCGGACGAGACCTTCTGGAATGTGGACGGCCTCAAAATAAAGGATGTGGAGCTGCGCGACGGCACATATCCCTTCATGTATTCCCGCAATATCGAGGTTGACGGGCTGGTAAGCGATTCCAAATATGTATTCCAGTACTGCAGGGATGTCGTCGTGCGCAATGCGAAGATTGTCACCAAAGATTCCTTCTGGGAGTGCGAGAATGTAACCATCTACGATTCGCTGCTCGACGGGGAATATCTCGCATGGCATTCGAAGAACGTGCGGCTGGTGAACTGCCACCTTGCGGGCGAGCAGCTGCTCTGCTATGTTGACGGCCTTGTGCTGGAAAACTGCACTTTCGACGCAGCCTGCGACCGCGTTTTCGAATACTCGGACGTCAAGGCCGACATACGCGGGCACATCGAAAACATCAAGAACCCGACATCGGGGCATATTGTCGCCGACAGCATAGGCAGTGTAACCCTCGACGAAAACATCCGCCAGCCTGCCGACTGTGTCATAGAAATTCGTTAACTTTCG
>Ga0310696_10010934_pt1 | contig 10381 bp, 5 predicted proteins | sample AusTroGonzalo_MG_4_FD_203885 | JGI IMG/M metagenome (GOLD analysis project Ga0310696, IMG submission 203885) | Bovine rumen microbial communities from tropical cattle in Woodstock, Queensland, Australia - Gonzalo_02 (v2) (version 2) | ecosystem: Host-associated > Mammals > Digestive system >... | reverse complement strand
GATCAGGTGAATGATCCGGACAGCGTTTACAACTACTATAAGAAACTGATTGAACTCCGGCATACCCACGACATTATCGTATACGGAAAGTTCATCCCGCTGCTGGAGAATGACGAGAACGTATACGCCTATGCCCGGGAACTGGACGGGAAACGGCTGACGGTGATGCTGAACTGGACGGATCACACGGTGAACTGCACGCTGGCGGAGGAAACGGGCGGCGAGGAGCTGATCTCCAACTATCCGACGCACCAGGCAGGCAGGCTGCAGCCCTATGAGGCGAGGGTGCTACTTGCGTAAAAGCGGGATTTGTGGTAAGGTAATCGAAGCACAAGAAAACACCCCATAAGGCTGCTCAAAACAAGGAGGTCATATCAATGCGTAAACTGGTTGCTTTGCTGTTAGCCCTTTCGCTGGTGCTGGGCCTTGCGTCCACCGCATTTGCCGCAAAGGACTATACACTGGACATCTACTGGATCGGAAACAAGGATGACGAAGAGATCCGCAAGGGTGTGGAAGAGGCCGTCAGCGAATATGTTGAACCGCTGATCAAGGCAAAGGTCGCCTACCACATCATCAACTGGGACGACTGGACCGAGAAGGCCCTGAAGCCCCTGCTGGAAGACGAGAAGATCGACCTGATCTTCACGGCTGACTGGCGGGACTATGTGCAGGAGATCCTGGCCAACAAGCTGCTGCCGCTGGACGACCAGCTGGAGCAGAACGGAAAGGATATTCTGGAAACCCTGCCGCAGGCATTCCTGGACGGCGCAAAGTTCAACGGTGTGCTGTACGGTATTCCGACCAACAAGGAACTGTGCGTGCCCAGCGGCCTGATCGTGAACAAGACGGCGGCGGAGCAGATCGGCTGGGATCCGGAAAAGGATCCGGTGAAAACCACGGAAGAGCTGGAACCCTATCTGGCCAAGTACAAGGAAATGTTCCCGGACCGCTATCCCTACCTGATGGAAAAGGACCGCTGGTCTGACGAACCCTGGATCCATGAATGGGCCGCCATCGAGGGCGATGCGCTGGACATGAAGATGGCCGCCGATGAGAACGGCGAGTTTGACGAAACCATCTACAGCATTTATGAAACAGATGAGCAGGAAGCCCATATCCGCCTGATGCGCAAGTGGGCGGAAGCCGGCTATATCTCTCCGGAAGCGGCAAATCCCGATTTTGACTACAACAAGGTTTTCGGCACGGGCGAGTTCCTGGTGTTCACCCAGCCACTGAAGGGCAACAACATCAAGTCCGTGGAGATGTACGGGGCCAATAAGGCGCCGGATGTACCGGACTTTGAGCTGTGCGAGATCATCCTGCAGGACAAGTATCTGGTGACGAACCAGGCCGGCGGGTCCATGTTCGCGATCCCGAAGACCGGCAAGGCCAAGGCGGCTATGAAGTATCTGAACCTGATGCACAGCGATCCCACGCTGGTGAACCTGATGCTCTACGGCAAGGAAGGCGTGAACTACAAGAAGGTCAACGACCAGCAGGTTGAGCTGATCGACGACGCCAACTGGTATGGCCTGCACGGCGGCGCCTGGACCGTGGGCAACACCAAGCTGCAGTATGTGCTGACCACCGAGGATCCGGAAAAGAACGCGATGCTGCAGTCCTACGCGGACGACGCGAAGAAGACTGCTTCCTACGGTTTCCGTCTGGACAGAAGCAAGTGTCAGGAACAGCTGGATGCCGTGGCGGAAGTGGTGAAGAAGTATGAGCGCGGGCTGATGGTCGGCGCGGTGGATCCGGACGATCCCGTACTTGGCCTGGAAGCGTTCCGCAAGGCGCTGAAGGATGCGGGGATTGATGAGCTGAAGGCGGAAGTTGAAGCGCAGTATGCTACGTGGAAGGATTCATTAAAGTAAGGGGGCTTTCCGATCGCCCCTGTACATATCCCTTCGGGGGAAAACGGACAAAACCAACCCCTTTCCCCCTGCCCCCTTCCCCACGCAGATACAAGTCTTTTATATTAATTGACTTGCGTGGGGACGGGGATTGTTTAGTGGTGGGGCTTCGCCCCACCGCCCTCAATAATCGTCCCCCTTGGCACAGTGTAAAACCAAGGGGGATGTGTTTTTTGTTTATGATTTGCGGTTGCAGAGGTTGCAGCCTTCACAGCTGCAACCGCAACTGCAGCTGCCTTTGCCTTGTTTTTTGCGTTTGCGGATCCGCAGGACGGCCAGGACGACGGCAATGCTGACGGCTGCGAGGATCAGGATATCTGAGAGATTCATTGTTCATCTTCCTTTCAGGGGAGAGGGGATTCACTCCTGTTACGGAGTTTAACCTGTTCCGAAGGAGATCCCTCGACTTCGGTCGGGATGACACAGGAAACGGTTAGAATAAGGAACCGATCAGGCGGACGAGGAGGGCTACGACCCAGGCGATCAGGCACTGCCAGATGACTACGCCGGCGGCCCACTTGCCGCCCAGCTCCCGGCGGATGGCGGCGATGGCGGCGACACAGGGGGTATAGAGCAGGCTGAAGGCCAGCATGGAAGCGGCGGCCAGCGAGCCGAGAGATGCGAGTCCGTCGCCGAAGAGGGTCTCCATGATGGAAACAACGCTTTCCTTGGCCAGGAAGCCGGAGATCAGCGAGGTGACGATGCGCCAGTCACCAAGGCCGATGGGCTTCATGACGGGCACCAGCAGGCCGGCCAGGTTGGCCAGGATGCTGTCATGGGAATCGGTGACCAGATTCAGGCGGAAGTCAAAGGTCTTCAGGAACCAGACCACGATGGTGGCAATCAGGATGACGGAGAAGGCGCGGTGCAGGAAGTCCTTGGATTTTTCCCAGAGGAGCTGCGCGACGTTCTTCGGGCTGGGCATACGGTAATTGGGCAGTTCCATGACAAAGGGAACGGCCTCCCCCCGGAAGAGCGTTTTCCGGGAAATCAGAGCGGCAAGGATCCCGGTCAGGATTCCCAGAAGATACAGCCCGATAATGATCAGCCAGCCGTAACGGGGGAAGAAGGCGGTCACAAAAAATCCATAGATCGGCATCTTGGCCGTACAGGACATGAAGGGGGTCAGGAGGATCGTCATCTTACGGTCCCGGGCGCTGGGCAGGGTGCGGGTGGACATAACCGCCGGCACTGTGCAGCCAAAGCCGATGAGCATCGGGACGATGCTGCGGCCGGACAGGCCGATTTTCCGAAGGAGCTTGTCCATGACGAAGGCTACGCGGGCGATATAGCCGCTGTCCTCCAGGAGGGAAAGGAACAAGAACAGGATCGCGATGATCGGCAGGAAGCTGACCACCGTGCCAACGCCCTCGAAGATGCCGCCCAACACCAGGTTCTGGATGGTTTCGTTGACATGGGCGGCAACCATACCCCGCTCCACAAGGCCCTGCAGGGCGTCAATGCCCTGCTGCAGAAGATCCTGGAAGAAGGGACCGATGAGGAAGAAGGTCAGGAAGAAGACCAGGCCCATGATCAGGATGAAGACGGGAATGGCGGTATACCGGCCGGTCAGGATCCGGTCGATTTTTTCGCTGCGGATATGCTCTTTGCTTTCGCGCGGTTTGATCACACATTCATCGCAGACCTTACGGATATAAGCAAAGCGCATATCCGCGATGGCAGCGCTGCGATCCATACCGCGTTCCTTTTCCATCTGCAGGATGATATGGTCGAGCATCTCGGCTTCGTTCTGATCAAGGGCCAGACGCTCGAGAATCAGCGGGTCGCCTTCGATCAGTTTGGAGGAGGCAAAGCGGAGCGGGACCTCCGCGCGCTCGGCATGGTCCTCCACGAGGTGTTCGACGGCGTGCAGGGCCCGGTGGACCGCACCGCCGTGATCCTCCACGCCGCAGAAGTCCTGCCTTACCGGGTGTTCCTGATATTTCGCCACATGGATCGCGTGGCGAACCAGTTCATCCACGCCCTCGTTTTTGGCGGCCGAGATCGGAACCACCGGGACGCCCAGCATGGCTTCCATGGCGTTTACGTCCACGGTGCCGCCGTTGCCCCGCAGCTCATCCATCATATTCAGGGCAACGACCATGGGGATGTTCATCTCCAGCAGCTGCATGGTCAGGTACAGGTTCCGCTCGATGTTTGTGGCATCAACAATGTTGATAATTGCTTTCGGATGCTGGTCCAGGACGAAACTGCGGGAAACCAGCTCCTCACTGGAATAGGGGGACATCGAATAAATCCCGGGCAGGTCTGTGATCAGCGTGTCAGCATGCCCGCGGATCACGCCGTCCTTCCGGTCCACGGTGACGCCGGGGAAATTGCCGACGTGCTGGTTGGAGCCGGTCAGCTGGTTAAAGAGGGTTGTTTTGCCGCAGTTCTGATTTCCCACCAGGGCGAAAGTCAGCTGTGTTCCCTCCGGCAGGGGATTGCCGGTACCCTTGGGATGAAAGCGGCCTTCCTCACCGAGGCCGGGATGCTCCGGCGACGGCCGGTCTTTTTTCGGGGCGGCGTCTTCAGCCGTATTTTCCAGCAGAGTGATCCCGATCTGGCCGGCATCCGCCAGGCGGAGGGTCAGCTCGTATCCGTGAATCCGCAGTTCCATGGGATCACCCATGGGGGCGAGCTTGATCAGGGTCACCTCAGTGCCGGGGATCACGCCCATATCCAGGAAGTGCTGGCGCAGGGCGCCTTCCCCGCCGACGGTTTCGATCCGGGCGGACTGGCCGGGCTTCAGTTCATTGAGTTTCATGATTGTTACCCGCTTTCCTCGTGGAACTCTCAGCAGAAGAAGTTAATTCCAGACACAAGAGTTTGCTGTGTCTAACTCAATATAGCACAAGGATGGAACGGATGTCAATATCGAGCAAGTGCATTTTTTATTTCTTTATGATATTATATTTTCTCCCAATGAGATTTGACGGAGGTATAAATGGCGTTAACGGCTTATTGCAAAAAATGCGGCAGGGAAGTGGACGCGGCGGAAGTCTGCTCGTACTGCGGGACAAGGCTCGGGAAGAACGCAGCCCACGCAGCCTGGTGCATAGAGACTGTGCCGGCGAAGAACTGGATCCGCTGGAACGCGGTGATGCGGCTGCTTCTGCCGGCGGCGCTGGTGATCCTGCTGTTGGTCCTGCTGATTGAAGGGATCAGCGGCGGGATCGGCGCGGTGGAGAAGATGATGACCTCCGGATTCCCGGTGGTGCTGCTGATCCTGCTGGGAACGATCCTGGCGGTGGTGCTGCTGGCACTGGTGCTGCAGGGAAAGGAACTGACGGACTATGTGGTGGACAACCGGGGGATTCATGAGATCCATTACCTGCCGAACCCCACGCCGCTGAAACTGCTGTGCCGGCTGAAGTCACCCGCATTGGCCGGGACAGCGGGAGAAGACGGCCGGGCGCCGGTGGTGAAACTGTCGGAGAAGGACCTGGCCTGGAAGGACGTGGCAAGGGTCCAGCTGTGGCCGGAGAAGTGCATGATCCTGTATTACGCCCCGGCGGGCTGGCTGCGGATCGCGGTGGAATGCACGCCGTTTACCTGGGATGATGTGATGGGGCTGACCCGGGAGAAACTGGGGAAGAAGCGGAAGATCCGCCTGCCCCAGTCGCTGGTGATCCCTTCCGCTCCGAAAGCCAGAAAAGCGAAACCGCAGCCTGTGGCTACACCGGAAGTGGAAGAAGCCCTGGAGCAGCTCCGGATGGAGGAACTGATGGAACAGCCGGAGGATGAATCATCGGGGACGGTTCTGTAAGCATTGAACGAAAAAGACCGTTTCTCTATTCAAAAACCGGCTGCCATTTTGGCAGCCGGTTTCCTCTTACAGCTGGTTCCTCTGAATCTTTCCGGAAATTGTCTTGGGCAGCTCCTCCCGGAACACGATCTTCCGCGGATATTTGTAAGGCGCGGTATGCTGTTTGACATACTGCTGAATCTCTTTCTTCAGCTCGTCTGTCCCTTCCGTCCCCTTCGTCAGGACGATGGACGCTTTGACGATCTGGCCGCGCACTTCGTCCGGCTCGGCGGAGACGCCGCATTCCAGCACATAGGGCAGCTCCATGATGACGGATTCAATTTCGAACGGCCCGATGCGGTAGCCGGAGGACTTGATCACGTCGTCAATCCGGGAAACGTACCAGAAGTAGCCGTCCTCATCCCGCCAGGCCGTATCGCCGGTATGATACAGCCCGTCATGCCAGGCTTCCTTCGTCTTTTCCTCGTCCAGATAATACTCGCGGTAAAGGCCGCAGGGCGTCGTTTTGTCCGTGTGGATCACGATTTCGCCCACTTCGCCGTTGGCCACGGGGTTGCCGTCCGGGTCCACGATATCCACGTCATACTGCGGGCTGGCCTTGCCCATGGAGCCGATCTTCGGCACGGTACCATAGAGGTTGCCGATGGTCAGCGTCGTCTCCGTCTGGCCGAAGCCCTCCATGATCTTCAGACCCGTCGCCTTTTCAAACTGGCGGAAAACTTCCGGATTCAGCGCCTCGCCGGCGGTGGTCATATGATGGATGGAACTGAGGTCGTAGTTTTCCAGATCCACCTTGATGAACATTCGCAGCATCGTGGGCGGCGCGCAGAAGGTCGTGATATTGTATTTTTTGAACATCGGCAGGATGTCCGCGGCGTCAAACTTGTCAAAGTCATATACAAACACTGCGCCTTCGCACAGCCACTGGCCGTACAGCTTGCCCCACAGGGATTTGCCCCACCCGGTATCGGAGATTGTCAGGTGCAGGCCGTCCCGCTCGCAGCAGTGCCAGTATTTGGCCGTGACATAGTGGCCCAGGGCGTAGGTATGCTTGTGCTGCGCCATCTTCGGGTTGCCGGTCGTTCCGGAGGTGAAGAACATGAGCGCCGGTTCATCTCCGCAGGAAGCGTCCTCCGGCCGGCGATAGCGGCGGGTGAACAGCGGATATTCCGCGTTCAGGTCGTGCCAGCCCTCCCGGGTGCCGTTGACCATGATCAGAGTCTCGACAGACGGGCATCTCGCGGCAGCACGCTCGGCGATCTCGGCTGTGTCGCCGTCCGCCGTGCAGATCAGCGCCTTCACGCCGGCGGCGTTGAACCGGTATTCAAAATCATGCTCCTTCAGCTGGTTGGTCGCCGGGATGGCGATGGCGCCGAGCTTGTGCAGGGCTACCATGGCAAACCAGAACTGGTAATGCCGTTTCAGCACCAGCATCACCCGGTCGCCCCGGCGGATCCCGAGGGAGGTAAAGTAGTTCGCGCACTGGTTGGACGCATCCTTCACGTCCTTGAAGGTGAAGCGGCGTTCCTGATGGTGCTTGTCCACATAAAGCATGGCCAGCTTGTCCGGATACTCCCGGGCAATCCCGTCCACAATGTCAAAGCCGAAGTTGAAAGTCTCCGCGTTCGGGAAGCTGATGGCGGTCAGCCTGCCCTGTTCATCCTCTTTGGCGTCGATGAACTTGGAGGCGATCAGGTGAGCTTTTTCCCGAACGGGCATCGGCGCCTCGACCGTTTCCGGCTCAGGCTGGGACGCCTCCCGGGGCAGGATCATCGCGAGGAAAACGCAGTCCTTCCCGTCCACCGCGATCATCCCGTGCGGCAGGGAGGAGTTGTAGTAGATGCTGTCGCCCTCGTGCAGGATCTCCGTATGATCGCCGACCTGCACCTTCAGCGTGCCGGAGAGCACCAGGTCAAATTCCTGGCCTCTGTGAGTCGTCGTATGGATCGGTTCGTTCTGCTGCTTTTCGGAATATTCATAGCGGACCCAGTAAGGTTCCGCCGCCTTGTCCCGGAATTTGGGCGCAAGGTTTGAGATGGCGATGCCTTCCTCCTTCGCGGTGGTCTCGCCCTTGCCGCGGCGGGTCACCGTATAGGTGGACAGGAAAGCATTATGGCCTTCCAGCAGTTCCGTCAGCTCCATGTTGAAGGCCTGGGCGGACTTGTAGATGAAGGTGAAGGGCATATCCGTCTGACCGGCTTCATAAAGCTCGTATTCCGCCGGGGTGACTTCCGTCTTCTCCGCCATTTCCTCCGGGGTCCATCCCATAATCTCCCGCATCTCACGCAAACGGGAAGCGATTGCCTGCAGCTGGTTGAGATCGGTCTGGGTATTCATCTTGACTTTCCTCCCATCAAACACATTTGAAATAAAATGACCCGTCTCTGCTTTGAGACGGGTCATCTGACTCGCGGTACCACTCAAATTGCGCGCCTTTGCGCACCACTTCAGGCACTGACATGCCCTATGCATTTACGCAGCATTCACGGGAGACGCCTACAGGGATTCGCGATCCGTTCGGATCTCCGGCTCGGAAGGGATGGGATGAAGCTTCAGCCCGCCGGTTCTCACCATACCCGGCTCTCTGCGGGGCCTCCCGCTGTTCCGTCTTCGTCACAGCCTTGCTATGAAATTGAGCGAATTCTATCACAGGAACCTCATATTGTCAATACCATGAACCGAGGGACGGTCTTTTCCGTTCAGAACAAGCAAAAAGGGGATGATTCCTTATTCTTCGTTTCTTTTCCGGAAATTGCTTGCCAGAGGGTTATTTATTTGGGATAATGATAGAAAGAAAAGTATCATCACAAGAAAGGACGTAGAGGTACAATGAAAACAGGCATCCGCAATTGGCTGCACATGCTCCTGCTGACACTCCTGCTCGGCCTGTTTGCCGGACTGGTGATCTGGATCTTTTTGAAGCTTGTCGCCCTATGTACCGGCTTAATCTGGGAGACAGCCCCCGCCCATACGGGAGGAAGATGGATCATCGTGCCGGTGTGCGTGCTGGGCGCTCTTGCAGCAGGGATCCTGCGAAAGAAATACGGGGATTATCCGGAAAGTCTGGATACCGTGATGGGGAAGATCAAAAAAGATCATCACTATTCCTGCCGCCCCATGCTGGTCTTGCTGCTGTGTGCGTTCCTTCCGTTGGTGCTCGGGGCAAGCGTCGGCCCGGAAGCAGGGCTTGCGGGAATCATCGCCGCGCTTTGCTACTGGGTGGGTGACAATGTGACCTACGCTAAGCAGAACATGGATCTGTATTCCCGCGTCGGAGAGGCCGTCACGCTTGGGCAACTGTTTCACTCCCCTCTTTTCGGGATTCTGGCCGTAGAAGAGGGGGAGGAACAGCTGGGGCCGGAGCGCATGCCGAGAGGCTGGAGGCTGGTGCTCTACGCACTGTCCACGGCATCCGGCTTCGCGGTAATCTGGCTCCTGAACTCTTTGTTCGGCAAGGCAATGGCCGGTTTCCCCAGCTTTTCGGAGGTGCCGGTAAGTACTGCGGACGGCTTCCTCGCCCTGGTTTACATCCCTGTGGGATTTCTGCTGTTTCTGTTTTATGAGGGCTGTGAAGCGGTGATGGGGAAGGCTGCGAAGATGATGCCCCCCGTCCTGAAAGAAACGCTCTGCGGCCTGATCATCGGCCTGGTCGGCCTGGTGTGTCCCATGGTTCTGTTTTCGGGAGAAGAACAGATGGGACAGCTGATCACGAACAGCGGAGGCTACGGCGTGCTGTTCCTTGCAGGAATCTGCCTGCTGAAGCTGGCGATGACCTCGTTCTGTCTGAAGTTCGGCATGAAGGGCGGACATTTCTTTCCGCTGATCTTCGCCTGTACCTGTATGGGGTATGCGCTGGGAGGATTGTTTTTTGCCGGAGAAGCGGGACATGCCGCCTTTGCGGCAGGAATCATCACCGCCGCGGCTTTGGGAGCGCAGATGAAGAAACCGCTGGCGGTGACTGTGCTGCTGCTGTTGTGTTTTCCGCCGCAGTTCCTGCTCTGGGGCTTTTTAAGCGCAGCAGCCGGAAGCGGGCTGGCCGGCATAATCGAAAAACGAAGAACAGCCGACCGGGCATAATCAGAACCAAAGAACGTTTTTGCAGAGGGAGGGATCGTTAAGGAAGATGGAAAATCTGCTTCTTTTGTCGGCTATAACACTTGGCATCATTGTGCTGATCGGGTTTTTAAATGAAAAGTTTTTTCACCTGAATTATGAGATTTCACTGATGCTTTTTTCTGTCCTGATCGGTATTTGTCTCACCGTGTCTGTATCGGTGATCCGGGAAGAATCCGTAAAAGAGCTGCTGCAGAAGGTACAGGTATTTGATCTGGAAGCTTTCCTGATGAAGGGCGTGCTTTGCTTCATGCTTTTTGCAGGATCCTGCCATCTGACGATCTCCCAGTTCCGGCAGAACGCCCGGCCGATCGGCGTCCTTGCATTTGTCTGCACATTGCTTGGAGCGGTGTTTTACGGACTGCTGTTTTATGCGGTCGCTTCCGTCTTCCATCTTCCCTTCACGCTGCCAGTCTGCCTGATGTTCGGGAGCATCATTGCGCCGACGGATCCGATTGCAGCGACCAGTATCCTGAAAAAGTTCGGCTTGCCCAGGCAAACCGGCTTTCTGATGGAAGGGGAATCTTTGCTGAATGACGGCGTAGGCGTTGCCCTGTTTGCTGTCTTCTCGGGAATCGTCACT
>Ga0310696_10010931_pt1 | contig 10383 bp, 6 predicted proteins | sample AusTroGonzalo_MG_4_FD_203885 | JGI IMG/M metagenome (GOLD analysis project Ga0310696, IMG submission 203885) | Bovine rumen microbial communities from tropical cattle in Woodstock, Queensland, Australia - Gonzalo_02 (v2) (version 2) | ecosystem: Host-associated > Mammals > Digestive system >... | reverse complement strand
GTCCTGCTCGGCATGGCATTTGCCGTAGTGATGTCGGTGGTATCGGCCTGGAAGCCGGTCAGCAAGATCGGAAAGCTCGAGACGAAGGATGTCATCTTAAACCGTGTTGAGCAGACCCATAAGAAGCATGCCGTAAAGGCGGTCATCGGTGCGGTGCTGCTGATCGCTGCGGGTGTTGCCAGCGCATACACCCACAAGGATTACACGCCGATCAGTATCCTGGAGACCACAGCCTCCTACGTAGGCATCATCCTTGTGACGCCGGCCCTTGTAAAGGGACTGATGAACGTGCTGTGCAGGATTTTCCGCGGAAACACCACGATGTGGCTTGCCTGCAACAACATCCGCACTTCGAAGCTTCTCATCAGCAACATCGTGCTGTTGATCATCTCTCTTAACGGTATCCTGAGCTGTGCCTCGACCGGTATGACCATGACCAAGGTGGTCATCGAAGCGTACGAGGAGATGGAATACGACTTTAGTATCAGCAACATCCTGCCGTCGACCTCCGATGTGAACACGTCGGAGCAGATCATTGCGGAGCTTGAGAACAACGAGCATGTGGTTGCATCGAGCATCAACCCGATCTCGTACCACGTTGGCAAGAACGACGATTCGGATCTCATGATCATGGGCGTAGAACCGAAGGCTTATGCAGACTGGAACCTGTACATGCACCTGAAGGAAGATCCGTGCCGCAGGGGCTACGAGGATTTTACGAACTCTTCCGACACGATCCTGATGACATCGGCCCTCGCAAGGGATATGAAAATGGACATCGGCGACACCCTTGAGGTGGAGCTGAACGGTACCAAGCACACCTTCCGCATCGCTGCGATCGCGGATGCCAAACTCTACAACGGCGGCAAATTCATCCTCATCAAGAGAAGCGAGATGAAGGATATCTACTATGCCGTAGATGCGGAGAGCATCGACTTTAGCATCAACGGTGATAAGAAGGCGGCGGAGGATTCCTTCAAGACCATGCTTGCCGGGTACGGCGCGACCTACATGGACCGCGATACGGAGATGCAGAACAACGTCGATCAGAATGCGATGATCGTTGACCTGATCTCCATCTTCTCCTACATCGCCATCGTGATCTCCAGCATCGGTATTTTCAACAATATCGTGATCTGCTTCCACCAGCGCCGCAAGGAGTTCGCGGTCATGGCTTCGGTGGGAATGAACGCAGGCTCCAGAAAACGCCTGATCCTCACGGAGAGCATGCTGTGCGTGGTGATCGCAGTCGCCATCGCGATCCCGTTCTCGCTCCTTGTGAACCGTCTGGTCACCGGAATGTTGTACTACATGGGCGTACCGTTCGACATCCTCTTCGACTGGAAGAGCACGCCGGTCTACCTTGCGGCATTTACCGTGATCGTCTTCATCGCTTCGCTTTCGACGATGCGGAAGAGTAAGAAGCTGAGCGTAGTAACGGAACTGAAATACGAGTAATCCAACTTACCATAACAATAAACGAACAAAGAAATCATCATAACACGATACGAACAAAGAAAATCGGAGGAATCGAAAAATGAGTGCAATTACCATCAAGAATCTTAACAAGTCTTTTGTAAACGGCAGCGAGACTGCCCATGTTCTTAAGAATATCAACTTAACGGTCGAGGACGGCGAGTTCGTCTCCATCATGGGACCTTCCGGCTGCGGCAAATCCACCCTTCTCTATCTCCTCGGCGGCCTTGACCGCCCGACATCCGGAAGCGTCAGCATCCACGATGTCGACTTGAGCACCATGAAGGAGAAGGCTCTGTGCGATATGCGCAGCGACACGATAGGCTTCGTGTTCCAGTTCTACAACCTGGTCCCGAACCTCAACGTGGAGGACAACATCGCGCTTCCTCTCATGATCGCGGGACGCAAGCGTTCGTCCTATGCGAAGAAGATTGACGAAGTGCTGGAGATCATCGGCATGACCGACAAGAGAAAACTCACGCCCCGTGAGCTTTCCGGAGGCCAGCAGCAGAGAGTGGCGATTGCGAGAGCCCTGGTGTTCGACCCGGAGATCGTTTTCCTTGACGAGCCCATCGGAAACCTCGATTCCAAGACCGGCCTCCGGATCATGGAGCTCTTCCGCGAGATCAATAAGAAGTACGGCAAGACCATCGTACAGGTAACCCATTCCGAGGAGGCAGCCCGCTACGGCACGAAGCTTGTACGCGTGCTCGACGGCCGCATCGAGATGGTTGAGGAACTGGATGAGAACGGCAATACCGTAAGCTGCACGGTAGGTGCTGAGCCTGCGGCTAAGAAGGCCCTCGGCGGAAGAAGAGCCGGTTGATGCAGCGTGTGTGGACGGAGAAGATTCTACAGAAGTAGAATCAGTACAATAAGCAACCTTTGTTCGGGAAGTCCGTGGCTTGCGGGAGACTGCAGGCCACGGGCATTTTCCGTTCCGGGAGGAGCGGATCAGGTTAGAGTTTTTTTAGAAATCCTCAGGTTCTCATATTTGCCATAATATGATATAATCAGGTAATCACATTTGTGTGTGGGAACTATCGAGAGAAAGCGGAGGAAAAAAATATGGCAAAACCCAAGCGGTTTGAAATTGTTTACAAGGAGGGGACACAGCTGTCCGACGAGGGGAAACGTATTGTTTTTGTTGACCGGCTTACCGGCGTGAACTATCTGGGATGGACCAGCGCGAACGGAGCGGGCATCACGACCCTGATCGATTCGCAGGGAAAGCCCCTTGTCACGAGGGAGGATTTTCCGCTGGAGTAACGAAAAATGGGGGAACGAGAGATGAAATATGGTTTGGTGCTGGAGGGCGGCGGTATGCGAGGGCTCTTCACAATGGGCATCCTGGATGTCTGGATGGAACAGGGAGGCATCGAATTCGGCGGGGCTGTCGGTGTGTCCGCCGGTGTGGCCTTCGGGTGCAACTTTAAGTCGCGACAGATCGGCCGGGGAATCCGGTACAATGTGCAGTACGCCGACGACTGGCGCTATAAGGGATTCCGGTCGCTGCTTCTCACCGGGGATATCTTTGGTGCCAAGTTCTGCTATGAGACGCTGCCGGAGGAGCTGGATCTCTTCGACACGGAGGCGTTCCGGGAGAACCCGATGGAATTTTACGCGACCGTGACCAATCTGGAGACCGGCAAGGCGATGTACAAGCGCCTGTATGACGGCGGAAAGCGGGATATGCTCTGGGTCCGCGCGTCGGCCTCGATGCCGATCGTCTCCCGTGTGGTGCGGATCGGAAAATACAAATTCCTCGACGGCGGTATCGCCGATTCGATCCCGCTTCACTTTATGGAAAGCCGCGGGTATGAGAGAAACATTGTGATCCTCACCCAGCCGGAGGGGTTCGTCAAGGAACCGAATTCCCTGATGCCTCTGATCCGCGCCTCCTTGTGGCGCTATCCGAAGGCTGTGGAGGCAATGGCAAACCGTCATATCATGTATAACCGTGAGACCGCGTATGTCGCGGAGCGCGAGGCAGCGGGAGCAGCCCTTGTGATCCGTCCGGAAGCGCCGTTGGCAATCGCCAATCTGGAGACTGATCCCGACGAATTGATGCGCGTTTACAACCACGGAAGGGCAGTTGCGGAGAAAACACTAGATGTAGTTCGGGATTTTTTGAAGTAAAGGACTGAAAATCTGTCACAAAAACAAAAAAATATTAGGAAAAAAGGCGTTTTTGCGAAAGAGTTGTTTGACTTTTTGTTTATATGCGTATACAATAGGATTGTACTATATGTAGTGCGTGGGGCATGTACGAACACAACGGTGTTCATCAAACAAGGGTAACAACGACGGCTCCTTCGTGGATAAAAAAGTATCAGCATAGGGAAACGCCTAATCTACGCGATTAGGCGTTTCCCTTTAGTATTAGTAGGAGAAAAAGGGGAGATGTATGAACGGGTTACAGGATGAGATGGAGCTGTCCCATCAGGAGGATACCTTGCGGCGGTGGAAGGAGCAGTCCTCCCAGATCAAGGCGATCATTATCGGCGCGCTTCTTTTCGGAGGCGTTGCCACGCTTTTTGTCGACGGAAAGAAAGGACACTTAATCCTGTGGATTGTCGTGCTGCTTGCCATCGGCGCCCTGATCGCGTGCGACGTCCGGCTCTGCTGGATGATCGCGGAGGGGGAGAAGCAGGTGTACAACAATACCATGGAGCTCATCCACAAGAAAAAGAATCTGGAGGAGCTCGGCGTTATCAATTACCGCGCCGACTTTAACCGCGAGGTGATGCAGATGCACATTCCCGCGGACAAAGCGTCGATCCCGCTGCCGTTCTATCTGATTGTCGTTTTGATCGGAATTGCGTTTTTGGCGTACTATATTTTCCGATGAGTTATGTTCACGGAAAGTCCGGCTTGTGCCGGACTTTTTTTGCGCTATGCCCGTACAGATGCGGCGCTTTTATGTGTAAGAATAATGTAACATTTTCGTAGCAGAATTGTAATGAAAGTGAACTTGATTTGTAACATCTTTGCGATATGATAATGACAAGTTCGGCGGATGTGTTCCGCCATGCCAAAAAGCGAATCGAAGGAGTGGACAGAGATGAAGACGGGGAAGATGCGGAGCAGGATTTTATGTGGGTTGTTGGCAGCAGTTATGGTTTTGGCCTGTGCGTGTGAGAAGGGCGGCAGCGGGGAGGCCGGTCTTACTCCGACAGCGGAGGTGACGAAGGAGGTGACTCCGGGTACGGAGAATCCTACTCCTACGGGAGAGGAGCCGTCCGTGACACCATCCGTGAGCGCAGAGCCGACGCTTTCGGTGACGGCGGAGCCCAGCGGAACGGTCACGCCGACCGGTGCATTGACGATGCCGGAGACCGCGGTACTTACGCCGATGGTCATGCCGGACAGCAAGGCAGCGGAAAATACTTATGATGTGCTGCGGAGCGATCCTGTCGCCGGCGCAGAGCGCGGCACGGTGTCCAATCTGTTGGTCCGCTACATCGATAAGAACGGTGAGGTTGCGATGTTCGACTCCCTGGCATATGCGGAGCGGATGCAGGAGAGCAGCAAGAGCCGTTCGGAGGAGCTTTGCAAGGAGCTGGCTGCCCGGTATCAGGGAAAGCCGGTGGTGTTTGAGAAACTCCTTGAAAAGATTGAAGTCGGAGACAGCTGGCAGCAGGAAAATGCGTACATCAACGTGTATGAACATGCGGTGTACGGCGCTCCCGCACTGAACGGGGATGGTAAGAACGATCCGGATCTTCCGATGGTGTTTACCTATCAGGTCGATTTCCTATTCAGTGACGGAGGTGAGATCCACGGCGTTATCTGCAGCGAGCAAAAACCAATTAACAAGACGGCGGAGACAGTGCCGGTAACGGTGGATTTCCACGTCCGCTGCACGTATGAGTTCCCGGATAACAATGAACCCATGAAGATTACTCCGGTATACACCGAAGTCAGAATGAGCGCGCAGACTCCGATGGGTGAGAGCGATGCCGACCGGGTGCTTTCAAATGTGAAAGATAACACAGTCACCGCCTATGTCGCGCCGTCCGGCAAAACGGTCCTGTATTCTTCGAAGAAGTCGATCCCGTACGGCGAATCTGAGATCGTGAGAAACGTTGTGATCCAGGCGGCGGATGGAACCGTTCTGTATTCCGAGGGAGAGAAAGACGTGTTCCTCAAAACGACGATGGAGGACATCCGGAAATCGTTCAAAATCTTTGACGCCGACGGAAAGGTTTATCCGGTTCCCGGGTTTGAAGAAAAAGTCACCCACGACGACGCTTACCAGAGTGACGCCTACAAGGACACCTATGATCTCGGGGAGGGCCTGAAGATCTGGGGAGAGGTGTGGAGATCCGGCGTCACGGATGACTATCCGATTGCTTCCTGGCACTTCGACGGGATGGATTCCGTGGATGTTTATGCCCCCGTTTTTTCGCAGAAGGAAAATACATACGGCTATAATCTCAATACGCTTTACACGGAGGAGTATTGGAGTGATCGGGATGAGGTTTTTGAACAGCTTGCGATCCTTCATTTGACTGCGAAGGACAAGGATAATCGCACGTATGCGGAGTTCCAAAGCGAGCGCTATGCGGCGGAGCACAGGGAAACATTTGAGAACAGCGCCCTGGCATACAAGAAGGAGTTGCAGGCAGCTTTCAAGGACAACATCCTTGTTCGGGAGAAACTGCTGGAGACGATCCCTTTTGAGAATTTCGGCGAGCTGGTGGTGACGGAACATGCTGCCATCGGATATGCGGAGTCGGAGGATAACAGCATCCTGTTCTCCTACAGTGTGCAGTTCTGTTTCCGGTTTACGAACGGAAGCGACACGTTAGTCGGAACCATGTTCGTTCAGAGAGACCGTTGGAACGAGGGTGACAGCTACGATGCGAAGGCGGATTGCCAATATGATGAGGAGATCAATGTCACGCGCTCTGTCCTCCACGGCGATCCGGTGACAACGGTGACCTGCGTGAGCAACTGGATTTCGCCGGAGAACTATTCCTACTCCGACAAATCGTTTTATAACATTGCCTATTTTGACGGAAAAGGAAAGCCAATCCTTTACGAGGAGAATTCCTGGGGTGAGGCGACAGACTGGTACGTCGTTCCCGGCGATCAGAAATTTATAAGACCGGATGGAAAGGTGATCTTCTCGAAGAAGGACAACATCCTGTTTGGGTATCGCCTGTCGGATCTCGCTGAAAACTTAAAGCGTCTGGAAACGCTTGAAGACCCGGCGGATCTGCAGTACACGGTGATCCCCAAGGGATCGATCAGGACGAAGAAGAACGACGACGGGGATGTTGAGGTAACATTTTCCGACAGCGTATCCCTGGGGGATGATGTGTCGATCGTCTTTACCGTAAACACATACGCCGAATCGTTCTTCCATTACTACACGATCAAGATGATGTACAAGGGAGCGGAGATTTCGCTGGAGGAGGACCGCTTCGAGGCGGACGAGACATTTTTCGAAGTCACGGATGAACTCCGGACCACAGTTCCCGCAGTCATCACAGTTGAGCACACTGACAGCGAATACTTCAAACTGGCGCTTGCCGAAGCGGAGGAGGCTTCTTACCGTACCATCGAGGAGGAAGTCCGCGAGGATCGGTATCTGGAAGATTTCCGCTTCGCACTGGAATATTATCACCGGGAGCTTCTGAACCATGATGTGCCGTGGGATCTGCGGTATGATCAGACGATCTACAATTACCGGAGAAGCTTCCTGGATGAGAACGGAAACTACCGGAAGACGGAATATTATCTCCGCAATGAGGACGGCACGTACCGTGAAGTCGCCCGTTCGATCCACGGTACTTACGGCTCGGTTTACGTAACACCCGGCGAGACAGACTTCACCGTTGACTATCGGAAGTACGATGACAAGGGAAACATCGTATACGAGCAGGATAAGGAAAGTATTTACACTTACGCTTACGATGATGCGGGAAGACTTCTGACGAAAGCGAGATATTCCACCAGCGGGATGCTCTGGGACCAGTGTGAATATACATACGACAAAAACGGCAGGCTTGCGGAGGAATTGGGCGGACGGTACGATTCTCAGGCAGGCCGGATCACCGGAAAATACAAGAATGTCTACTCCTACAAGTTTGACGATAAAAACCGCCTTTTGAGCGTCTCAATCGACCAGACCGGGACGGACACATGGGAGATTCCGCGCGGAACGTACACCTTCACCTACAAAGAGGACGGAACCGTATTGTGTACGGAGGATACCGGAAGAACGTGGAAGCATGCCTGGGTTCTCCATCCGAGCGAAGCCGATTGGAAAATACTCCGCGGAGAAACGGTAGTTCCGTATCTTTTTGAGAGCTCCCTGTGGGATACCGACAATGTGGTGAAGGAAGGCACGGTTACCGTTGAAGGAGGTCAGTGGACCTGGAGCAGTGTGTCGGAGAACAAAGAATACAAGGACGATCGGTTGATGACATACACATCCTATGACACCACGGGGGATAAAGAGCTTTACACGCAGTCGTATTCCTACGATGCGGAGGGCCGTGTTCTCACCGAGTCCTTTGTGGATCGTTACATCGGTTCCGATCCTGCTTATACCTGTACCTACACCTACGATGAAAACAACCGGATCGCTGCGGAGAAGATCGATTACATTTCGAAGAAGATGACAGCCAACTACTCCGAGGAGCATACCTACACGTATGGGGCGAAGGGTGAACGGTCCGGTGATACCGCAACCGTCAGACTGAGCGACCGGATAAGCTACAGGGTCATGACGATCCGTAAGGATCTGTCAAACAGTACAGATACTCATTGAAAATACCGTGAAAGAATGGTACAATGTAGGACAACGACGGCGCCGTCTGCTGACGGCGCCGATTTTTTGCAGAGGATACGGGGTAGTCAGACTATGTATAAGATTGTTCACAAGAAGAATCTGAATCCGACCGTGACGCAGATGGAGATTGAGGCTCCGCTGGTGGCTCGCAAGGCCAAACCGGGGCAGTTCATCATTTTGCGCGTCGATGAGGACGGAGAGCGCATTCCGCTTACGGTGGCGGGCGTGAACACGGATGAAGGAACAGTGAAGATCATTTTCCAGATCGTGGGTGCCACGACGGAGAAGTTGAACCATAGGGAGGAAGGCGGATTCATTCAGGATTTCGCCGGACCTCTCGGAAAGGCAACGGAGACGGAGGGAATCCGCAAGGTGTGTATCGTGGGCGGCGGCGTCGGCTGCGCGATCGCGATGCCCGTTGCGCAGGAGTTCCACCGGCTCGGCGCGGAGGTGACGAGCATTATCGGCTTCCGCAACAAGGATCTTCTGATCCTTGAGGACGAGTTTACGGCCTGCTCCGACCGCCTCGTCGTGATGACCGACGACGGGTCCTACGGGCGCCACGGAAACGTGACGGTGCCCCTCAAGGAGATGCTGGACGCCGGCGAGAAGTTTGATATGATCATCACCATCGGCCCTCTGATCATGATGAAGTTTGTGACCCTGACCGCAAAGCCTTACGGCGTGCCGGTGACGGTATCGATGAACCCGATCATGATTGACGGCACGGGCATGTGCGGCGGCTGCCGGATCACTCTCGTGAAGGAGGACGGTACGAAGGAGACGCGGTTTGCCTGCGTTGACGGCCCGGACTTCAACGGATACGAGATTGATTTCGACGAGGCGATGTCCCGCGGCAGAATGTACGCCGGATTTGAGAAACGCGCTTACGAAGAGGCGTGCAACCTCTTCCGCAAGGCAGAGGGAGGTGCGGAAAATGCCAATTGATCCGAAGAAACATGAGATGCCGACCCAGGAGCCCGAGGTGCGTGCACGCAACTTTAAAGAGGTAGCCCTCGGCTACACCGTGGAGATTGCCATGGCGGAGGCTTCCCGCTGCCTGAATTGCAAGAACCGCCCCTGTGTGAGCGGCTGCCCGGTTAACGTCAATATTCCCGATTTCATCGCAATGATCACGAAGAGGGATTTTGAGGCCGCATACCAGATCATCCAGCAGACGTCGTCGCTTCCGGCGGTCTGCGGACGTGTATGTCCGCAGGAGACCCAGTGCGAGAGCAAATGTACTCTCGGCATTAAGTTCGAGCCGGTGGGCATCGGCCGTCTGGAACGCTTCGTTGCGGATTACCACAGCGAGAATGTGATCGAGACTCCGAGAATACGCACGTGTAACGGCCATCGCGTGGCGATTGTCGGTTCCGGCCCGTCCGGGCTGACCTGCGCGGGCGACCTTGCCAAGAAGGGATACGCCGTGACCGTGTACGAGGCTTTGCATACCCCGGGCGGCGTGCTTGTCTACGGTATCCCGGAGTTCCGTCTTCCGAAGTCGATCGTGGCGAAGGAAGTGAAATCCCTGAAGGATCTCGGGGTCGTCTTTGAAACCAATGTCATCATCGGCAAGACGCTGACCATCGACGAGCTGTTCGAGATGGGCTATGAGGCCGTCTTTGTCGGATCGGGAGCCGGTCTTCCGAACTTTATGAACATTCCGGGCGAGTCCTACAAGGGCGTCTATTCGGCCAATGAGTTCCTCACGAGAAGCAACCTGATGAAGGCTTACAGCGAAGATTCCAGCACGCCGATCATGAAGGGCGGATATGTGGCGGTTGTCGGCGGCGGCAATGTTGCCATGGATGCAGCCCGCACGGCACTTCGTCTCGGTGCGGAGAAGGTTTACATCGTGTACCGCCGTTCCATGGAGGAGCTGCCCGCGAGACGCGAGGAGGTAGAGCACGCGGAAGAGGAGGGCATTGAGTTCAACCTTCTCTGCAACCCGACCGAGATCCTCGGCTTCAACAATCCCGAGGATCCGAGAGACCCGAGAAACGGTTTTGTCACAGGGATCCGCTACATCCGCATGGAGCTCGGGGAGCCCGACGCCGGCGGAAGACGCCGTCCCGTGGAAATCCCGGGGAGCGAGTTTG
>Ga0310696_10010929_pt1 | contig 10385 bp, 8 predicted proteins | sample AusTroGonzalo_MG_4_FD_203885 | JGI IMG/M metagenome (GOLD analysis project Ga0310696, IMG submission 203885) | Bovine rumen microbial communities from tropical cattle in Woodstock, Queensland, Australia - Gonzalo_02 (v2) (version 2) | ecosystem: Host-associated > Mammals > Digestive system >... | reverse complement strand
ACCTATCTGACAGCGCAGGCCTTGTGCTTGACGGACTGCCAGATGATTAGGGAGAGAATGCCTTGGAGGATGGATACTCCAAGGTAAGCCCACGCAAACTGGGTGAGGGTAGTGGAGATGGAAAAGGTTACTACCATAACGGTCAGGCAGATGCCGAGGATAATGGCGTTGTATGGTATGACACTGACGGCATCGATGGTGTTGCGGTAAAGCATATAGACGGCCTGTGGCAGTATGGCAAGTATCATGATGCGCGATAGGTCGGTGGTTACAAGGTAACTCTCTGCGAAGAAGAGTGTGGTGAGAAAACTGATAAATAGGTAGAACACCAGCGTGATAAATGCTGAAGACCCTACATAGACCATGGCCAGACGGGAGATGAAACGGTTGGCTGACTTCATTTCATTTTTGGCGATAGCCTCTGAGACGTATGGCAGCAGGATTATTCCCATGAAAGAGAATACGGGTGTTACCATCGTGACGAAAGTGATGCCGACAGAATAGTAGGCCGTAGGCTGCAGGCCCTGGCTGTTGCTAATGTAGATTAGGGGGAATGCTGCCAGGGAAAACTGGAAAAAGTCGGCTACCAGACGACCGGATGAGTATTTTATGATTTCATGAAGGGATTCACGAAAGAGTTGAGTATTCTTGGCAGAACGGAGTGGCAGAGCCGAGTGGTGCCACAATTCTCGGCACGACAGGCATACCACGAGTAAGATGGTGATTATGAGCCACGAAACGAAGACATTGCTGACGGTGAGCACAGGCAGCAGGACAAGTGGCAGGATGATGGATAGCTGCAGAGCCAGCTGGGTGCCATTAAACCACTGGAATTTGCCGATGCCTCGATAGTAGGCAAAGGTATATTGTGCCATAGCGAGTATGAAGGCATAGGCGAGGGCCACAATGAGCAGACTCATATTCTCTTCCTGCCCGATAATAACCTCCTGCATCTGGTTTGAGAACAGCATGCATATGATGAACACCACGAACGACACTCCTATTATATAAACAAGCGAGGCCATGAGCAACGGTGCTATACGGCGGGGCGGGTTGCTGTTGCGGTAAAGTGGGATATATCGCGGCAGGGCGATGCCTACACCGGCCAGCATGACGAAGGAGAGCACCTGGACGGAGCGCTTGATGACGTTGTACTGTCCGAAATCATCAATGCTCAGCCGGCTTGCCAGCAACTTGTTGATTGCGAAGGAGCATAGCATGATCAGTATCTGGATGGAAAATGTCCAGACAACGTCGCGCCTCATGCCAGAACCGAGTTTCTCCTTTATAACCTTCAGCATGGCAACTCCTTTGTTTGGATAAAATGGAACAGTATGTATACCAATGCGAACATGGCCAGATAGGTGGTGTAGGCATAAAAAGAGGCAGAGAACGACCACAAAAGGTAGGCGAAGATTGCCACGAGCATCATCTGGTTGAAAAAGACGGCACGATGTGCTATGACTGCCTTGAGCGACATGTTGGCTAAGACTCCCATGACGAACATGGCGACCATGGCACCTGCCTCACCAAAGTCTTCGACCAACGGCCGGAAGATGGTGAAAGTATTGGATATGCCGAAGAATCCGTTTTTGCCAACGTTATTAAACTCCGGATATATACCTTGTACGCGTTCCTCAATGCCCAATAAATTCGAGATACCAAGGAATGTGCGACTGCCCCATGTGAGTTCCGTGGGCTGGTACGACGTGAACCAGAAGTCTACATTGTGCATGTGTCCCAATGCATAGGAGACAAATTTCTGACTGATCTCGAGGATGGTCTTCTGGCTGACCTCGCCCGTGCGGAACACCATCGATATGAATAGTGTTCCGAGGAAACCTGCGATGATCAGCACAAAGCGCACGATAATCTTTCCCTTGAGACGGATGGGCAGTCCGTAGGTGTAGGAGCTGACGATATAGGCCGCGAAGAAGAGGATAAACGATGCTATCATTCCCATCTTCAGCGACTGTGTCAGGGCGATGAAGGTACATGGGATGAGGGTGATGACACAAAGCACCTTGTTCCACTTGCTGACTAAACGGTAGCAGAGCCCACCGATGACGGGCGCAGCGTAGGAAAAGATAAGGAAGAACTGATTGACGATGTTAGATGCCTCGGCACCAGCATAACGGTCTTCAGAAATACCTTTGTTCATCTCGAGCACCTCGCGCATGTCGAGCAATGCCCGCAGGCTGAAACCGTGGAGGATGATGGAGTAGATGGGGTTTACCATTGCTCCTATGAGAAGTATGAGCAGCAGGGGTGTAACCCATTTCTTCCTGAGCTGCAGCTGGACGCCTGAGGGCTCAGGACGGTAGAAGTAGTCGCTGAAGATGGTTCCTGCCACGAAGAAAATGACTCCCAGGAGGATGAATGCGCATCCGGCGAAGCGCAGGTCTATATAATTCTGCAGCAAAAGTGTAAAAACGGAAAAGAATATCCAGAGTGCAGCGAATATGCCTGCAGGCTCAAGCCTGAGGATATACTTCCACGACACCAGAAGCAGTATGACTAAGAGTGCGCTGAACAGATAGACCATGTAAGGACTCTATAGTGGGAGACTGCTTTACCGCTTGTTGCGCTTATTACGCTCACTTACAAAGATGGAGCAGGCAGGAACGAAAAGACCCATGAGAAGTGCACCGAAGATAACGGTAGCCTTGACGGGAGAAGTCTGCTTCTTGACACCTACTGGTGGCGTGAGCACACGGACATCATTTTTCAAGGCCTTGGTCATGCGGGCTTCCTCACGTTTCTGAAGCAGGAAGACATAGACTTCGTTGAGCACTTTCCAATCGCGCTCGTCGCCAAGTCCGCCGATGAATTTCTTGGGAGCAGAGGCCAGCAACTGCTTGCCCTCGTTCTCCTTCTCCAAGACCCCCTTCAGCTGCAACTTCAACTGCTTGATGGCATTCTCTGCCGATGCGAGTACGGCATCGTGCATGGCGGAGAGCTGCTGGTCGATATCCTTCACAAGAGGACTCTCCTTGCTGGAACTGGCGATAATCTTGCTACGCTGCAACTGTACAGAGTTGTACGCCTGAACCTGTTCACCAAGTCCGCCTTCCTTCTCAGTAATGAGCAGTGCGGGAAGCAACTCGTCTTTCTTCGACTCATCGCGCAGATAGTCGCGGATGGCCTCTACCATGTATAGACGGCTCTTCAGTTCCATGTGAGCTTGCGATATGTCTTTTGCACCTTCGGCATAGGCTTTGGCCATTACCTCGAGGTCGGGCATCATAGTGCGGCTCTTATAGTCGGCCACGCGCTGGTCGAGAGTTCTCAACTCATTCTCCAGTGAGGCAAGGCGCTCCAAAACATATTGCTCCGAGACGGCTGTCTGGGCATCCTTGTCCTCGTTGGCCTCCTTGCGGTATTCGGCTATGATGGCATTGATGATGTCTGTGGCGCGCTGTTTCGACTTGTCCTTGCACTTGATGTCGATGATTGAGGCATCGCGGCTGCTGACGACCATAGCGAGCGCCTGCTTTTTCAGATACTCCACTACGGCCATCGGCTCCGAGCGGGTGACAGTAATGGTCACCTCGTCATCCTTCATCTTGCTAAGATAAGGTGTAGCCATAATCTCTATGTCACCGACGGAACTCTTCAGAGTCTGACCTACTCGTCCAGTGAGTTCGTCATCATATTTGTCGTCGTTCTTCTTCAGTTTGTACACCTTCAGTTCTCCGTTTTTCTTCAAGTCGAGTTTCATGCGTACATCGTCCTCTTCGTTGATGTTCTTGAACTTGACGGTTACGGGCAGCGACTCTCCATAGAGATCCTTGTTGCGGATGCCCTTGATGGTGTAGTTCATGTCAAGGTCTAACTGATGAACCACGTTGAGTAGCAGCCAGGGTGACTGAAAGGCATACAACTCATTGTAGACGTTAGAGCCGCCAAAGTTCATGCCCACCAGTCCTCCAATCTCAGCGAGCCCGCCTAACTGTCCCATCAGTCCGCCCATGCCTCCCTCGTCTCTGACGAGTATTTGGGCTTTTTTGGTGTATTTAGGAGGAGTTATCACCAAGTAGGCGATGGCCAGCAACAGGAATGTGGCGATAGATACAGCAAACCACTTCCATTTGTTGAGGCAAAGTCGTAAAAACTCACTGAAGGTAAATGTTTCTTTCATACACTGGTAGTTATTTATTCATTATTTCATTTTTATATCGTAGTGTGCTATCAGGGCTTGTAGCTGGGTGTCGTTCTCGCCTCCGAAACGGTTTGTTGCAGTAAGGCGGTCCTTGGTCAGGTACTGGCGTAACAGGTCTGTATGGTAATATGAGATACGGGAGTCGACAAGTATGCGCTTCTCTGCCTGACTCTGTAGTCCCATTACGTACAGCCAGATATCATCGGCCTTGGGACAGAGGTTAGTGAAGACAGCCTCGTTCTTAACCTCGTCATCCAAAACATGACTGGGATAGAGCACGCCGCCCACACCCAGGGGAAAAAGTGTTGAACTGTCATAACTGAAGTTGGGGGATACATGATGGTATTCTGGCCAGGCGTCGTAGGGATCCAGCTGGCTGTCGCTGTCTGACGTCGGTACTTTTGCAAAGCCTGTAATAATTGCCTGAGGATGTCGGCGGTGTGCCTCTACAAATTCCCGGACGAAGCTATTGGTGTAGTACAGGTCGTCATCGGCTGTGATAATGTGTTTGTCAGGGAATGCCGACAGGGAATGGATGATCTTGGTATATGACCCTATATCCTTCCCGAATCGCACCTCAAGTCCGTAGTTGCACAGGAAACGGAGGTCGCCGGGCAGGTTTTGGCTGTTATACTCCTCCTCGTTGAGCCACAGTACGACGCGCTCTGCACGTACGGTCTGGTGCAAAAGTGAGTAAACTGCATAGACGGCACTCCTCCTTACCCGTTTGCCATAGCTGGTAAGTGAAATTATGACTGAAGAATCCTGTTCAGGTGAGAGCTTGATTGTTTTCCGAAGACGAATGTCATACAATACCTTTAACTTCATGAGGTTTCCCATGAAAGCATCTTTTAGGATACAGAGTTTGTTGCTTAGATATGACATAGCCTTATCGGTTATCGGTAGGCCATGATTACTTGAACACGAGCACTGCCACTGTGGTGAGTACGGAGATAGCCGACAGCCAGAACGATGCCTTAGTGATCTCACTGGCATTGGCTGTAGACTGACGCTTCTGGTAGCTGTTAGGCTCAACGTAGATGATGTCGTTCTGCTGCAGATAGAATGCAGGGGATTCCATCAGCGCCTTGTGGTCAAGCAAATCCACAATATAGATCTCTTGTTGGTTGCCGTTGGTGCGTATCACCTTCACGTTTTGACGCTTACCGGTGATTTTCATGTCGCTGGCCATGCTCAGGCCCTGTAACAGGTTTACCTTGTCATTGTCGAACTTGTAGAAGCCGGGTTTGTCTACATCACCCATTACGGAGAAACCGAGGTTCAGGTATTCCACGGTAACTACGGCATCGGTAGCTGTGTGCCTCTCCTGAAGCGTCTGCTTCAGGTGGGCGGCCAGCTCGCTGCGTGTCAGGCCTGCTGCCTTCACCTTTCCTATGATGGGGAAGTCGATGTCGCCCTCCGGATCGATAGTGTATCCGGAAGTACCACGGCTTTGGGTGAGTGTCTGCTGTTCCTGATATCCAATGACTTGTGAGGTCACGGGCATATTCAATATGTTGTTCAGTTCTACTGACTTTGTATTGATAATAATAGACAATTTGTCCGTAGGCTTCAGCACAATGCCCTTTACATCAGTCAGAGGGATTGTTTCACCGTTTTGCGCGTCAGGGAAGTAGGTAATGTTTTTGGGCGTGGCGCAAGATGCTAACAACAGTATTGTGCAGCCTGCGAAAATCCAGTTTTTTAATCTCATATCATTCGTAATTATCTTAATATAATAACGTACGCGAAGCGCCATTTATTTTAAAAACGGGTGCAAAAGTACTAAATAAATTCCAAAAATCTGCATGTAACATGAAAAAATCCCCAAAATATTTGTTTTTTTCCCCGCATATTTATATCTTTGCACACGAAACGTGTCAGTGGATACATTTTTGCTGCTATATTTTCACACCTGGGGTTGACTGGATTTGACAGCGGGTTGAGATGGTACGTAAGCACGCGGAGGCTTCTTGGTTCCCTCCTTAATCTGAGTCAGGGAAAAATTAATTGGCGAAAGAAATTACGCTCTCGCTGCCTAATCGAAGCATAGTAGATTGAGGCTCAATTCTGCTACCAGGTAGCAGAACGAGACGTCGCTCCGAGGATGTTGTTCCGAATCCAGAGATTAAGCGGCGCAGGCTAAATCGGAAATAGTTCCATTGGGCTCCGACGGTGGGATGAGATTTAGGAGCTAAGGCGTCAATTGGTGGTCCAGGTCTTGTTGGTGCTCGAAAACTGAAGGCTGGAATAAGCGTGTAGAAAGCGTATGGTTTCCCTGTTTGGACGAGGGTTCGACTCCCTCCAGCTCCACAAAGCCCGACCATGAGGGGAGGGCGTTAACTTTAAAACTTTTATGATATGAGAAACAAGAATCAATGCCGTTTATGGGCAATTGTGTGTGTTGTTGTGATGCTTCTGACAGGGGTGTCGTGTGAGAAAATGAACCTTGGTGATGCCGACGACGGGAAGAGGGCGAATGCAGTGTTCAGGATTGGCAGCATTGAGCAGATTCCATTCCCTTCGATAACAAGGGCTGCGATAGAGGATCTCTGCTTGCACCTGTGTTTTCATGTGTACAATGATGAAGGGGTAAGGGTGGACTATGTTAACCAAAAGGTCGACGAAACAAATTATGGTGAGGCCTCGTTCCTGCTTGACAAAGGACATTATTATCTTGTAGTCGTAGGGCACAGCGGTTCGAAGAATCCCAGTTTCAGTGCAAACGAGAAGGTCTCAATCTCAGGAAGCGATCTTGGCGACACGTTCTGGTGCTGTGAGGATTTCCAGGTGGATGACGAGGACGTAAATCTTGTATTGGAACTGCATCGCATCGTCTCCCTGTTACAGTTTATTCCGACGGTGACTCCGCCTGACAACCTGAACAAAATACTGATAAAGTACAAGGGCAGCAAAGGTACATTCAACGGTCTTACGGGCTATGGAAGTACGGAAACGAATCAGACAGTGGATCTTTATCCGTCTCCAGAAGACCGCCAATTTGAGTTCTATATGATTCCACGTGCGGATAATGATGCGATAGATGTCTCCATAAAGGCATATAATGTGGATGATAATGAGAGAATACACGACTTGGGAGGATGCACTATTGAGGGAGTTCCTGTGAGACGTAATACAATAACTATTTGTCGTGGTAATCTTTTTGACGAGAGCAACAGGTCGGCCTCAGTGTTTGTAACCGTATCGATAGATGACTCCTGGGGCGAGAATATCCTGATAAATATTTAATGTTGCTTCGCCCAAGTGATGGGCTGCATCTCGGAAATGAAAATAAATTGATTTTTATTTTGCATTTCGCTCGATTTGCACTATCTTTGCAGCCGATATGGACAATAGAGACAAGAACGATGTGTTGCGCCGTAATGTGGCGCTACTGTCGAAAATCAGTGAGAAAGAGGCTGGAATGATGCCCGCCGTTGAGGCCCCGCTGCCCTCTGTGGAGCAGGTTAAGCAGATTGTGACGCTCGTGAAGAGCATCATTTTCCCTGATTATTTCAACAAACGGCAGCCTGACGAGACCATTCGCTCATACTTTATCGGTGTGCACATGGAGGAACTTATGACGCTGCTCACCAAGCAGATTGCCCATGGACTACAGTTCTGTGAGGACTGCGAGGAGATGCGTACGAAGGCTCAGGTGTATGCTGAGGCTGAAAGGTTGGCATTGCAGTTTATCGATACCCTGCCGGAAGTCAAGCGCCTGCTATATACTGATGTTGAGGCAATGTTTGATGCTGACCCTGCTGCCAGGAACTATGGTGAGGTGATTTTCTGCTACCCTGTGATGAATACGATGACGCACTATCGTATTGCCCATCGTCTGCACGAACTGAATGTACCTGTCATTCCACGTATCATCACAGAGTTGGCGCATTCGAAGACAGGTATCGATATACATCCGGGAGCAAAGATCGGTGAGTATTTCGCTATTGACCATGGTACTGGCGTCGTTATCGGCGAGACCTCCATCATCGGCAACCACGTAACGCTCTATCAAGGTGTTACCCTCGGTGCAAAGAGTTTCAAGTACGATGAGCAGGGCAACATGCTCAATATTCCCCGTCATCCGATTATTGAGGACAACGTGACCGTCTACTCCAACGCCTCCATTCTTGGCCGCATCACCATCGGTCATCATTCCACTATTGGAGGTAACATCTGGCTCACGCACTCCGTACCGCCATATTCCCGTATCTTACAGTCGAAGGCCATCGATGCCGGTTTTCAGGACGGTGCAGGAATTTAGTCAGAACATCATTATTTGTTAATAAGAAAAAAGGCTTCCAATCAACGGAAGCCTTTTTATGGTTGCTTTATTTGCCTCTGACGAAGCGGATGGGTTTTTCTGCTATTGTGGTATCTGACTGATTATCGCTACGTGTGCGAGAGTAATAGTCGTACCAGTCGTTATAGCCCCAGCGGTTGTAACTGCTCCAGTTGGGCGACGAGGTGTGGACGAGTTCAAATTTCACATCGTGGTTGCCGTCCTCCAGATAGCCGTAGAAACGATCGTCGTTCAGGTGGTAGTCGCGGATTCGGATATAGGTATCTTCTTCAACGAAATAGATTTTGATCGTGCCGAAGTCGACGGTCCAGTCAATGTGGTTTGCCACGTAGTCCCAAGGGGCATCACTATAGTAGTCGACCCAATATCCGTTACCACTGGAATAAGCACCAGGATCCTTTAAGAATGTAATCTCCGTATATGTGGCATTATAGGTACGGCCATTATAGGAGGAGGAAATATACATATTACCTTTCCAAGTTCCTTCGAGGGTGCGGGCAATCTCTGCGTCTTCGCAGGAAGAGAACGAGATGGCTGCTGTGGCCAAAAGGGCCATCGCCATGATGTTGTAGAAATACTTTTTCATAATTATAATGTTTTTAAATGTTTGATAGTGCAAAATTAAGTATTTATCCTGTGCCGGGCAAGAGATTTGTCCTATTCGTTGATAGGGATTTCCCTATTCCTTCTTTTTCTTTCCGAAATCAGGGTCGATTTTCAGTGTGGCGGAGACAATGTACGTGAGAGAGCATGCCGCCATGACTATGAGGAAGAAAACTGGATAGCCGACGCTTTCCTGCAGTGCCCCTGCGAAGAGTCCTGGAATCATCATAGAGAGGGCCATGAAGGCTGTGCATAAGGCATAATGGGCCGTCTTGTATTCTCCCTGACTATAATATATAAGGTATAGCATGTAGGCTGAGAATCCGAATCCGTAGCCGAACTGCTCGATGAAGACGCAGACATTGACGATGAACAAACTCTCAGGTAAGGCGTAGGAGAGGTAGACGTATACGATATCTGGGAGGGTTATGGCTATAACCATGGGCCACAGCCAGTGCTTTAGTCCGTCGCGACTGGCGCAGATTCCTCCGAGGATACCTCCAAGAGTCAGGCCTATTACCCCCACAGTGCCTTGCACTAGACCGTATTCAGCGGGTGAGAGTCCGAGTCCTCCCTTGGCAGTAGCATCGATAAGGAAGAGGGCGCTGACCTTTGCCAACAGTCCTTCTGGCATGCGGTAGAAGAGCATAAAGCAAATGCCAGCCCACACCTGTGGCTTCTGGAAGAATGTTTTCAGCGTGTGCCAGAACTCCTGCATTATTTGTCCTCCGTGCATCTTCTCCATCCCCTTGTCCTCAGAAGGCTTTGGGAGGATGTAGTGGTGCCAGAGCCAGAATGCGATGAAAAGTCCGGCCATGCCGTAGAACATCAGGCTCCAGGAGTATTTTACGTTACGGGTGACGACCTCAAGGTTACCTGCCAGCATGACGAGCAGTCCCTGTCCGACGATGGTGGCAATGCGGTAGAAGGTGCTGCGGATACCCACGAAGTATGCTTGTTCATGCTGTTGGAGTCCGAGCATGTAGAAACCGTCGGCGGCGATGTCATGGGTGGCGCTGGAGAAGGCCATCAGCCAGAAGAATGCGAGTGAGCCTTGAAGCCAATAGGGGCCAGGTATGGTAAAGGCCACGCCTCCGAGGGCAGCTCCGATGAGTAACTGCATTACGATTATCCACCAGCGCTTGGTCTTTATGATATCGATGAACGGACTCCACAAGGGTTTGATGACCCATGGCAGATAAAGCCATGATGTGTATAGTGTGATGTCTGCATTGGATAGGCCAAGACGTTTGTACATGATGAGAGAGATGGTCATCACGGCCACGTATGGCAGGCCTTCGGCGAAATACAAGG
>Ga0310696_10010928_pt1 | contig 10385 bp, 10 predicted proteins | sample AusTroGonzalo_MG_4_FD_203885 | JGI IMG/M metagenome (GOLD analysis project Ga0310696, IMG submission 203885) | Bovine rumen microbial communities from tropical cattle in Woodstock, Queensland, Australia - Gonzalo_02 (v2) (version 2) | ecosystem: Host-associated > Mammals > Digestive system >... | reverse complement strand
AAGGTACATCCAAACTTGGAATAATACATGGTTTATTCTGGTTGTTGAGTACTTTGGTTGGATGTACTGATGCAATACTTTTGTTCATCTATATTATAAATATGTTTTAGTTATGAAGAACATTGCATTGGTTGCCCATGATGGTAGAAAGAAGGAACTTATTGAGTGGGTGACATATAATTTGAATGAGTTAAAGAATTACAAGTTGTATGCAACAGGTACAACAGGTAAGTTGATTAAGGAGATTAGTTATACAGACTGTCTTGATGAAGATGGTAATACAGTAAGAGGTATTGTAAGGCATTACCCATTTGAAAAGAATGTAATATGTCTTCACTCTGGACCACTTGGTGGAGACCAGGAGATTGGAGCAATGATTGCCAATGGAGAAATTGATGCACTCATATTCTTCTGTGACAATCTGATCACCCAGGGACACCAGACTGATGTTTCTGCATTGACAAGGTTGGCATCACTGTACAACATTGCCTTTGCAACAAACAGGACAACAGCAGACATGATTCTCACATCTCCTCTTTTAAAGGATAATAATTACAAGAGAATCCTCCCTGCTGTAATTGAAAACTACCAGAATAGACAGTTGTAAATAAAAACATAAATAATTTTATCAAGATATTTGGAAATTTCAAAAAAGTTGTTATCTTTGTAACACAATTTGAAAGAGTTCTTTGAGAATAGAAATATATAGGTCTTGTTGATACTTTCAGGAAAGGCTGTAGGACGAGGGTTCGATTCCCTCCAGGTCCACCAAGTGAATTAAGTAATTTGGGCTTGACTGGTTTTGACTGCTTTTGAGTATGGGAAGAGGAGAGGTCTATCGCCAATTAAATGGCAACACAAACGGTTTCTCTGTAAACTTTGGCCCTGTCGCACAGACAGCTGCTCCAAAGGCTATGGTAGCTTTCGCTTAATCAGCGGATTCACAACATAGCAGACTTCCTACAAGGTAGGCAGCCCAGAGGGTTCTCACCATCTTGCCAAAAAGATGGTTTTCTTGGCCAGGTAGCGTAGTTGGTTAGCGCAACGGACTGTTAATCCGTGGGTCGTGGGTTCGAGTCCCACCCTGGCCGCCAAAAAGTTAAACAAAGATTTGGAAATATAAAATATTTTTGTTATCTTTGTGCTGTAAGTTCTTTGAAAAAGAAAATTCTTCATATATGGAGAGTTGGCAGAGTGGTCGATTGCGGCAGTCTTGAAAACTGTTGACCGTTTTTTCGGTCCGGGGGTTCGAATCCCTCACTCTCCGCCAATATATCAGACTTCAAAAAAGTTTGTTATATTTATAAAGGTTTTGTTATGTGTTTGTTTGCTAAAGGTTCTTACCGCAACTAATGCTAAAATGAGATTTTTTGACACCTCCTTTTTTGAACCTTGTTTTTCTTACAAGTAACTAACAATCTTTTTTAATAACTAAAATATTTTAAAGTATGAAGAAATTTTTTGTGTTTCTTGTGGGCTTGATGCTCATGATTGGTGTAAGTTCATGTACTTGCACACAGCAGAATGGAACTCTTGGAGATTCTAAAGTTGCTGAACTTGTTGTGGAGAACACTGTTTCCATGGACCGTCAGGATGTGTATCTCAATCATGGTGAGAATTACAGATGGTATGAGACTGGTGTCCAACTTAAGAACTTCCTTGATGAGGAAAATGATGGTACAATTGATATGATTGTCAATGTTTTCCAGGTAATTGAGGAAATTGATTCAACAAGTTTTGATACTTTTGTTTACAAGTACCAGCACACTTTGGAAGGAACTACCAGTGATTCTATTCATGGTTTCTGGATTGAAGACTATCCTCTTAATGATGAAGTAATCAAGGTTTCATTTAAGGAAGCTTTTGAGAAGATTCAGGAAGTCAATTATCCAAAGCCTCACACACGTCAAGTAGTTTTGAGAAAGCAGGTTGGTCCTGTTGATGCAAATCCCCAGTGGATTTTTGGTAACCTCCATTCACAGCTTTATGTAGATGCTGTTACTGGTGCTGTTACTGACAAGAACCCTGCTTTTGGAGGTCTCAATCTTGGAACTCCTCTTGGTGAGTGGCCTTAATAGAAACAAAAATGTAGGTTGAATGGTCCAACCTGAAGTTAAATATCCACAGGGAATGGGTTAGCCCTGGAAGTAAAGTTACCCATTTTTAACATTGCGGGGTGGAGCAGTCTGGTAGCTCGCTGGTCTCATAAGCCAGAGGTCGTTGGTTCAAATCCAACCCTTTCGCAACCAATTACATTGCGGGGTAGAGCAGAGGGAGCTCGTCAGGCTCATAACCTGGAGGTCGGTGGTTCGAATCCATCTCCCGCTACAAATACATATGAGGTGGTAGATAAACGGTAAAGTCACCCTTGATAGAGCAAGGGAAGTGTCTAATAAGAGTTACCAGACAGTGAGGATAAACAGTCTCGCGAACTGCCAAAGGTCTGATACAAGAATAAGCACAGGTTTGAGGGTATTCGCGATGCCTGATAATGAATGGAGGTTCGAATCCTCTCCGGCCTCACCAAGTGAAAAAAAGTTACAAAAAAATTTGGAAGTTTCAGAATTTTTTGTTATCTTTGTATCATAAAACAAAATTAAGTTCTTTGAAACAGGATTAAACCTTTGGAGTGCAACAGCCCAGGTGACAATGATACATCTTTTCGCCCAGCGTTTTGATGTATGTACTTGCAACAACTGGATCAACTGTTGGAGACGGGAATTAAGGTACTAAAATCAACCATAAGATAAGGTTCATCATCCACTTATTATTGGTGATATTGATGAATTGAAGTACTGTATTTTAACTCTGTGGGCAGGTTGACTAGTATAATAAACCACAGTAGAAATAAGTTTTGGGTTTCAGAGGATTTAACAGTTTTTTGGTAATGGTTCTGACAAAACCTATACCCAGATCGTGGAGGTGGTCTGTAACCATTCCAGACAGTGTGTCCCATAAAGTAGGAGGGATTTACAAGGATTGAAACCCAGCTCACTGTTTTATATTATGTCAAATGGATTTGGATACCTCCCGGCACCTTGGGTAATCACACAAAAATCCAAGGTAAGTACTGAACCCATTCAGTGAGATGTCTATGCAGTCAAGACATATGTATTGGGGAGTGTGTGAGGAAAATACCAAAGACCCTGGGGATGGTGTTATGCCTGGGATATGTCAAGAGTAGGTACTACCAAGAAAGAACCTGTTTGAGTTACTGTGACTTTCTGATGTTTGTCCATCAGAGTACAGGTGAGATTAGAGTTTACACCAATGTGGGAATTACATTGATAGGGGGATTCACAAAATCTGCAAGTGCCCACACACTTTGACAATGCAGATTTTACTTTGAAAGTTGTTTTACATAAATATAATTACAACTAAAAAAATATTTCAAAAAAATATTTGGAAGTTCCAGAATTTTTTGTTATATTTGTATTGTTAAGTTCTTTGATAAGTATTGAAAAAATATAAGGGTGGGTTTCTCATCCTTCCTGATACCTTCGGGTTGATGGAGAAAGATAACCAGTGAATACATAAGCTGGAAAAGTCAGTAGATTATAGCATGGTGCTACTGGCGGAGGTTTAAATCCTTTTGGGTTTAGACTCTCTCTGTAAGAAAACCAAGGCGGTCAGCATATCCTGGAATGGCAGGACACTGTGAAAGGGTTATGCGGAGGCTCCTACCAAGTCTCCTTGGGTGGTAACACCAACAAGTACCGTTTTGCTTCCACAAAAGAAGATTACCAGTCTTATGCTGTGGATGACGAAAGTTTATTGATGTCCAGATGGACTAACCAAGTCCTATCTACCAGGTGGTGCTGAGATCAGAAATGACTGGATGTTAGAATGAGTAGAATGAGTAACACTGCGGAGTGTGAAAATAGGGAGTTGGTGTATCTAACCCTCTCAAAAGGAGGCAGGATAACAAGGGTAACCCCAACTTCCACGTGGTTGACTGCTTTGATATGATAAATCAAAAATTTTGTCCAAAAAGATTTTGGTTCTTTATTGAATAAGCAAGGAAAAGTGTTACCCACACTACAGGAAAATACGGTTATGCTTCTGTGATATGAAGCCTTATGGATCTCCCAAGGTGAAGTAAGAGTATCGTAAGTAGGGACAATGCAGGAGGAGGCATCCTTCTAATCCGGCAGGAGTCTTTGGTTCGAACATGACTATATAATGTAGTGTAGTGACTGTGGTAGTCTTGGTGGAAACACCATAAATCCATCCGTATCCTCCTTACCAACAGCGATGTTGGTGTGTATAAACCTTGAGCGATCAGGGCTTGTTCCGAAAGGAAAGAGAACAGGAGGAGATGAGGGTCAACACTCAGCCCACATCAATGATTTATTCAGAAACCAATAAGTCCTAACAGTAACTGGATGAGGTGGTCAGGAAGAGCGAGACTTCACTGGATAACAAATATATTCTGGTGGCGTCGTTCAGTTGGCCTAGGATGCCAGCTTGTCACGCTGGAGATCGCGGGTTCGAATCCCGCCGTCACCGCAGACAGATTGAAATAATGTAAAGAACCATACCGCAACTTGATAAAGAATTGCTTTTTTTGGTCGCAAACACTTTTGGTTCTTGTTGTTTTCCAAGTTTAGTAAAACTTGGTGGTGGAGTTGGGTGAACAAAACACTGTCCTTTGTGAGTGGTAATCTCACATAAATAACTTACCGATTGCTTTGAAGGAAATAGGAAACCACCAGGAATTGACCTGGCAAAACTGGTTCGAATCCAGTCTGAGTGACTAAATAAAAACTGAAATTTGAATTTACATAAATACTTTAGATTATGATTAAGATGCATACATATATTGCTATTGCAGCATTGGCCGGCAAGCCTGGTTGTTATCGTCCATGGGAACAACTCGGAAAGCAGGGTGTGTGCATGTCAGATCAAAATAAGTAAAGGGAAAGGAAGAAGGTAGAAAAGAAGAAGACCCATTACAAAATAAAGATACAAGACATCTCACACAAACAAAAAAGGTTTATGTGAGATTTTTTTATATAGGGTAGTACGGTAATTGGTTCACCGGCCACATTTGGGATGTGGACATTTATGCGAGTTCGAGTCTCGTCTACCCTACCAAAGCAAGTGCAAACATAGTGGAGTGATCATACACTGTGGGTTAAGAAAATGAGGTTGTGTTGTACAGAGATCGATTTAATGAGAACACATTAGGATGAAATACCCCTCCTGGGTAGCCAAAACAGTAGTTTAAAATGTATAGAACATCTTAATCAAAACTTGTTATATTTAAAATAAGAAAATTTAAAATGGAGACACTAAAACAAATTGTAAAAGGCAGTGCAAAACTTGACTGCATTAAGAGTGGTGGTGTCGCAGAGTACATCATCACATCAGAGAACAACAAAAAATATATGTTGGAGATAGATTTATCTGATAAGATAGACTGTGGTGAGAGTGCAACATTTAATGTGTTCTATGAAAAAGCGATAATCCTTATGAGATGGATTCGCAGAGCAATGGAGAAGGGAGAGTTGTTTGAAATTATATAAGCCCCAGTACGGAGATGGCAAGTCCAAATGGGGCAACTTGCTGAGGAGTAAAAATCATTTGGGTCGCTACCAGGTGAGACTCCAAAAAGAGTTTTAGGTTTTGTACTCTGGAAAAGAACAGTACTGTCCCAAACAAAACCTCTATGCGGAAGTGGTGGAATGGTAGACACGCTAGCCTAAGGAGCTAGTCCCAGAAATGGGGTGGGGGTTCGACTCCCCCCTTCCGCACCAGGATGTAAAAAGACATTAAACTATGTGGGAGTTAGTCTTCTCCCTTGAGGTATTGGGCAGGTCCCACCAGGATCCCTGTACATAAAATTAAAAAGGTCGTATGGTGACTTCCAGGAGAGTCTGGAAACATTGAAAGTTATTTGAAATATTATATGGTGAGGCGGCAAAGATTGTAGACAACTTGTTGAGATGTAGATTGTGAAAGATTGGAAGGTACAACCAATTGGAAACTATTGAAACCAATCAGGGAAGTCTATGACGCCAGGGATAAGGTACCTGGTTCGGCGAGCAAAGGGAATTGTACACTCCCTCCTCTTATGAGGTATTACAGGTTCGAATCCTGGACTCACCACCAAATGCTCTCGTAGCTCAGTTGGCTAGAGCAGGTGACTCTTAATCACCGGGTCCTGGGTTCGAGTCCCAGCGAGAGTACAAATAATAAAGAGTGCAGCGTCAATCTCCCGTTGGGGCTGGGGTGAGACCTCTTAAAAACAGAGTGAAAAAATGAATTAGCTCCACCAATACAGTTCTTACTAATCTGTGAAAGTAATGAAGAGTTATATGGGCCAGGTAGTGTAAAGGCTAGCACGTCACACTTGCACTGTGACAGAGGGGTTCGAATCCCACCTGTGTCCACAAGATAGGTGAAGTTGAGTAATCATATAAGCCTATATTATAAGTCAGGAGGTGATGCATACACATTGACTTATTGCCATATGGGAGGGTTGGAGCAAACAGAGGTGTGAAACTACAATCGGGTTGAAATGGAGTTGCAACGAAATTCAATCGCAGATCGCAAGTCCACTGGACACATGACTCACTGGGTAAGAGCCCAGAGTAAACTGGTTCAATTCCAGTATATGGTACAGCAGTAATGCCAAACGGTTATGAGGCTCCCCTTGGGAAGGGTTTCGAATATCCTAGGAATTCAGTTCGACTCTGGGTTCCGCTGGGTGCCAAAAAGGGGCAAATATATGGGAGTGCAGCTGACGATGGTGGTGTCACAACGGTCTGTAAAACCGTTCCCACAGGGTAAACATTGTAGGTTCGAATCCTTCCACTCTCACAACTTATTACCATATTATCTTTCAGAGAAATGGTTGACTAAAACTTGCGGACTCACCCGGTAATTGGTTGTAAAAGTTGAATTAAAGGTTAGGTGAGTATTTTTTGCGGAGTTAGTTCAACGGTAGAATGTCAGCCTTCCAAGCTGAATATGAGGGTTCGATTCCCTTACTCCGCTCCAAATATGGTGATAGGCTAATGTGGCGCTGAAGACCAACAGGAAACTCCTGTAACTGATGGCATTAAATCCATCTCACCATATTAAATGCCGCTGTAGCTCAGTTGGTTAGAGCAACAGATTCATATCCTGTAGGTCGGTAGTTCGAGCCTACCCAGCGGTACAAAAATTAAAACTTAAATAGGTCTTTGACATACTGATAAAATCCATAATACAGGAGTTTGGTGTAATGGTTAGCATAATGGTCTCCAAAACCATTGATAAGGGTTCGAGTCCTTTAACTCCTGCCAGGTTATTGAGGTATGGTGTAATGGCAGCACCAGGGATTTTGGTTCCCTTAGTTCAGGTTCGAGTCCTGATATCTCAACTAAATGCGCCTGTGGGCGAGTGGTCAAAACCAAAGGTCTGCAAAACCTTCAAGTCGTTGGTTCGAATCCAACCAGGCGCTCTATATAAAATAAATATATTATGGAAATAAAATATTGTGAAAATTGTGGAAATATTTTAACAGGAAGACAAGAAAAATTTTGTTCTGTTAAATGTAAAAAACAAAAATATAGTGAGAATGGATATCACACAAGATATTCAACAATGCAGGATGAAAAAGGATTAAAATTAAAGATGAAATACATTGAACAATTTGGTGGTAAATGTTCAATATGTGATTATGACAATAATACTTCAGCATTATCTTTTCATCACATAAATCCAGAAGAAAAAAAAAATTGAATTAACATCAAGAAACTTTGGTAGATATTCACTAAAGAATATTGAAGAAGAAATAAGTAAATGTATTCTTGTTTGTCAAAATTGTCATTGTGAGATACATCATCCACAATACAATAAAGAAAAATAAACTTGTCCTTGTGGTGTAATGGATAGCATGCCAGACTACGGATCTGTCGGTGAGGGTTCGAATCCTTCCAGGGATACAAAGTAATTTGTTATATTTAATGTAATAAATACTTTATAACAATTATTAAATTTTATGGAAAAATATTTGGAATTTTTCAAACTCAATGGTATCTGGTATGCAGATATTCCTGAAAACACTCTTGATGAAAATGAAATGCTTCTTGGAGCAGATGAGTTTTTGGAGAAGGTTGTTGGTGATTGTAAAAGAGTGGCAATGGATTTAGCAACAGTAGAACCAGATGAATATTTGGTGAAAATGACAATCTCATCACATGATGATATGGGTGGTGAATATATACTATCTGGAAAGTTAATTGATAAAATTGAAATTAATGAAGGAATATCACTTCCAATGACAGCCTGGATTTGTAATGCAACACACACTGTCTTTGGTGAACACCCTGATGTGATTTACATCAAAAATATTTACAAGTTTGTTCCAATAGTTGTAGATGTTGAGTAAGTAACAGTGGTTCAAAGGCAAGTGGAAAAACAGCATACTAGAGAACCCTATTATGCGGAAGTAGCTCAGTTGGCAGAGCATAACCTTGCCAAGGTTAGGGTCGAGGGTTCGAATCCCTTCTTCCGCTCCCAGACCAGTTCATGATAATGTCTGGCGGAGGCGACTAATCCGTTATCGAGTTCGTAGTTACTACTTATAGGTAAAGTAGGGTGGGCAATCCACCAGCCATAGTGGTGGATTTTATATGGTGACCATAGCTCAGTTGGCAGAGCGTCGGATTGTGGTTCCGAATGTCGTGGGTTCGAGCCCCACTGGTCACCCCAAATTATTAAGATTATGGATAAAGATTTCATAAAAAAGTTCATGATGAACAGAGATGAAACTGGTAGGTTTATTGTTAAATCAATTAAAACAGGTAAGACTTACTTTGTTGAAGCGATTGATGGTGACGAAAAGACTTTCTGGGGAGACTATGACCCAGCATCCAAGAAGTTTCTGGGTGCTTATGGTCTAAAATACAAGGGAAGTATCAGACCAGAAGAATCTCTCATCACAGAAGAGAATGGATTTGAGAAAATCCACACACTTGGAGTAGGAGAATCACCCCTGGATTATATTAACAGGATTGATGATGAATACTACAACAAGATGAAATAAAGTAAGGATGTGCGGAGCATTTGCGGATAATCGTCTAAATAACAACCCATTCCTGGTTAATACCTGTTGGTAACATAGAAGGTATCACTTTAGAATCCAGACAGAAGAGGACAGTCCTTACTAATATAGGTTTTTTGATAGTTGTAACCTTAATGTGATGAACTATCCGTGTGGTTCGGTGCCTAAGACTGCGTTAAGGAACAGGGACACAATTTGGGAGGATCGCATAGTGGCAATTGCAAGGGACTGTAAATCCCTCACCTTCGGGCTTCGGAGGTTCGAGTCCTCCTCCTCCCACAAAAGTCAGCCAAACAACGCAATACTCTGCAAAAGGTAAGATTCCAACAGTGAGAGATGGGGCGACTGACTTTACAAAAATGCCTATCAACCAAGTTGTTGAAAAGGGTAACAGGGTCATTGGCAGCCATCATAGTCGGGGCAATTAAACCGAATTAGTTGATGATTCTTGCAGGACTTTCACCAGGGTTCTCCTGGTCCTGGACTTCGGTCATAACAGGACAAATGAATCTTGGTTTTATGCCCCGTTAGGCGAATTGGTATAGCCGCAACATTTAGGATGTTGTGTTTCTGGGTTCGAATCCCAGATGGGGCACAAGTTCTTTGAAAATGGAATACATAAATATAGTATAAACTATATGCCTACCAAATTATGTATTCAAAATTAGATTTTATAAAAAGTAATGAACAATTTATCAGAGATATGATATCTGATAATAGGCCTTTATCTGAAATATCAAGAGAATTAAATGTTAAATATGATACTCTCAAGAAACATTTAAAAAATCTTGGTATAGAATATAAAGGAAATCCTCAAAGAAAAGGTATACAACACAAAGAATCTCAAAAGGATGCAAGTATCTATTTTGACAATAGTAAAATGATTTCTGCATCAAAATTGAGAAACCTTTTAATAAGAGATGGATATAAAGATTGTAAGTGTGAGAGATGTAGTTTATCTGAATGGATGGGACAACCTATACCTCTTGAATTACATCACAAAGACTTAAATCATTACAACAATAATTTAGATAACTTACAAATATTGTGTAGTAATTGTCATATGCAAGTTCATGGATATAGTAATGTTAAAAAACTTCAATAATATATGTGGATGTGGTGAAATGGTAGACACGCCAGTTTCAGATACTGGTACCAGTAATGGCGTATGAGTTCGAGTCTCTTCATCCGCACTGTACCTTTGGTTGTCGGTGACTTTCAGAATGAGGCTGCAGCTGTTTTACATAATGGAACTGTCACTTATAGTGGTGTAGCGCAATTGGCTAGAGCACCAGATTCTGACTCTGGAGGTTGAAAGTTCGAATCTTTC
>Ga0310696_10010925_pt1 | contig 10387 bp, 7 predicted proteins | sample AusTroGonzalo_MG_4_FD_203885 | JGI IMG/M metagenome (GOLD analysis project Ga0310696, IMG submission 203885) | Bovine rumen microbial communities from tropical cattle in Woodstock, Queensland, Australia - Gonzalo_02 (v2) (version 2) | ecosystem: Host-associated > Mammals > Digestive system >... | reverse complement strand
GTCGGCCAGGAACACGTCACGTCCCTCCATGTCGGTAGCCATGAACTGGTACTTGCGTTTCTTGAATGCCTCAAGCTCCGCCTCATCATCGCTTTCTATCCAGCAGGCCTTGTAGAGGCTGGCCGGTTCCCAACGGCACAAAGCGTTGTACTCATGCTCCAGACGGTACTGTATGACCTCAAACTGCAGCTGACCTACCGTGCCTATGAGTTTGCGGCCGTTGAACTGGCTGACGAACATCTGGGCCACTCCCTCACCCATAAGCTGGTCAATGCCCTTGGCCAATTGCTTGGCACGCATGGGATCAGCGTTCTCTATATACTTGAACATCTCGGGCGAGAAGCTGGGAAGGCCCTTGAAGTGGAGTTTCTCACCCTGAGTGAGAGTATCGCCTATCTTGAAATTGCCTGTATCGGGAAGTCCTATGATATCGCCCGGCCAGGCCTCTTCAATGGTACTCTTGCGCTGCGCCATGAACTGTGTGGGTGACGAGAAGCGGAAGGTCTTGTCAAGACGGACATGATAATAGGGCTCGTTACGCTGGAACTTACCGGAGCAGACCTTGCAGAACGCTACCGATGAACGGTGGTTGGGGTCGATGTTGGCCGTAATCTTGAAGATGAATCCGGTGAACTTGCTGTCCTCCGGTTCCACCATACGCTCCAGTGCCTGCGTGGGACGTGGACTGGGTGCAATCTGTACAAAACAGTTGAGCAGTTCCTGCACACCGAAATTGTTCAGGGCCGAACCGAAGAACACCGGTGCCAGCTCACCGCTCAGGTACTGGCTGCGGTCAAACGGCTCGTAAACCCCGTCTATCAGCTCCAGGTCCGAGCGCAGCTTCTGAGCCTCGCGCTCCCCTACATGAGATTCCAGATCAGCACTGTTTATGTCAACCTCAACCTTATCGGTCACCTTCTGCTTATCGGGAGTAAACAGGTCCAGTTTCTGCTCGTATATGTTGTAAACGCCTTTGAAACGGGCTCCTTTCTCTATAGGCCAGCTAAGAGGCCTGACATGTATCTGGAGTTCCTCCTCAAGTTCATCAAGCAGGTCGAACGGGTCATTTCCCTCGCGGTCCAGCTTGTTCACGAACACAATTACCGGAGTCTTGCGCATGCGGCACACCTCCATGAGGCGGCGCGTCTGCAGCTCAACACCCTTGGCGCTGTCAATGACAATGATGACACTGTCAACGGCGGTCAGCGTACGGAACGTGTCCTCGGCAAAATCCTGATGGCCGGGGGTATCCAGTATGTTTATCTTGTAACCTTCATAATCAAACTCCATGACCGATGTGGTGACGGATATTCCGCGCTGTTTCTCAATGTCCATCCAGTCTGATGTGGCGGTCTTGCGTATCTTGTTAGACTTGACCGCGCCGGCCACCTGGATCTGGCCGCCGAACAGCAGGAACTTCTCGGTAAGTGTTGTCTTACCGGCATCGGGGTGCGATACTATCGCAAACGTACGTCTTCTATCTATCTCTTCCATAACTTATTCTAATACCAATGTGCCTTCCCTGTCCTCACGGTAAAGCAGAGCCAGCTTTCCGATAAAGGCCGATACAGCCTTTACAGCCTGCTCCGTCCCGGCACTGACAGGTTTGCCCTGAACCTTGAGCAGCCATACCCCGTACAGCAGGTTGAAGCAGTCACGCAGTTCCTCATTGTCAACGCTGCGGTTCTTGGCACGGAACTCAACGATGAACGGCAGAGCCTTGTAGTAAAGGTCCCTGTACTCAGGCTGCTTGTGCGAATCCAACAGACGCCGGTGCAGGTCCTCCAACAGTATGAGCACATTCTCGTTTATCTGCAGATGACCGCTCTTGGTCTTGCCTTCAGTACGCATCATCTCTATGAGGTTATCATACCAGTCGCGCCACTCACGGCAATCGGCCTCGCTACGGCCGCTGTTCCTGATGACGCTGTCATAAAGACGGTCGCTATCAAGTCCGGCTGCACGTATCATATCCTCAACCTGCCACATATAGAGCAGGTACTCGGCAATATTCTTGTCTCTTAACTCTTTCTGGACAAACATCCTACAAATTTATCAGAATCATAGTGCACCACCCTATGGCAGCCACTATCAGTATTGTACCAAGAATCCTGTTTATCATCCAGAGTCCACGCAGGTCAAACCGGTTGCGCAGCTTGTTTATGAGCGTGGAAAGGGTAAACCACCAACAGCAGTCACCCAGCAGGGTGAACAGGTATGTCTTCATCTTGAGTCCGGTAGTGAAATCATCTACGGGAAGAGAAAAGAAAGCAAACAGACCCATATAGAAAAAGACCACCAGAGGATTCACAATAGCCACTCCGAATCCTGTCAGCATTAGTTGCCACACCGAATCCTTCTTGACCTTGATCTCCTTAGAAGCCGCAAGCGGATTGTTCCTTACGGTTGTAATGCCGAACACCAGCAGCAGCACGCATCCGCACAGCTTGACCACGGTGGCTATCGTGGGGTTCTCAAGATAACCCAGCACCAACGACAGGCACATCATGGTAATAAAGATGTAAACGGCATCACTTACTGACACTCCAAGGCCGGTAAGAAATCCTTTCCACCGGCCTTTGTTGAGCGTTCTCTGAATGACAAGCACCCCCGACGGTCCCGTCGGGGCTGCTGCCAGAAAACCTATAGCCATGCCTTTGAGCAACAACTCAAAGACTGATATATCATTCATCAATCGTTACGTTTCTCTCCTATAGCCAAATTGATACCTAAGCTGACATTCACACCGAAATCATGCAAAGGAATATACTGTTTGTTGAAGTCTGCATCAAGACGGTCCACGGCAAGGAAGAAATTAAACCCGGCCGGATGAAAGTTCAGGAGCATTCCCATGGAAGTTCCCATATTGGATAATGCCAGGTTACCGGTTACGTCAAACCAGCTGCACGGTGACATGCAAATTGACGTACGTGATTCAGCATAAGGGTACAAGCCGGTCTGATATGTTAAGAGTTCTCCGAAAGAGAGCCAGTCCACAAAAGGTAATGAATATTCCACGCCCAGGCGGAAAGTCGCGTCAAGACTCACATTCTCACTCTCCAATTCGCCGGTACGGTAAAGCTTGATCATCTCCTCAAAATCATCACGGACCTTGTCCAGGACGGCATCGTTGTCATTACCGGTAGCATCATAGTCCTTGAAACCGCTGAACTCCACGGACCTGTTCTTGTCAGTTTCAAAGGTTGTGGTCTTGCCCCAATCCATAAAGCCTAAATCCGTGACAGATGCCGAAACCTTAAGTCCGTCAACCAGACCCTCGAAATCATACTCTGCTCCCAGGTCAAAAGCCAGTCCGAAACTTGAAGGCATTTCAAAATTTTCATAATTTTCCAGTCCGTCAAGGGTATTGTCCTCCTTGAGTTTGTATTTGACACCCGGAACTGAAGCCCTGAGCGTGCCATTTGAACGGACTATCCATTTGTCTTCATTCAGACGGGCGTCTATCTCGTTGATGTTCAGGTTTGCGTAAGCCACGCCTTCAAGGATTTTGAGCGATGCACCGATTGTAAGATTGTCACCGATCTTGTGGGAATGTGCCGCAGAATACTCAATGTAGCTAAATGAGGTGACATTGGTGTTCTCAATGAGATAATCACCCTTGGCCAGGCCGGATTTCATGAAACCGAACAGTTCTTTTGGCAAAGACACCTTAGCCGAATTCCTGAGCTTCATGTTAAGCATGGTAAACCAGTTTGTGGAACCGAATCCTATGCTCATCATGTCCATGTTCACCCCTGCCCTCACCTGGGTGGCAGCAGGCAGTGCGTCCAGAAAAGCCTTGGAATCAACATCCGAGCTCATGAATGTTGTCAACATTCCCGGTTTTGATTTGGAATCATAGAGGAAGTTGGCCATACCCACATTGCTCTGGGCATCAATCTGAGTATTTCCCAGCATAGGGATGGACATATAGAAACTGCTTTCAGGAGCGAATGCGGGATTAAGCTGGTAGCGCTGGTGATAACCCTCAAGGAAATACCCTGAACTTGAACCCTGCGCGTAAGACATGACCGCAATAAGCAACATGGCGGTCAAAGCCGATAATTTATATATATTATGCTTTTTCATATCCGTATTTCTTGTTGGGTTATTTATTTGTTCTCGGTAAAATCAACGTTCACTCCCTCGGGGAACCTGAGGCAGACCTTGTCAAGTTCTATATACTGCCCTTTCCTGAGGCTGGCCTTGGTGGCATCACCGGCAGACTCGCACTTGGCAGTGAACTCTATTGACTCAAGCTTGGCCAAAGCACCCTTTTCAAACTTTGCATCGAGCTTGACCTGGGACGAACTTCCCTGCTCATTACCGGCAGCAATCACGCACTGACCTATGGTTATGCCATTGACTGGCTTGCCGTCCTTGTCAAGTGCCTTGGCGGTAAGCTTGACGCCAAGCGGTATGGTGCTCTTGGCATCAGCCTGAAGTACCATCGTTGCAGCATCAATCTTATCGGCAATATCCTTAAGTTCCTTACCCAGATTGTTTATCTTATCGGAATATTCAAGATAGACGCTTTCAAAGGACATGGGTATCGTAACATCGTAACTGCCTGAAACCGAGAATTCACGGGACAGGTCAATATAATGGTTGTCTTCACTCTGGTCAACACTGGCATTAAGGTCAAACAGTATCTTGTCAGGCACCGTTGACATAAGGTCGGACAGTTTGCTTATACGAATCAAGATTGTATCCTCCGAAGCCGGTGCCGGTCTTGGATTCTTATGGATTACAAGAACCTTCTTATGTTCCGCAGCATTTGCGGGGCATGCCGGAAGGTGAATCAGTCCGGCATCAGGAGTTATCCTGGCCGATTTCCTGTTGTCTGAAAAGACTGACGTAAGACCAAGGTCAATGGCAACAGGCACTGTCACGTTGCTGACAAGGCTGATGACAATCTGAGGATCGCTCAACACGAAACGGTTTGCCGTATCTTTCAGGAAGCCGGTATCATCGCCCAATGAGATATTAACCTCCTCCTGATGTCCTTTAATGTCAGGGTTCACCTTTCCGACTACAGACTCCAGAACAAGCTGACCGGAAACATTGAAGCTGATATCCTTGTCGTTCAACACATCCAAAGCACTATTGTCAATACCCGTTGTTGCAGATATGCCTATATTGGCGCTGTATGCCACATCATTATTGACCTCTATCGACTTCTTGGTCTGGTCAACAGTCTTGTTCAATGTAAGAGACTTGACCCTGAGAATGACTTCCTTACCCTTGACCATTCCGGGATAAATATCCAGTTTGTTGCCGTCTTTCCACTCACCTACTGCAACCTGACCGGCATAGACATAGCCGTCGCCCTGGTCAAATCCGAATCCCGAGGGAAACGTGACCGTAATGGCGCTGTTGGGAGTAAACTCAAACGGGGTTATGTCAAAATCGGAAACTGAAAAACGGATGAAACTTGCGGATTCATCAAAATCAATCCTGTCAATTCTCAGTATGTTGTCCAGACCGGTAACCTCATAAGATGATGCAATGACCTTTTCTTCAAGGCTAAGTTCCTTTTCGCTGGTGTTTACTGAAAAGTCACGCATCTGGAGTTTCTCGGACATCCCCACATTGACAAACATATCCTGTAATCCGGATCCTGTGGATGTTCCGGAAATTGAAACCTGGAGCTTATAGGAAAGCTGACCGCTGTAATTTATATTGGAACCGTATTGTGAAAAGTCCATTTCATCCAGATAGAGTGAAACCGGAAGTTTGTGGTCACTGCCCAATCCCTCTATGACCGCGTTCTCCATAGTGAACGTATTGTCCGATACGGTCACGTTTCCGGATGTGATGAATCCGTCCAGTCCGGAGTCTTTAGATATTTTGCAGTTGCTCGGGAACACTATCTCCAAAGACTTGATTGTGATGACAGGATTGCTGCATACGGCATAAACAGGAGACAGGTCCACATTCAGGGTCAATTTCTGCCCTGCATCAGTTCCTGACGTACCGAAATAGACCTTGTTGAGTCTTGACACGTCGGTAGGAAGATTATAATTCACATTGAAATCCACATTCTGCAGCGGAACAGAGATCGTAACTTCAGGAATGTTAATTCCCGGCGTCACATAAACCTGTACAGGATCTGTGGAAACAATGCTGCCCAATGTAGGCAGGCTGTTGTTTATTGTTGAGAGGTCAACTGAAGGTATCTCAATCTTGGCATCCTGCTTTTTTTCCGATATAACGATATCGGCCACATTGAAGCCGTCAGCCTTAATCTCTTCAATCTCACCGTTCATGGAGAAACCGTACATTCCGTTACCGAGAGTGGCGAGCGAAGTAGCGTCGCCTGTCTTGATGAGAGAATCGATATAAATCTTCTTGAGATTACCGAGCGGAACCGTAGGTCCTTCACCCTCGTTACCGATCTGCATGTCCAGACTGATCTTCTTGTCCAGATCCAACTCATTGGATGTTGTAATACATGAGCAAAGACAAGATGCCGCTGAAACAAAGCATAGCGCCAAATACCATTTGTTTTTTCTCATAATCTATAGTTTTTTGTTGTTATCCGGCTTTTGCCCACACCTGACGGTGCAAATATTCTGCAAATATATGAAAAAACACACATGCGCGTGAATGCATGCATGTTTTTATATAAGGCAAATGATAAATCACTCAGTCCTGTCGGCAGGTCTGTCGTTTCGTCTAACCGTTACACGGATGCCGGAGAGCCTACGTTCCTTCTTTTCCATTACCTTGAATATCAGATCCTTGCAAACAAGTTCCTCATCCTTTCTGGGAAAATCGCCTTTAAGCTCAAGCAGGAAGCCGGCCAACGTGTCTGCCTCACCCACATACTGGGCATAATCATCCTCATCAAGCCCTACAATCCTGAAAAAGTCAGAAAGAAGGGTCTTGCCCTCAAAGACGTATGTATCAGGCCCGGTCTTGCGGTAACCCACCGAGTCATCGTCGAACTCATCATTTATTTCACCGAGTATTTCCTCAATCACATCCTCAAGTGTCACCAGTCCGGATGTGCCGCCGAACTCATCCACGACAATGGCCATGTGTATGCGGCCTGTCTGGAAATCATGCAGCAGGTCATCGATCTTACGGGTTTCAGGAACAAAGAAAGCGGGCCGGATGAGTGATTGCCAACGGAATCCGTCACCTTTCTCCAGATAAGGGAGCAGGTCTTTTATGTAAAGTACACCCTTGATGTTATCGGAAGTTCCGGAATAGACCGGCACGCGGGAATAGAAGTTCTCCTTGATGCATTTCATGACATCGCCGTAGCTGGCCTTGATGTCAAGCATTATCATGTCTATACGGGAAGTCATTATATCCACTACCGTCTCGTCGCCGAAACGTATCACTCCCTCCAGAAGCTGGTGCTCATCCTGGATATCCTCCGAGTCTGTCAACTCAAGGGCGTGCTCCAACTGATCTACCGATATGTTGAAGTTCTTTTTGGTCTGCACACGGTCTGAAAGGGCCTTGGAACGCATCAGAAGGGATGATACAGGACGGAGCAAGACCGTCAGGACCGAAAGCAGAGGCGCCGCCCTGAGGCTGAAAGATAGCGAGTTATGCGCAGAATAGAGCTTGGGGATTATCTCACCGAACAGAAGCAGCACAAATGTAAGGATAACCGTGAGAACCACAAACTCAACCCACTCGGCACCGAAAGAGAGCATCTGGGAGAAAGCCAGGTCAAGCAGAAGTATAATGGCCACATTCACCAGATTGTTTGCAGTGAGGATTGTGGCAAGGAGCCGCTCGGAATCGGAAAGCAGCGTAGCAGCCTTCACCCCACGAGGCGAACTGTCCTCAGACAGACGCTTAAGCTCATCGGGAGAGAGCGAGAAGAATGATGTCTCGGATGCCGATACGAAACCCGAAAGGAACAAAAGAAGCAGGGCCGTCACAATTGCTATGACGGACCCCGCTGTCGGAGCATTGAAATCGATCGCCCACCGGGCTATCATTCCTGTTAACAAAACAAGACCGGTTTCTATAATCTTGAGGTTTTAATTCAGAACGGGATATCGTTGCTTTCGGGTCCCGGCTGTACGGGAGCAGGCGCTGCCTGGGCATCCTGCCTCTGTGGCTGTCGTGACGAAAGCATTTCCATAGTGTCCACAAAAATCTCGGTCACGTAGCGTCTGACACCGTTCTGGTCATCATAGTTACGCGTTCTGATGCTTCCTTCCACATAGAGTTTGTCACCTTTGTGAACGTATTTCTCAACGGTCTCGGCCAATCCGCGCCAGAAGACGAGATTGTGCCATTCGGTACGGTCCGGCACCTGCGTGCCGTTCTGGGCAGTGTAGCCACGTTCTGTCGTGGCAAGGGTAAGGTTAGCTACACAAACATGGTTATCCAGATACCTTACGTCCGGATCCCTACCCACATTTCCAATCAAAATAACTTTGTTAACTGACATAATTTATAGGTATTAATATTTCAGCAGCAAATTTAGTCACTAGAGCTTATGCTTCCAAAAATATAGCCAAGTTTTTTGCCGACGGATAACCGCAAGGCACATTCTGCATGAAACATGAAAAAAATTTAGCACAAAAAGAGAGAAAAATTTTTCTGTATCACCAAAAAAGAACTACATTTGCAACTCGAAATCAAAAAGCGACATTTTAGACTTAAATAATTGACAATATGACAAAAGCAGAAGTTGTTAGCGAGATTGCCAAGAAGACCGGTATAGACAAGACCGACGTTCTTGCATGTGTAGAGGGTTTCATGGAAGTAGTTAAGGATTCTCTTGAGAACGATGAAAACGTTTATCTGAGAGGTTTCGGTAGCTTCATCACCAAGAAAAGAGCAGCCAAGGCTGCCCGTGACATACTCAAGAACACCACCATCACCGTTCCTGAGCACAAGATTCCCGCTTTCAAGCCGGCCAAGACTTTCGCTGCTGCCGTTAGAAAGTAATAGTTAACCAAAATACATAACAGTTATGCCAAGCGGTAAAAAGAAAAAAAGACATAAGATGTCTACGCACAAGCGTAAGAAAAGACTGAGAAAGAACAGGCATAAGAGCAAATAAGCCTTAAGACTGACAACAACTTTCAGAGAACAAACTTGCCGCAATTGATTTCCTGCAGGTTTGTTCTTTGCTTTATCAAACAACACTAGCAACCGATGACAAGCGAACTGACAATAAACGTCCAGCCCGACAGCATACAGATAGCCATTACCGAAGACCACAATCTGGTTGAATACCAGAAGGATGCGCAGGAGGTTACATTTGCTGTGGGAAATCTTTATCTGGGACGTGTCAAGAAACTCATGCCCGGACTGAACGCCTGTTTTGTGGATGTAGGGTCTGACAAAGAGGCTTTCCTCCACTACCAGGATCTGGGCCCGCAGTTCGCGTCATTGAAGAAATATGTCAAGCAGGTACGCGCCAACCGCAAGAAACTTTCCCCATTCAACAAGGCGCAGTATGTTCCTTTTGACGAAAAACAGGGCAATATTAGCACAGCCTTGGAACAAGGCGATGAAATTATAGTTCAGGTAACCAAGGAGCCCATATCTACCAAAGGTCCACGCCTGACAGGCGAAGTCTCTTTTGCAGGCCGTTTTCTGGTTCTGATACCTTTTACCGACAAGGTATCCGTTTCATCCAAGATCAAGTCACCCGAGGAGCGCGCCCGCCTGAAGCAGCTCATTCACAGCATCAAGCCCAAGAACTGCGGAGTGATAGTACGCACCGTAGCCGAAGGCAAGCGCGTGGCTGAACTGGACAACGAGCTGTCCATTCTGTACCAACGCTGGGAGGACAGCCTGTCAAGGACACAGAAAGCCGAGAAGGCACCGGCACTGGTGTTTGAGGAAACCAGCCGCACCATAGCGATACTGCGCGACATGCTCAACTCATCGTACGAGTCCATTCACGTAAATGATGAGAAGACATACCAGGAGATTCGTGACTATGTATCGCTTATAGACCCCGAGAAGACAAAGATTGTCAAGCTCTACAAAGGCGAGCTGCCTATATTCGACAACTTTGCCATAACCAAGCAGATAAAATCATCATTCGGCAGGATAGTATCATACAAGAGCGGTGCTTACCTGATCATAGAGCACACCGAGGCACTGCATGTGGTGGATGTGAACAGCGGTCACCGTGTCAAAGCCGGAACGCAGGAGGAAAACGCGCTTGAAGTGAACCTGGGAGCTGCCGATGAACTGGCCCGCCAGTTGCGTCTGCGCGACATGGGCGGTATAATTGTGGTTGACTTCATTGACATGGCGCTGGCCGAAGACCGTCAGAAGCTCTACGAACGCATGTGCCAGAACATGGAACGCGACCGCGCCAAGCACAACATCCTGCCTCTGAGCAAGTTCGGCCTGATGCAGATAACACGCCAGAGAGTACGTCCGGTAATGG
>Ga0310696_10010924_pt1 | contig 10387 bp, 13 predicted proteins | sample AusTroGonzalo_MG_4_FD_203885 | JGI IMG/M metagenome (GOLD analysis project Ga0310696, IMG submission 203885) | Bovine rumen microbial communities from tropical cattle in Woodstock, Queensland, Australia - Gonzalo_02 (v2) (version 2) | ecosystem: Host-associated > Mammals > Digestive system >... | reverse complement strand
GTTAGCAGTTAGCGGTTAGCAGTTAGGGGTTAGTGCGTAGTGGTTAGGAGGTGGGTGGCTTCTATGTTATTGATAAGAGTTTAACCAATCAATGATGTGCTGTTGCGCGATTGTCCAATGCTCGGGAAACCAGAGGATGGAATCGGTGGACGGCAGCGTGGTTGCTGTGCTCAGTGAGCATGGTGATAGGGAATTCCCCGAACCCATTATCGAGCCTTCTCTGGAGTCAGAATTGAAGGAGAGGCTGCGCGGGTAGCTCTGATACGGAGGATTGTTTTCTATCTTGTTGGGGTAGGAAACATCGCTAGACATTCCAACAGACGCCCGCACGCGTCCAGTACGTGTAGCACCACTGTAGGCATCAATGACGATGTGGAAGGATCCATTTTGCCAATAGAGATCTCGCGGCACATACACTTTACCGCTGTCGTAGCCATACGTCCCGCTCCCGCCCGCAGTCAACGCGTTTGTGACTGTTGGCACATAATGAAGCTTCATACCATACACGTCCGTATCGATGTATGCCGGCTCAAACGTCCATGAGCTACCTGAAGTAGCATAAGCAATATTTATCGAGACCAGATATTCACGTGTAACCAATTTGCCCCCAACAGATGTGATTGCGACCTTGCCGTTTGCATTTCCATACAGATAGTAGGATATGTTGTCATAGGCTGTCCCCGACGAATTGGTGTAGGCGTAGGAGTAATCATGCGCGTTGACATCTATCACCACGTTCGTGGTTATATTGACCTGCGTGATCGTCTCGCCGGAGTGCTGGTCGAACCAGTTGATGCGGGCGTTTATCTGGTCGAGCGCAGCTGCGCACTCGCTCGCGGCGGACGTGCGGGAGTTCTGCGCGGCAGTGGCCGACGCCGCGGCGGCGGACGCGCTGGACGCCGCGGCGGTGGAGTTGGACGCAGCTGCGGCGACAAGGCCCTCCGTAGTTCCGACGTACGACTCGGCGCGGTTCACCTCGTTAGACGCGGCAACCAGGAACTGAGCGCCGATGTCGCAGTTGACAGACATGTTGGTGCGCCACGTCGTCTCGTAGATGTTGGTGACGACGGACACGTTGTTTGTGTAGTAGTAGTTGTAGTGGGTGTTCTTCACCTTCTGCGTCACGACATTCTCGTGATACACATGATAGAACACGTTCGAGACTACATAGACGTGGTTTGTGATTACGTCCGCTCCGCCGCGCAGCGCGGTCGCGAGCAAGACAAACAGTACGATTTTCTTCATGGCATTCTCCCTTAGCAGGCGGTTATTGACTTAAGCGTTCCGTTGAAGTTGAAGTTCAGGCGGGCTCCAGGATCCCCATCGTTAGCGGCGCGGTGCTTGGACGTGCCAGGCATGAGCGTGTACGTCTTCACGTTTCCAGCCGAATCGGTCGCAGTGATCGTGGCTGGGCCGCCGCCGGACTCCTCGTTGCCCTCCGAATCGGTGCCGACCGAGTACCAGTTCGCATGGACGTCGAAGTGGACGTTTGCCAGCGACGAGCGATTCCCGGAATATCCGATGCTCACGTTCTCCGGTCCGCCGGTCGTGTTGTCGCCTCCCCAGCTCGCGGTGAAGCCGTCGGCGTCTATGGAGTTGTCGTAGGCGTAGCCGACCGCGCCTGGCACCGTGTTGAAGCATGCGTAGATGTCAACGTCCTTGCCGCCCTCCCACGAAATGACAATCGAGACTGACATCGAGACAGGCTTCGCGTAGAGAACCGTCCCGTTCCTTCCGTGGAGCGGCAGCCCGCCGCCGCCTCGCAGTACCTGACCCTCCGCCATGACTACTCCGAAGACAGCGGCGTTGCGGTGAACGGCGTCTCGCCCTGCGCCGCGACGGGCGAGCCGATGACCTGAATGCGCTTGCGCGTGTTCGTGAACTGGTGCGTAGAAGTGGAGTACACCTCGCTCGTGACAACGTCCAGCTCGCTGATATTGCAGACGTTAACATTGGCCTGCGACGCGGTGCCGGTCTTGAGGTTTTTCTTCGCGACCGTTGCCTTCAGCTTTCCGGACGAGACCGAGAAGGAAACGCCGGTGACGACGTCCAGATCCGGCATTTCTGCCTCGCCGCCGCCGTCCGCGCCGTCTGAGATCGTAGCGATTGCAACGCCGTCCGCGAAGATGGTGGTGACGCCGCCCGCCTTCTCGGCGGTTATCGACGGCGTGTTGCCGTCGAGAATGGTCGCAATCAGAGCGCCGTCCGCGTAGATATAAGTTTTGTCACCCTGCCTGTCTGCTGAGATCTCCGGCGTGCCGCCGTCCTCGCCCGGTTTCCCAGGCTCGCCGTCCTGCCCATGCGGGATATGGATTTCGTCTGTACTGTCATCGGTGTATGTGAACGTGACGACAGTCTCGGCCTCGTCAGGCGAGATGTCAACGTCCTTTATCAGCTTGCCGTCTTTGCCTTCGCCGTTCGCACCTTTGACCGCGACCCTTATCACTGGCGCGGAATCGTCGGATCGGTCAACGATGACGGTGCCGTTTGCGGCGTTAAATTCCTTGTCACCCTTTAGGTTGAGGCAAAAATCGACAAGCCAGTTGAACGTCTCGACAAACTGGCCGAACGTCGCGCCGCACAACGCCTTGCCGTGCTTCAGCTTCTGGACTGCCACTGGTTTCGCCATGTCAGCTGCCGCCTCCGCTTGATTCCGACTCGCCGCCCTCGTACTGGCGCAAGCGCTCCTCGGAGAATAGCGTCGCCATTGTAATCGAAGAGCTGTAAACAGACATCCGCGAGTCATCCTCGTTCACGTTTACCACGACGTCATAGCTGCCGTCCTCGTTGTGCTGCAGGCTTATCTCGGCCATCAGCACATTGCCGCGTTGCAAAACAGTGGGATAGGTCCACACTCCGTTGAAGCTGTCCCACGTTCCGCTGTCGCTAAAACTGCGCGTGTATTTCGTCACCATCGCGTCCCTGCACGCGCCCGCAGCCGTCTTTGTCATGCCGACGTACCTGAACGACTGCCGCGCCCGGCGGCGCAGCTCGTACATGTGATCCCACGACGCAACAGTGATGCCCATCGACGACCCTTGCTCCCAGTAGCCACTGACATATCCTGCGCTGTACGACACGACCAGCGCGCTGTCGATGACCAGATTGGATCCGTTTGACGTCCAGCTGTTGATTAGTGCCATATTAGTGCGTAATGGTTAGAGGGTTGTCGCCGCTTCAAGCAGCTTTTCGATTTTGCCTAGCTTGTCAACGACCTGCTTCTGCTCCTTCTTGACCTTCTGCTCGTTCTCCTTGGCGAGAAGCCAGCGGCGGGCGGCCTCGTCCCGGCGGTTGAGGTTGCGGGCAAAACGCCAGTTGGGGTTGCGGGCCTGAAGGTCGATGGCGGCGTTCGCAAGGCGGACGCGGTCGATTTCCTCCCGCCTCTTGGCGCGACGTTCGGCCTTGAGGTCGAGCTTCTTTGGGTCGCGGAACTGCTCGAAGGCGGTCGCCACGTCGTCCTGCGCCTTCTTGAGCTTGTCCTTGAGGTCGTTCGCCCGCTCGGTGTTCGCGGCCTTGTCCTTTTCAAGCGCGGCCTTTCGCTCCTCTTCCAAAAACTTCTTTCGCGCCTCTGCGTTGGCTTTCGCCTGTGCGGTGGCAAGCTGCTTGGTAATGCGAGTCTCCTCATTGAGCCTTGCCTTGGCCTCAACTTTCGCGGACTCTTCTGCGGCCTTCTTCCTTGCCGCAACGCTCTCGGCACGGACTTGCTCTTCCATCTTCTTCGCCTCGGCCTTGCGGTCTGCCTGTTCCTGCTTCATCTGATTCCATTCAATTCCTGCGGCGTCCGCAGCATCCTCCATCGTCCCGCCGCCAACAAGCGTCCCGACGTATGCACCAACGGCGGAGCCTATTCGCTCCGCGCCGTCTCGCACCCAGTCGTATGCCTTTTTTAGTTTGCCGAGCCATCCTATCGCCGTCTGTATGTGCGCCGCGATCGAACCGACGGCTTTCCCCGCCTTGTCGGCCCATACCGCTATTGAGCCGTCCTCGCGGAGTTCGCGCATCTTCTCCAGCAAGCGCGAGAGTCCGCCCTTGGAAACGCCCATAAACGCCTCGCCGAAATCGCGCACGGTGTTGTCCCATTGCGACGAAATCGCGCCGATAAGCCCCTCGCCCGTCTGCTCGGTCTCCTTCATCGCGCCGGAGTAGCGGCCTAGCGCCTTCTCGAACTCCGCCCACACCTCGACGTTTGACGCGCCCGACTTCTGAAGTTCGTCCAAGTGCGCCGCGACCTCCGGCGTCAGCACTCCCATGTTGCGTAGTGCCATCGTGGCGCGCGACAGCGGCTGGCCGTCGCGGATTATGGCGTAGGCCCTGCCGACTTCGTGCGCAAGCGTCTCTATGGGCTGCCCCGTGGCGGCTGCGGCGTCTCCCACCATCTCCAGCGATTTGCGGTAGCCTAGCGCGCCGTCGCTCATTACCATCATGGACCGCGACGCAGCGGCGAACTGCTCCATCGAGAACGGCGGCGTCTCGCCCATCTCCTGGAGCATCTTCATGTGCTCCTTGGCCTCGTCCATCGAGCCGACGAGCGTCTTGAACTGGACGGTCATCGTCTCGGCCTTGAACGCCTTGGACATCAGGGATCCGACGCTGCGAACCGCCGACGAGAACATCCTAATCCCGGCGTAGATGTTCATCAGGTTGCGCCCTACCGCAGACGCAGCCGACCCTATCTTCGCGAACGCGGAACGCCCGATGGACGCCAGCTTGTGGAATCCCGCCGAGAGACCCTTTGTCAGGGAGAATATCTTCGCAATCCCGCCCCCGGAGGCAATGGACTTGAACACCAGCTTGATGACGTTGCCGCCCATTACTTTGCCTCCTTCTCCGCCTTGATGCGGGCTATGATTGCGTCGCGGGTGCGGATGTAGTCGCCCATAGCGTCATGGCGAGCGGCCTTCGCGTCAAACGTCTCGTCCCGCACCATCGCCTCGCCTATCGCCGCGTCAAGCTCCGATGCGGTCATGCGCATTGCGTCGTCCATCGAGATTGGCAGACGCATTGCGCGGGCGGTGGTGAGGACGCCGAGAGTGGAGGAGTGGGTGCGTGGGTGAGTGGGTGAGTCAACTCCTCCACTCTTAACTCCTCCACTCTCAACTGCGGCTTCGCCGCACGTCCAGTCTGCGCCGAAGAGCGCGTAGTCAACCGCGTTGCGCAGCTGATTCATCGTGTAGCGAGAGAGCCGCTTCGCCGCGAACCTGTACACCGCCTTGATTATCGCCTTCGGCGCGAAGGCGTCCGGCAGCGCATCGACGTTGAAGTGCGACAGCGCAAAGGCGTGAAGGAACAGGAAGTTCCGCTCGTCGCGGACGTCAATCCACCGTGCCGCCTCTTCCAGCCAAAGCTCGTGGGCAATCGTCGGCTCGCGCAAGACAAGCTCCCCGCTCCAGAAGGACGTCGGCGGCAAGAACACGCAGCGCGGCAGCGACGAGCCCTGACAGGGGTGCTGGCAGAGCTTCACCGCGACCGCGAGCGCGTTCAGGCGCACTATGTCGGCGGGCGTGAAGTTCACGCCGCGCGCGGCATATTGCCGGATGTCCTTTGCTAGGATGTCGGAGAGCATGTTAGTGCGTAGTGGTTAGTGGCTAGTGGTTAGCTGCCGCTGCCGGAGCCTGACGATGCGAGCGAAAGCGGCTTTGTCACCTTCGCCGTCCATTCCGGCATGTCGCTGTCGGGGTCGTTGACCGTGGGCGACTGCGAAATCTCGAAGCCCGTTCCAGCCGTGATTGTCGGCGCGGTGGAGCTGTACTGCCCGATGGTCAGTTCCTCTTCGACCTTTCCGGAGTGTACGCCGGACGCGACGGGATCGCCGTTGACCGTGTGCGGCGAGACCGTGCCGCTGATGGTCGTCGTCGTGCCGGTTATCTCGCACCCGCTGCCACTCATCGTCGCTGCGGAGAGCGTGACCTGCGCGGTCTCCTCCGGGTTTACTTCGAGCGTGACGGCCTCGAACATGCGGTCTTCGCCGTCCGTCGTCGATTCGATCTGCACGGATGTCGCGGTCAGCGTCGGTTCGCTTCCGGCTGCCGAGGTGTACACGACCTGTTGCAGCGCGTACCGCTTGCCGTCAATCGTCGTCACCTTGCCAATCTGCACGGTGATGCTTCCGGCCTTCTTGATGACGTACTCGCACGACGGCTGCGCGTTGTTAGTGCCGTAGAGCTTGGTAGCGACGATTTCGCCCTCCTGCCCCAGCTTCTCCAGATACTGCGAAGAGCGGTTCTCGCTCGACGACTTTATCTGGATGTATGTCGCGTTCCCGCCGGAGGCGAGTCCACAGAAGTCTGTTTTTGATTCCCAGCTCATTTTTTCCTTTCTTGTTGTTGGTGGTTCGGTGGTTCGGTGGTTTGGTGGTTTGGTGGTTTAACTACCCAACCACCTAACTACCTAACCACCTAACTAATGTTTGATCCTCCCCCGCACGGCGAAGGTCTGAGAGTAGTAGCGCACCTTGGTGTCGCGGTCGAGCTCGAACGTGCCACCGGAGAGGCGGAGTCCGACGGGATAGAAGTCGCCGTCGATCGTCAGGTCGCGCTTCACGGCCGCGATGCTGCCGTGCCATTCCTCGAGGAGCGCGACGACCGCCGCGTACGCGGCAACGCTGCGGTCGAGCGACGGATCCGCCGCGACCGGGAACTCGCCCTCCAGCGAGACCTGCATTTCCGCCGTCTTGGCGGTGAACTCGCCGTAGCTGCGCGTCCCCACGTTGACGTCGAGCTTCGCGCCGCGCCAGATCTCCGCGCCCTTTGGCGTCGTCGCGGACGGCAGCCAGTTGCCGTCGATTGAGACGCCCGGCAGACGCTCCTGAAGAATGTCTGCAAGACGCTTGCAAAGCTGCTGTTCGATGACTTCCATTGTTTAAGTGTTTGAGTGTTTGAGTTTTTGGGTGTTTGATTTCCTGAAGTGTTTTGTGCTATACTTCGCGGTGTCCGAAGGTTCAGCTGGTGGTTCGGCCATTAAGCCGCAGGGGTTGTGTTTCCAACTCACCATCAGGCTCCTTTCGGATTTTTCATTTTCCACAAGCCGACGATTCCCTTGATGGGATCCACGATGAGATTCAGAATCCCGCCGTCGAATGTCTCGAAGGCGAGATGGTCGCGGTTGCGCTCCTTTGCCACGCTGTCGGGCTTGCGCCACATGGCGGGGAGCAGCTCGAAGTCTCCGACCGTAAGCGGCATGTTGCGCCGGTCGCGCTCCTTGTCGCCGAAATGCTTGCCGAGATGCTCCGCGAAGATGTTATGCGAGATGGAGAGGTTGCGCCCGTCGTAGCCGCGCCCCAGCTTCGCGCTGCGGACGCTGCCTTCAAGGACATCTCGTATCAGTTCGCCCTGCCAGTGGGCCACGTTGCCGTCGAAGCGCACCTGGTCGCCGAATGCGCCCTTGAGCCGCGCCGCCTCTGGCGAGCCGTCCTCCATCGCCACGGTCGCCTCCAGATTCGCGTTGAAGTCGGGGATGGGCGCGTTGCGCATCTCGTCAACCTTGGCGCTCAGCGCCGCGTCGTCTATGAGGCCGAGTTCCACCGCCTCCGAGCGCGAGACGTCCAGCACCCCCATCCCGCTGCCCCAGTCGAACGGCGGGTACGGGTTGCCGAACGGCCCCGCGTCGCCGAGGTTCTGCCACACCGGGTCGTCCTTCAGCGCGACCATCCTCCCGCCGTACATCCTGCCTCCCGCGCGCGCCCACCGCTGCGGCCAGTCCTCGCGCGGCCTGTCGCGGTTCTCGACGCGCAGGAACTCCTGAGCCGGGAACGCGGCGAACGCGCCCGCGCTCATTCCCTCGGCATGCTCTATCCAGCCTCGCGCCTGCGCCTCGTTCGTCTCAAGTATCGCGTCCAGCCTCGCCTTCGAGAAGAGATCCTTGATTGTGTTCTCCTCGTCCTTCTTCGGCTTGTAGTGCAAGGCCTCCAGGTCCCTCCGCAGCTGCTTTCGGAACTCGCTGGCGTCAACGCCGCGCTCCGCGAACTCCGCAGCCTTCTCCCGCAGCGCGGCCAGTATGTTCGCCTCCGCGACCTGGGACGAGAAGAATGCGCGGTTCCTCAGCCCCGCCTGGACCATGTTCCACTGCGAGCTGTCGAGGTCGCTGCCGACGAGCGCCTTCCTAAGAACTATCTCCGCCGCTGTCACCGCATCGCCTCCATCGCCGCCCTCTGCCCTGCGGCCACCATGTCCCGCATCTCCGGGATCACCGTCTTGTCGGCCTTCATGTGCGCCTCCGGCACGAGGAACCACAGCACCTTCTTGGTCTTCCAGTCGCGGAGCGTCCCCGACTTCGCGCCCTTGCGCTTGGCGAAGAACACCTTGCCCTTGTACTCGCTCGGCTTCACGTCCCACACGGAGCGGTCGGCGGGGATCGCGAGGTACTTGTGCCCCGCGCGCGGCCTGACGATTCCGCCGTGGTAGTGGAGCGCCACGCCGTCGCCGGGGCTGCCGACCTGTATGACCGCCGTGCCGCGCCCCTGGAAGCTGATGTCAACCTTGCGCCGCGCCCAGTAGTTGGAGTGCGGGAAGTCCCCGCGCTTCGGGCGCGTGCGGTTGCGCTCCACCAGATGCCGCTTGACGAGGTTGAATATGCCGCGCCCGGCGGCCTCGAACGCCACCTGTTCGTCGAACCTCCGGTGGAGGTCGTTCGGAATCACGAGCTGGCAGTCGATGGTCATTGGTGGTTGGTGGTTAGTCAAGGAGTCTTGTCGGCTGCGCGTCGGCGAACGACGGCGAGCCGGCCACGTCCTGCGAGGGGTCGTCCTCCTCGCCTTCCTCGGCGTACGGCTCCACGCCGATCTCGCCCGCGGCGAGCTTCGCGAAGAGGTCCTCCGCGTTCTTCAGCGCGTCGCGGCGGTCTTCCGTGAGCGGCAGGTTCTGCCGGTTCAGGACCTTCGCCATCGCGTAGTCCATCGCCGGTATCATAAGCCCCGCCGGTATCGACCAGCCGGGGCCCCACTTCGCGCAGCGCCCGCCGCTCGCAATCCGCCCGCGCACAAGCGCGGCGGTGTCGCGCAGGAGCGAGGCCACCGGGTCGGAGCCGTCAACCGGCCCTCCGGCGCGGTATGCGTCCACCTCGTCCTGCGACAGCGTCGCGGCGAGGTCCGCTTCCGTCGGCTCTCTCCAGTTGGGCATGGCTACTCCAGGTATATCCAGACGCGGCCCTTCGCCGTGCCGGTGAACCACACCTTCGCGCCGGGCGCGATCCACTTGTCTTCAGGAGACTTCGCGCCGATTCCGCTTGAGCACGTCAGGGTGTCGAGCGTGTTCGTCGCGGCGATGCCGAGCCGCATCACGTGGTTCGTGACGTACGGCGTCGTGACGACGACGTTCGTCGCGTAGCTCAGGTAGTTCGTCCCGATGTACGTGAAGTCCACGTCGTACGGCGTCACGTTGGTGACGACCTCCGCGCCGTCGTTGTACACGAGCGCGTACGTCGTGTTCGTGACCGGCGCGAGGGCGACGACCTCGACGGCGTTCGTCTCGTAGGTCGTCTCGCTCACGACCGAGACCGTGCCGGCGGCGACGGTCGAGACCGCCTCGATGTGCGCGAGCTTCCCGCCGGGCGCGATGGCCGAAGAGCCGGGAACTAGTTCGATGATTGCTGCCAGCAGCAGTGCAAGTGTCATGGCGAGGATCCTTTAGTTGTTAGTGCGTAGTTGCTAGTGCGTAGTGGCTAGTGCGCAGTGCGTGGTCAACTAACCACTGACAACTACGCACTAACCACTAACTACTCATCAGGTCTGGGTGCCGACCTTGACGATGCCCGCCTCGGTGGCGGAGGCGTTCGCGCTCTTCGCGCACACGCCGAACCACAGGTCGCCGTTCACGACGATGCGGTTCAGCTTCTGGTCGTTGGCGACCACGATGCCGACGGCGAGGCCGCTGTCGGGATCGATCTCGGTGCCGAACTCCTTATAGTCGGCGAGGATCGCCGGGACGCGTCCGAGGAAGCCAATGGAGCTCACCGGGACGATGACCGCGCGGGCCGTCATGCCGGGAACCACGATGACGTCGCGGAAGCCGAGCTCCTGCGCGATGCTCGCCGCAGTGGCGGAGAGGTGCGCGCCGTGCATGAGGCCCTTCAGGATTGCGAACTCCGTGCCGTTGACGACGAGCGCCGAGTTGAGCTTGTCGAGCCACGTGACGTCCGCCGCGAGCGCGTCGTACTGAGCGAGCGTCGGCGAGGCGACGATCTTGACGCCGGTCGAGGCGGTCGTGCCGTCGAGCGCCGTCCTGAGCGCCTTCTGCATCGCGATCGAGAGGCCAGTGCCGCAGCGATCTGAGAACAGCTGCTTGATGCGGGGCGCGTTCACGCCGGCGTCGATGTTCGTGCCGCGCATGTCGTAGCCCTGCAGGAAGTGCGTGCAGGTGAGCGTGCCGTAGGCCGTGTCGCCGCCCGTCAGGTA
>Ga0310696_10010923_pt1 | contig 10387 bp, 6 predicted proteins | sample AusTroGonzalo_MG_4_FD_203885 | JGI IMG/M metagenome (GOLD analysis project Ga0310696, IMG submission 203885) | Bovine rumen microbial communities from tropical cattle in Woodstock, Queensland, Australia - Gonzalo_02 (v2) (version 2) | ecosystem: Host-associated > Mammals > Digestive system >... | reverse complement strand
CCTTCCGCCGTCAGGTAGAAGTCCTGCACGCCCTTGAGTTCCGGCATGTTGGAGCAGCGCACGTCAATCCACTTGCTCGCATCGCCCGCCGAGGGCAAATCGCACTTGGAAATCACGTCGCCCTTCTTGCTTTCCTTGCGGATGTTCAGCGTGCCGCCCGCGCCGTTTTTCACCTGCACAAGCACGCCCGGGCCCACGATGGAATCCGTAATCACGTTCTCGAAAATCGCGTAGCCGCCATCCTTGATGGCGAACTCGTCCTTATCCGTCAAACGCACGCGGATGCCGTTATCGAATCCGTTCGCCGGAATCGTATCGCGGATGATACGCAAGAAATCGAGACGGTCGAGTTCCGCATAATGCTTGCCCTTCGTAATCTCGATGAAGTTCGAGCCGCGCTTGAGTTTTGTGGGAATGTACACCACCGACTTCTCGGGGAATTCGCTCCACGCACCTGTCAGCGGCAATTGGATTTCCTGCTTCTTCCCGTTGATGCTCACAAAGTGGGAACTTCCGTTCGCGCCGTCTTCGGTCCAGTTGTTGTCGTAGCGGTAACGGATAAGGTAATCGCCCGCCTGCGGGATAATCATCGGCAAGCGAATCTTGCTGTCTTCATAGTTGATGTAGGCGCAGAACTCGCCGTTAGACGCCTTGGAACTGCTCGAAATATCCACATGCGTCAAGGCGCCGTGTTCCGCCTCGGCGCTCAGGTAACGCCCGAGGAACGGTTGCCCGAGTTCCGGCCAGCCGTCGTCGGTATAGACAATATCGCGAACCTGGATATAGGAATTTCCGCCGTCGTTCTTGTCGTAGTAATGGTTCACGAAACGCTGGCGGTTCACGTCCTGGAACGCTTCGCCGCCCGCAGGCCCGTAGTAGCGCCCGTAACGGCTCAACAGAATCGTGCCGCCGCCATCCAGCAGCCTCTTGCCCGACTTGTCGACATAGCCGCTCGTAATCGACTTGGAGCGCCCCACCGTTGTCTTGTAAGAATTGTTCTCGAGGTCCGCACCCTTCTTGCAGCAGTTATCCCACGCCGTAAAAAGATAGTAGTAGCCGTTGTGCTCAATGAGGCTTGCACCCTCGATACCCGAGCCGCCGCGGTTCGCGATGTTGATCATCTTCGCGCCGTCTTTCACCTTGCCCGTCTTTTCGTCGAGTTCAAGAATGTGGATGCCCGTGCCCCACGAACCGAACGCCATCCAGACCTTGCCATCCAAGTCCTTCAGCACCGCCGCGTCAATCGCGTTGTACGAATCGCTCTTGACCGTGTGAATCACCTCGCCCATGTCCGTCCAACCATAATCCGGCTTGGTCGGGTCGATTTCCTTGCTCGCCATGAAGCCCATGCCCGACGAGCGTATGCCCATCTCGGAACCGCAATAGTACATGCGGTATTCCCCGCCGATGTAATGGATATCAGGCGCCCAGATGTCAATCATGTTCGGCGCGTACTTGTAAAGCCACTGCGAAAACTTCGGCATGGCCTGTTCGCCGTTCTTCCAGTTCAACGCGTCTTCGGAAAACTGCATCAGCATGTGGTTATCCGTCGTCGCGAGCGCATAGCCATCCTCGTAACGGATAATGTCCGGGTCGTGCCCCGCCCAGCGCGTCTCCTTCGCGTACCAGTCGGCCGCAAAAACCTGCCCCGCCAGCAGTGCAGAAAATACAAAAAACACGTTGAATCTTTTCATAACGCCTCACTTTTCCACACTGCCAAACCAGATTAAATATATAATAAAAAGTATTACGCTAATCCAAAATATAATGGAATGTATATCGAAACTCCCATTAGCCATTTTGCCCTGTACAAATAGGCGGCTTCAAATTCTACAAAAGCAAAACCAACTCTTGCGGACCATCCACAATCAAAATTTAAGTCAGTCAACCCGATTTCTGGACCTGAATCAATATGAGCAGAACCAAAATCCCAAGTGTAATCCAAAGCCGGGCTTATATACAAAGAAAAACTACTCTTGTTGAAAAAAGTTTCAACTCTAACAAAAGCATTTAGCATATGCATTGGAAAACAGGGACCTTCATCAGGATTCTTCCTTTCTGATTGTAATAATGTGGAACCAGGAAGAAGTCCAATATCCAAGCCTATATTCGTTCTTCCATAATTAATCTTATGGCCTGCAAAGAACGAATAGGGAAATACCGCCGCTGCAGAAATTCCAATAGAAAACAGTAATGTCAATAATATAAGACGCATTTATTCTCTTACACCTCGTATATTTTTCGCAAATTCGCGGGCAGCACATTTTTCCGCAACTTCCTCGTAAGAAAGTGTGGTATAAGTTTCTCGCGGGGGCATAAAGCTTTCAAACGTTTTTTCAATCGTCACGGCATCGTAAACATGGGAAAATTGAGCATGCAGGAAAGAAAGACGCCGACGTGTTTTCCGCTTGTAATCTTTGAGCACGACAGAAGACCCATAGCCATCAAGAAGCATATCTATGGCAAATTCCTGGCTGTATTCTTCAACAGATTTTTTCAACTTTCGGACGACCGCCGATTTTTCTGAATCCAGCAAAATCCACTGGTCAATCGAAGCGCCACCGAGTTGGCTTTTCAATTTTCGTTCAGCATCACTAAAGTCGGTATTGTCACACATGTCATAAATAAACTTGAAAAACACGGAATCATTTTTTTCGCGGAAGGAGACTGTTTTGGAACCGTACCCCCACACGGCAGATTCAGACATAATCATTTCGTAAGCCGCCCCCTGGGAAGTCGCCAAGTCATCTTGTTTCAAAGGTCCATCAAATATTTCGGCGTAAGGACGAGCCATAACAATCCAGAAGGAGATGATAAAAATAAAGAGTGGAACAATCACAACAAGGGGAACACACAATCGATGCCAGATTTTTTTCGCACTGAACGCCCGACCAAAAAATCCACAAACAATAAAAGAGAAGATATAGGACAATATTACTGCAAATAACAATGCAAACGAGAAAACGTTTTCAAAAGCATTATCCTCGATTTTATAGACCACGAAAACATAGCCGCCCACAAGAGCACAAAAAAGTGCAATCCATAGGCCAAGCCAAAGCATTTTAAAGCGAAATTTTTTATAAAACAAGCCAAGCAAAAAACTCAGCAAATGCGGCAAAGCAATCAAGAATACAAGGAGAAAAGTTGACAACAATGTCGCAGGATGTTTGAAAACATCAAGCAAAATGTCAAGCAATTGCCAAAAGAAATTTATCATACAATTCAATATATATTTTTTAACTCATCAGAAATCCTTAGAACATCGCCCTATAACGGATTTGCTTGTCGAAGCGACGGCCTTTGAGGTCGTGATAGCCCTTGCGAGCAGGCAACACAGCATTTTCAGAGCGAACGGTGCGCGGAGTAATCGCGGTCGTACCAGAGGAACTCGAGGTAAAGTCTTTGCCGCTGGAACTGGAACTCGGGTCACCGCACGGTTCCTGATTGCAGACAATCTCCCCCGACGAATTCGCGAACACGATGTTCCTGACAATAGCTTCACCCGAAACACCGGATGCCGTCAGGTAAAAGTCCTTCACGCCGCCAAGGCTCTTGAGGTTCGAGCAATTCACCGTCGTCCAGCCGTTAGCCACCGACTTCGCGTTAGCCGCCACCAGTTCGCATTCCGAAAGAACGGTCCCGTCCTTCTTGCCGTCGCGAATGCTGAGCTTGCCACCAGTCAGATTCTTCACCTCGATCGCCACGTCCACAGACTTGATGGAATCCGTCACGACGTTCTCGAAAATCGCATAGCCGCCGTCCTTGATGGCGAATTCGTCTTTGTCGGTTAGGCGCACGCGGATGCCGTTGTCAAAGCCGTTTGCCGGAATCGTATCGCGAATCACGCGCAAGAAGTCGATACGGTCGAGTTCCGCGAAGTTGCCGTTCGGCGAGGGTTCAATCTCGATGAAATTGCCACCGCGTTTGAGCGTTGCCGGAACCATCACGACGGACTTTTCGGGAAACGTTCCCCAGGAACCCGTGGGCGGGAGCGTCACCGTCTGCGACTTGCCATTCACCGTCACCTTGTGCGTCGCGGCCGCATCGCCACCGTTTGCGTAGCGGTAACGCAGCAGATAGTCCCCTGCTTGCATGATGTTCATCGGCAGGCGAATCTTGGAGCCCGCCGTGTTGACGTACGCGAGGTATTCCCCGTTCGAAGCTGTATTGCTCCGCGTAATCGCGAGGTCGCCCGAAACTGCACGCGAGAGCACGCCATGCTCGACTTCGGCACTCAAATAACGCCCGAGGAAGGGCTGTCCCATCTCAGCCCAGTTATCCTCGGTAAACACGACATCACGGATGTGGATGTGGTTGAACTTGTCGCCATTCAAATCGTAGTAGTGATGCACAAAGCGCACGCGGTTCAAGTCTTGGAAGGCCTCCCCGCCGCCCGGGCCCACGTAGCGTCCGTAGCGTTCCAGAAGAATCGTGCCGCCACCGGTTACCATATCGTTACCTGCGCGGTCTTTATACGGACCTGTTACTTTATCAGCACGACCATAAGCAGTTTTGTAAGTTGTCTTTTCAATATCATTGCCCTGCTGGCAGCACTTGTCCCAAGCCGTAAAGAGGAAATACTTGCCCCCATGTTCAATGAGGCTCGGACCTTCTTCGGCACCCTCGCTCGCCTTGCTTGTGCGACGTGCGATGTTGTAAACCGTCTTGTCATCGCTGGCTTGGTAACCCGTCTTTGCATCCAACTTGATTAGCTGAATTCCAAGGCCGAACGAGCCGAACGCCATCCAGTAATTGCCCTGTGTGTCACGAACGACGTCGGCATCAATTGCATTGTACTTGTCCGATGCCACCGTATGGAAAACGTGGCCATGATCCGTCCAGCCGTAGTCCGAAGTTCCCGGCATAATGGATTTGGTCGATTGATAACCAATTGCAGACGTTCGCTTGCCAAAGACGGACACGCAATAATACACGCGGAATTCGCCGTTCATGTAGTAAATGTCCGGCGCCCAGATGCCTTCTGTATTTGGCGCATATTGGTAGGCCCACTGCGGGATTTTACTCACCGTTGACTTGTGATTTTGCCAATTGTAGGCGTCTTCGGAGGTCCACAGTTGCAGATTGTTGTTCGTGCTCATGAGGGCGTAACCGTCCTCGAAACGCACCATGCTCGGGTCATGACCTGGTTGCAGGTTGTCCTTCGCGTACCAATCGGCAGCGCACACCGCAGAGACGCCAAAAGCGCCGAGCACAGCGAAAGTCGCAAAATTTGCGAGCGTCGCGCGTTTCACAAGATTCCAAACATTCATTACCATACTCCTTAAAAATTCAATCTAATAAAACTTTACTGGATGGGGCATAGCCCCTACTCCTTGGCTCGGTTATAAAAATGAGTAAACTCATTTTTGCAACACTCGCCTTCTGAGTAGTCTTCGCTTCGCTCAGGATGACGGAGAGGCCGATAGTCATCTTACCAAAACCTTTGCGGTTGCACGGTCAGTGCGGACAAAGTACATTCCCGCGCGAACGGAGCGCACTTGGATTTCACGACCGTAACCACGACGCACCACAACACCATTCACATCAAGCAAAGTCCACCTCGTTTCACTTTCCAAACGAATCACGCGGGAATCCGCATCATAACGAATTTTTTTCATGGTCAGCGCATTCAACGCTCCCGCAGAACCGCGAGGAATCCCCGTTGTCTTACCATTGCCGGAATCCGGCGGAATCGAGTCCATCGGCGGTTTCACTTTCGGCAATTCCGCCTTCGCAAATTGCACTTTCTGGTTGTCCGTCCCCGTGCGAACCCACGTGATGACCGGCATGCCAACGTCCTTGGAAATGTTCAGCACATCGCCGAGGTAATCGCCATCGTAATCCGCAAACAAGAAATAGCCTTTCTTTGCCGAAGCATTTTCGATGCGGATCACGCAAGCTTTCTCGGACGTCCTCACCGTATCCAAGAGAGTCTTGGGCGGGCAATAATATTTCTTTGTCTTAAAGTTCTGCAACGTGTAATAACGTGCGGAATCTCCGCGTTCAAGAATCCAAAGCTGCGCCTCGTTCTTTTCGTCGGCAGTCTGCTGCACAACCATTCCTTCGCTATCTTCGAGAGCCAAATTGCTGTGCGAAACCGTCAAGCGGTAACCGCCCTCTTCGATAAGCGCGTTGTTGACCGGATCCACTCCATCCGTATGCTTGATTTTCTGAATTAAGCCATCGCGGTCATAATAGAGGTAGTCAATGTTCACGGAACGGCGGTACGTCCAGCCACCCGGAGAATTTGCACCGTGGTACATGAAATACCAGTGCCCTAGATACTTGAAAATCGCCTGATGGTTCGTCTCGGAATTGTCCATTTTATCGTTGATGACGCCTTTTTGTGTCCACGGTCCGTTCAGGCTCGGCGCCATGGAATAGTTCGTCGTCGAGGGGTATCCCGAAGCGTAGCTGAAGTAGTAATTTCCGCGAAAATAGTGCATCCATGGGGCTTCGAAAAAGTCCTTGATCTTGATATCTTCGGGCGTGCTCGCAAGTTCAATCATGTTTTCTTTGAGCTTCACACGGCGGCCCGCATTCCACGAGCCCCAGTACATCCAGATATCGTCTCCATCGTAGAAAATCGCAGGGTCAATGTTCAATTTCACATCGTTCGGCGTATTGTCGGTGATAAGCGCCTGCCCGATGGCGTCTTTCCACGGTCCAGACGGATGATCCGCGACAGCAACGCCAATCGCAAAGCCTTCGCTCCCGTTTTCCTTGATGGTCCCGTGATGAACGGCCACGTACCAGTAAAACTTGCCATTCCGGTATTCGCAGTGGCCCGCAAAAGCGCTTGCGTTCGCCCATTTGAACGTCTTGACGCTCAAAACCGCTCCGTAATCGTGATAATGTTCCATATCGTCGGTCACGAGCACGTGCCAGTCATTCATGATGAAGGATTTATTGTTGTTGCCCTGTGGCCCCTGTTCGTCGTGCCCCGCAAAGATAAAGAGAGAGTCGTTATGCACGAGAGCAGCCGCATCCGCGGAATAAAAAGCGGTCGTCAAGGGATTCGCCGCAAAAGCAGATTGCACCCCAAATAGGCCCAAAAGGCCCAAAAAGGCACATTCCAACGTCGTTAAAAAACCAGAACTTCTAGTTCCCATAAACATCTCCAAATCCACCAATCAACAACCGCTTTAAATATATATTTAAAAATATTAAAAGTCCACACATTTATTCATGACAATCGCATTTTTCTAAAAAAATACGCCAATTTTAAAGATTTTAACGAATTAAAAGTCAACATTTTTAGTGAAAAGTAGGCGGAAGACAGTCGGAAGCAGACAGAATGAAGTAGGAAATAGACAGTAAGAAATGGTCAGCAAACTAGGTCGCAACATTTTTCTCGTAAAGGTTATTCAAGTCCAAAGACAACAAGCATTTCGCTATACAGTACAAAACGTATCATAAAGGTTGAGCAAACTATATATCGCAAAAAAAATTCTTTTATCATAAAAAAAAATCATAGCAAACGACAAAAAAAAAATTTAGATTCCGCATTGAGGTCACCTCCAAAAATTCAATTTTAAAAATTTGGCATTCGCACAAATTTGGGGATTATTTAATCCAAATCATTCGGCCCGGTAATGGCCACATAAATGTGGTCGCAACGCCCGTCTTATATGATTAATCAAAGCAATTTTTAGAGGCTCCCTTGAATAAATTAGGAGGTAAATTTTGAAAAAATTTTTGTTGGCCGCTCTTTGCGCAGCATCAGCAGTTTACGCAGGGCCGTTTGTCACTTGGAACGGAGCGGATGGCGTCTACCAAGTTGAAACCGGACTAGGTAACGAGACTGGAACTTATGGAGTATGGTACGATTTCAATGATTCTTGGGCTTATAGCGGAAGTTCTAAAATCAGTTACAAATTTAATCCATGCTATGAATACGATCCCGAATGCATCAAACATTTCTTTGACCCAATCATAGATTACTGCGTCGGAATTTGCGGAACAGCCGTTTTAGACAAAGGATCATCTACTACAACACCTTTCGCAGGAGTCGGTTTCAATGTGGTCGGCGAAACTTCGACAACAAACACAACACCAGCCGCAGGCGATGCCTCAGCTTGGGGTGGCCTCTGTGTAACCTATACCTCTGATATCGAAATTTCACTGGAACAAGGGCTGGGCGATGCCATCGATTCCACAATGAATTACGCACTCCCCGCAGTAAAGCTCCCCGCATCCAAAACTGGCAACAAGGTCATTGTTTCATGGTCTGACTTTAAACAGCCTTCATGGTACGATGGCGCCGTTAAATTTGACGGAGAAGCAGCAGCAAAGCAACTTGTCGGAGTGCATTTTAACATTCAGGCAGAACCCGGCTATTACGAATTCAACATTTGCGCCGTAGGCCCCAAAGACGGAACATGCCCGGAAAAATGCGGAATCCCAAGTTCCGAAGTTGGAATCAAGATTGCACGCGGAGGAGTCGCCGCCATGGCAGTCCTCAACGGCCGCATGCTTGGCTTTACGGGCGTCAAATCTACCGCCACAGCCGAAGTATTGAACAGCCTCGGACAAGTCGTTGTAAAAAGCGCAATCGAAGGCGATGCCACAACGCTCAACCTCTCCTACCTCGATGCAGGAATTTATCTAGTTCGCGTGGTCGGCAAGTCCACAAATTTCACGAACAAGATTATGTTGAAGTAAAAACAATGCTTTCGAGAAATCGGAGGCATTTTTCATTCCCATTGACAGCAAATAATTTATATTAACGAAAACAAGGAGGATGGATTGTGGACATAGCGCGTTTATGGGCAACAGCTTTTATCGCATTTTCAGTTGCGTTTGCCGAGGGCGGATTTAAAACATGGATAGGTTCCGGGGCCACATCTATAATTGAAACCGGATTAATCGACGGAAGAATGTCCAACGGCTTTTGGTTTTACACGCTCAGCGGTGGCTCCATAAATGAAGTACAAATAGACTGGTATCCTGCCTATGTTCCTCCTGAACCATCTCCACACAAGTTAGACGGAGTCGTCCGAAATTGTGGAGGAATCTGCGGAACCGCTATTTTCGACACAACGAAATCTGTAAGCTACAATCCTCCTTCTGCGGGGGTTGGTTTCAATGTTTTACAAGATACTGTCATTTCTGGGTTAAGTGGTTATAAGACGTCTGAAGGCGATGCCTCCGCTTGGGGCGGAATCTGCGTCACCTACACCTCGGACTTAGACATAAAAATTGAATTGGACAATTCCCTAACGCAACATACCCTAAATCAATCTGGATTCGGATTCGGAAACAACAGTGATGATACCACTTGCTATGCAAAGCCCACAGCCATCCTCCCAGCATCACAAACAGGCAATATGGTGAAAGTTGCATGGTCAGACTTTGAACAGCCCATCACGTTCAAATGCAATTCAAAATTGTCTGGGGAAGAAATTGCCAAGCAGCTAAAATCGGTTACATTCAGCATGCATGGAGGAACAGGGAGTTACAAGTTCAACATCTGCGCCGTCGGTCCTCACGATGGGACATGCCCTGAAAGTTGTGAAAGAAACGACATTACAGAAATCAAGAAAATTCACGGAGGAGTCGCCGCCATGGCTGTCCTCAACGGCCGTATGCTTGGCTTTACGGGCGTCAAATCTACCGCCACCGCCGAAGTCATGAACAGTCTCGGACAGGTTGTCGCAAAAGGTTCAATCGAAGGCGATGCCACAACGCTCAACCTCGCCCACCTCGACGCCGGGGTTTATCTGGTTCGCATTAGCGGAAAAACGTTCAATTTCAGCAATAAAATTGTCTTAAAATAAATAGACAAAAAGCTAATATTTTTATATCGTTACGATAAACAATTAATAACCAAGGAATGAAAATGAAAAAAATTATCCTTATTGCGGCAATGCTCTTAACGTTTGTTTCGAGTTCGTTCGCATTCGTCAACAAGCCAGCCGTATTTGGCATCATGCTGACAGACGGTATAGAAATAGCCAAAGGCAAAGCCGCCCCTAATTTTCTGGACGAGGGCGGCTACAGAACCAATTTGGCTCTCACCTTCAACTCATTAGTTGCATTCACGCCTGAATTTGCACTGCACCCGGCAATCGGCCTTGACCTGCGCATGTTCTCTTATACAGAACACCATCGTGACGATTTTGACATTTCAATGGCCATTACGCTCCCCATTATGGCCCGTTTTTACATGACAGACATCTTTTTCGGCGAACTCGGACCCATTTTTGATATCAACCTATTCGAAGCATTCAGCGACGGCAGAGAATGGAGAAAAGAAAAATATCAAAAAGCAGTCTATATAGGACTCAATGCTGAACTGGGTCTAACATTCGATTTCGGACTTGAAATCGGCTTTAACTATACCCACGGTTTCACAAATCTGTATAAGGACATCGATAAATTCTCT
>Ga0310696_10010919_pt1 | contig 10389 bp, 11 predicted proteins | sample AusTroGonzalo_MG_4_FD_203885 | JGI IMG/M metagenome (GOLD analysis project Ga0310696, IMG submission 203885) | Bovine rumen microbial communities from tropical cattle in Woodstock, Queensland, Australia - Gonzalo_02 (v2) (version 2) | ecosystem: Host-associated > Mammals > Digestive system >... | reverse complement strand
CCGGTCTTATCAGACCGCTCAAAGGAACGGTTATAATAAACGGAACCGATATAACCTCCGCCGAGGAAAGCGAAGTACAAAAAATCAGAGAAAAATCGGGGATATTATATCAGAGCGGAGCATTGTTCAGCTCAATGACATTGGCAGAAAATATTATGTTGCCGTTGCAACAGTATTCCGACTATTCGCCGGAAACAATAAGAGAATTGGCAAACTTAAAATTGGCGTTGGTGGGACTGAAGGGATTTGATGATTTTTATCCCTCCGAAATCAGTGGCGGCATGAAAAAACGTGCCGGTTTGGCAAGAGCATTGGCATTGGATCCGGATATAGTATATTTTGACGAGCCGTCAGCCGGATTAGACCCGATAAGTTCACGTAATTTGGACGATTTGATTTTGGAAATCAATCGCAGTTTAGGAACTACCATTGTGGTGGTAACTCATGAACTGAGCTCTATTTTTGCCATAGGTAACAATTCCATATTTTTGGATGCACAAAGTAAAAGTATTATGGCACGTGGAAATCCTAACGAATTGTTGAAGAATCCGCCAAATGAAGAAGTATATAAGTTTTTAACTCGTGGAGGAGAAAGATAAAATGCAAAATAAAAAGACATATAAAATGACGGGGCTTTTTGTTATTGTCGGGATATTAACCCTTAGCTGTATTGTTTTTAATTATGTTGCCAATAAATTTGCCCCTGACGAAGATGATTTAGTTGTAATGTATTTTGATGAATCCATACGAGGTTTGAGTGTAGGTTCGCCGGTGGTCTTCAATGGTGTTGAAGTCGGAAAAGTAAAGGATATCAGTTTACAGGCGAATTTAAGAGAGGGCACATTTAAAACACTGGTTTTAGTATTATTTAATATTGAAGACAGTATAGATGCTATTGACAGTGCCGAGTTAAATGAAAAGCAAATGCTGGATAACTTAATTGCCAAAGGTTTGCGAGCACAGCTTATTTCGGCAAATTATTTAACCGGTCAATTAATGATTGAACTGGTGATGGATGAAAAAGCACCGGCCGTGCTGCGCGGCAACGGTAAATATTGGGAAATTCCGACCGTGTATTCGGCTTTTGCTCAACTTTCTAAAGATTTGGAAGATGTTTCATTGCGTGAAATATTGTCTAAATTGAGTAATATTTTGAACGATATAGATGAAAATTTACCGATTATCATGAAGAGCATCGGTTCCGTTTCATCAAGTGTGGATGAAAATCTGCCGTCGATTATGAATAACATCAGCGGTGTTTCTAAAAACATAAATGATATAACCGCTAAGGTTGATAGAGCAATAGATAAGAAGAATGATGAAACAACCAAGACAATTAATAACTTTAATAATACTTTGGAAGAAATATCCAAAACCAGCCGTTCGTTGAAGAATTTGGTTGATTATCTGGAACGTCATCCGGAAGCAATTATTCAAGGCAAGGAGAAATAAGATGAAAAAAATCAGTGCATGTTTGGCGATTGTATTTTTGGTAGTTGCTTGCAGTTGGCGCTCTCCGAATTCTGAATTTTATGTGATGAACAGAGGAGATTTACAGGCGATTTCCAATAAAAAAATAAGTGTGGCTGTCGCGAAAGTGAAAGTCCCCGATATGTTGGATAGAGCGCAAATGGTTGTAAGCGATGAGGGTTCTAATCAGATACGGATTTTGGAGTTTCAGCGTTGGGGTGATGTATATCCGGATATTTTACAAAATGCCGTTACCAACGACTTGATTGCGTATTTGCCGAATGCTTATGTTAAACGCACTTATTTCGACGGTGAAAATGTTATGTACAGCGTGAACATTGAAGTTAATCAACTGATGGCTTACCCGGGATATAAGGTGGTGTTATCCGCATGGTGGAACATTAAAGATGCCAAAGGAAATATAATAAGGAGAGAACAAGGCAGTTACGAAGCCAAAGTGGAAGGTAATGAAATTAAAGATTTGGTGGTGGCGCAATCGAAAGCCGTTCATCAGATGTCGCAAGAAATTGCAGCAGCTTTGGTAAAATAAAAAAAACTCCGCATTAAGCGGAGTTTTTTGTAGGTAGATTAATTAAAAATCTAAAGCTTTACGGTAAGTTTCAACCACAACTTCTTGTTCATCGCGGTCAGCAGCATTCATTTTGCGTAATTTTAAGATAGTGCGCATGGCTTTTACGTCAAATCCGGCACTTTTTGCTTCGGCAAAAATATCACGAATATCACTTTGCAATTCTTTTTTCTCTTCTTCCAAACGCTCAATTCGTTCAATCAGGGAACGTAATCTGTCAGCAGCAACTCCGCCAACCTCTACATTTACAACATTTTCATCTGCCATAATTTTTCTCCTTATAATAAAAAATGTTTATGATGTTGTAGCAAACAAATTTGTGTTTGACAAGCAATAAAATTTTTTAAAGTATACTTGCAAATAATCACTTGTTAATTTATAAGTTATATATATTTAGAGAATATAAAATTTGAATAGGGAAATACCATGCCAACAGATACACATACAAAAATATTAGCAACCATCGGTCCGTCCAGTGCAACACCGCAAATGATAGAAAAATTGGTAGAATCGGGGGTTGATGCCTTTCGTTTTAATTTTAGTCACGGAACCCACGAAGAGCATGCCGAACGCTTACAGACAGTGCGTAAACTTTCGGAAAAATATGGTATTCATTTGACGGTAGTAGCTGATTTACAGGGGCCGAAATTGAGAGTCGGGACTTTTAAAAGTGACAAAGTATTACTGCAAAAAGGTCAAAAATTTACTTTGGATATGATAGACGAAGCCGGTGATGAAAACAGGGTGCAGTTACCTCACAAAGAAATATTTGAGGCACTTAAATCAGGTGATCGTTTATTACTCAACGACGGCAATATTGAACTTGAAGTACTGGAAAACAAAAACTATATTGCGCAGACAAAAGTTAAAGTCGGCGGTTATTTATCGGCTCATAAAGGAGTTAATTTGCCGAATGTAAAGTTGCCGATAAATGCAATTACGGAAAAAGATAAAAAAGATTTGCAATTTGCTTTGGAGCAAGGCGTGGATTGGGTTTGTCTTTCATTTGTACAAAGTGTTGCCGATGTAAAGATGGCACGTGAACTTATAGGAGATAAAGCATGGATTATTTCCAAACTGGAGAAACCGAGTGCCGTTGATGAACTTGAGGATATTGTCAAAGAATCTGACGGAATTATGGTAGCTCGCGGCGATTTGGGGGTGGAGTGTCCGATACAAACCGTGCCGGTTTTGCAAAAAAAGATTGTTAAAACATGTCGTAAATATGCCCGTCCGGTTATTGTGGCAACACAAATGTTGGAATCGATGATAAATAATCCGACACCGACCAGAGCCGAAGTGTCCGATGTGGCTAATGCGGTATTTGATGGTGCCGATGCGGTCATGCTTTCGGCGGAAACTGCGGCCGGTAATTATCCGGCGGAAACCGTTAAGATGATGCACCAGATAATTAATCAGGTTGAAAATGATCCGTCATACTATACTCGCGTACAATATGATAAGGATTTATCTGATTGTGATGATATGGCGGATGCCATAACTTTTGCCGCATGTGAAATGTTGGAAGTTATTCCGAATATGGCGGCGGTCGTGACGTATAGTGCCAGCGGATTTACAACATTATCAATGGCCAGAGAACGTCCGAGCCGACCGATTTTGGCTATAACTCTTAATGAAACGGTTGCCCGTCGTTTAGGACTATTGTGGGGAGTAAAGGCCTTTGTAAACTCGGAGGTATTCAACCAGTTTACCGGTTTGGAAGAAACCGCCCAACAGGTAGCTCGAAAAGCTAAAGTCGGTAAAAAAGATGAATATTTGGTAATCACGGCAGGATATCCGATTGGAATTAAATGCATGACAAATCTCATCTATACAACACAATTATAGGAGATAAAAAAACACCGCTCCGTTAAGGATCGGTGTTTTTATAATTTATTTTTTAGGTTGTTGTTCCTCTTCTTCTCTTTGCTCAGGTTCCGAATCTAAAATTCTGTATTCGATATAATCCGGCGAAGCATAGATGATTTCAAAATTAACGTTGTGTACTTGTATGAAATTCTCGCCGAGCGGAACGTAGTGGCGTTGATTATATTCCGCATTTTTACCGTCGGAAACTAAGAATGACATTTCATTACCATGGATACCGTCATATTTTATTTCAAAATTAAGCTCGGTATCGCTGGCATCTTCTTCTACTTTTTTATACAATTCAACTTGAAGATCACGAGGTTCTACGACGGCGATATCTCTTGGAATATAAAGAAATCCGTCTTCGATTAATCCCAAAGCATCCAAGAAATATCCTTTATAATCAATTGCCGCAACATAAGAGCTGTCAGGGAACGGAATTAAGATGTAGTACTGACCGTTAACTTTTATTTCTCCCAACGGGGTAAATATTTGTCCTTCTTGGATGGTAACTTCATTTTGCGCGTTAGATATAATGCCCTTTTTAAGAGCTTTATACTGTTCACCTCCGGTTCTGGTGGTGAGCGTATAAGTACTCGAATCGTACATACGTTGTCCTAAACGGGCCGTAACCGCAACTCCGCGTTCGTATTCATGTGCTTCAACTTTTTGCGTATTCTCTCCGCTACCCTTGTTGAGCAATCTTAGGGAATAAAAAGTTATAGGGTATTTTTTATAACTCCGAAATCTATTAAGCCAATAACCGTCACTGTCTGCAGAAAACCAAGAATTGTTTCCCTGATGGTTACCATGACTGAAAGTTCCACCCCATCGACCGTAACTAGGGGCAGTTAATCCAACCATTAAGAGTATTGTTAAGGGTATAAATATTTTTTTCATGATAAGCTCTTTTTAAGTTTTATACTATATACTGAATGCAGTATAAATCCGTTTTGGTAAAAAAAGTAATAACGAAAGATAAAAAAATGAGTAATAATGCCGGGAGTTGTCAAATTGTTAAATTTAAGCCACTTATGCAGGTATCGGAAGATTTACAAAGTTTTGCTGAAGATTTCTTTGAAGTTGTGGCCAACGATTATACGGACGAAGGTCTGGAGCAGTTGGTAGGTTATCTGCGTAACAGTGTATCTGTTGATGATATGAAGGAAAAGGCTACCGAATTAGGTATTGAATTGCCGGAGTATGAAGTTGAAAAATTACAAAGTGAGGACTGGCTTGCCGATAATGTTATAGAATTTGCACCGTTACAAGTCGCTGATTTTTTGGTTTACGGGATACATGAAAAAGATGTGAACACTGCCGGTAAAATAGGAGTGAGAGTATATGCGGCAACGGCTTTCGGTTCGGAACATCAAACTACCAAATGTTGTTTAAGAGGTATATCCGATATAAATAAGTTGGTAGGAGAAGTCGGCAATATTTTGGATGTCGGAACCGATTCCGGTATTCTATCGATTGCTGCGGCAAAGCTCTGGAAGAACTCTCAAATCACCGCAGTTGATATTGATGAAGAATCGGTTATGGTTGCCGCACAAAATGCCAAAGATAATAATGTCGATAGGCAGCTGGTTGTGGCATACAGTGACGGTTATTCATCAGAAACGGTACAAAAAAATGCTCCGTATGATGTTATTTTAGCTAATATTTTGGCACGTCCGTTAATTATGATGGCAAAAGATATGACGAACAGCTTGAAAATAGGCGGATATGCCGTTATTTCAGGTTTTATAGACGATCAGGTTGACTGGGTCGTCGGTGAACACGAACAATACGGATTGGAATTGCAAAAGATATATGAAGAAGATAATTGGCGTGCAGCCCTGTTGAAAAAGGTTAAATAGATGAAAACAATTGAGGACATTCGCAAAAAATTGCAAGAAGACAAACTTGATGCTTGGGTCATTGCTCATGCCAATCGTTTTTTGGGGCAGGATGTTTTGCCTGATGAAAATAAACTTTTTAAACTGCTCGGTTTTTCCGGTTCGGCGGGAATAGCGGCGATAACCAAAGATAGTGTATACTTATTGGTCGACGGTCGTTATGAATTACAGGCCAGACAGGAAACGAATGAAGCGTCGGTTACCGTTGTTGATATGCTTCCGCGTTTGAAAAATGTTTGTGATTTGTTATGTCGAGACGGAGTGACGAGCATCGGATATAATGCTTGGAATCACAGCGTAGCGGAGATGGAATTTATAAAGCGTCGTTACTTTGATGTTAAATTTATTGACGTCGGAGAAAATTTTAAAAATGATAATATGCGAAAAACGAAAGTTCTGAAACGAGATAAAGAGTTTTCGGGTCAGGACAGTCATGATAAGATAGAAGCGGTACAAAGTATGCTACATGAGCAAAATGCCGATTATTACTTGTTTACTTCGGCTGACAGTGTTTCTTGGCTGATGAATATTTATGCTCATGATTTACCTTATTCACCGGTTGTCAGAGCTTATGCTTTGATTGATAAAAACGGTAATGTAAAGTTATTTGGCGATAATCTTGAAACGGACTTGCCGAACGGAGATTGGAACGATTTTAACAGAGAAATGTCAAACCTCGGTGCGACCAAATTAATGTATGACGGTCATAATGCACCCGAGAAAATTAAGAAATTGGTCAGCGAAGAAACAAAGTTGATTAAAGCGGCGGATATATGCCAGTTATTGAAAGCGGAAAAGAATTATACCGAATTGCAAGGTATGATAAAATGTCACATCAGGGATGGGGTAGCTTTGAGTAAGTTTTTGTGCTGGTTACAAGGAAATTATCAAGGTAAAACCGAACTTGATGTCGTAAAAAAATTGCATGAATATCGCTCAAAACAAGAAAGATTTTTCAGTGAGAGTTTCGGAACAATTGCCGGCTTTGGCAGTAACGGAGCAATTGTTCATTATCAACCGGATGAAAAAAACTGTGCGCAGTTGTCTGATGATAATTTATTGCTTTTAGACAGCGGGGCCCAATATCTTGACGGTACTACCGATGTTACCCGTACGGTTGTTTTAGGTAAGCCGAGTGCGGAAATGATACGTGATTTTACAAATGTGCTAAAGTCACATATTGCTATTGCCGGTGCCAAATTCCCAATCGGTACCTCCGGCGCTAAGTTAGATATTTTGGCTCGTTGTCCGTTGTGGCAAAACGGCATCGATTATAAGCACGGGACCGGACATGGTGTTGCCTGCTTCGGTAACGTTCATGAAGGACCGATAAGTATTTCGGTCGGAGGTTCGGATTATGGTTTTAAGGTTAACATGATAACTTCGGATGAACCGGGTATTTATAAAGAAAATAAATACGGTATTCGAATTGAAAATCTGTTGTATACAAGCGAAAGTGAATTTGTCGGATATTTGGAATTTAAAATCCTGACCAAAGTGCCTATTGATAAGCGCTTGATTGATAAATATATGCTTAATGCCGGAGAGCAGACGTGGTTGAACAACTATCATCAAGATGTATATGATTGTTTGGCACCGTATCTGGATGAAAAAGAAAAAATATGGTTAAAAGACGCTTGCTCTCCGCTCTGATGCGAAGGGTAGGATAATGATAAAAAGAATATTTTTGATTTTAACAGTATATATCATATGCGGTTATACGTCAGCTGATGCACAGTATGTTAATCTTTCCGGCAATAATCCGGATATAAGAGAATACGTCGAATCCAATGAAGATAATTGGAACAAATCTATAATGTATGTGTTTTATTCCAATGACTTATGCCCGTTGTGCTCTCGAGCCATGGGGATGATTTATGATATTTACGAGCAATATTATTTGAATGAATTCAGCTTATTTGAAATAAATTATGAAGATAACGATGAGTTTTATATGAGAATAAGTTATGAATTGAATCAACCGCTGTCAATAGTGCTGGTGCGCATTCAAGACGGAGAAAGTCGTGGTTACTATAAAATCGATAATCCGCAATATTTTGTGAATGACCCGGTATTTTTTAATGAGCGTTTGATTTCCCAAATCAATAATTTTCTGAATACTTAAATCATCAGCGTTTGCTTTTGAAAAAAGATTTTAAAAGTTCGGAGCACGGTTCTTGTAAAATTCCGAAATGAACCTGCGGACGATGGTGACAAGTCGGGGAAGCGTAAAATTTCACACCGTTTATAATTGCTCCGCCTTTTTCATCAAGAGCTCCGATATATAAATTTTTTATTCGGGCAAAAGATATTGCCGCCGCACACATGGTACAAGGCTCTAAAGTCACATACATATCCATATCCCATAAACGTACGCTTTTCAGTTTTCGGCAAGCCTTTCGAATGGCCACGATTTCGGCATGAGCGGTGGCATCAAAACCATGTGCACTGGTATTGTGTGCTTTGGTAATGATTTCTCCGGTTTGCGGATTAACAATAACAACCCCGACCGGAACCTCATCGGCTTTATAGGCCTTTTGAGCGGCCTTCAGGGCTATCTGCATATATTCTTCCGTAGTCATCGTTCACTCTTTTTTCATACTTGTTCGCTATTATATAACAAAAATTTGAAAAGGGAAGAAAAATGCCGCAAAGAATAGCAAAATTTATAGCCAGAAGCGGAATATGTTCACGTCGTGAAGCCGAGGATATGATAAAACAAAAAAGAGTTACCGTTAACGGAGAAATCGTGGAAAGTCCGGCTTTTAACGTTGAAGGCGATGAAATAATATTGTTGGACGGAGAAAAATTACCGCAAATTGAAGTTACGAGATTATGGTTATATCATAAGCCTGCCGGCTTGTTAACTACACATAAGGATACGGAAAATCGAGCTACCGTATTTGCCAATTTGCCGCCGAATATGCCTCGGGTAATCAGTGTCGGACGTCTTGATTTGAATTCTGAAGGATTATTATTACTGACTAACAGCGGGGCTTTGTCCCGAACTTTGGAATTACCGGAAAACGGTTGGAAGCGTCGTTATAAAGTAAGAGTTCATGGTTGCGTCAGTAAGAAAAAACTCGCCGAATTGGAGAAAGGCGTTACCATAGACGGTGTGGAATACGGAGCGGTTAAAATTGAATTCGGAGAGCAAAATGCCGCCAATGCATGGTTGACAATAACTTTAAGCGAAGGAAAAAATCGTGAAGTTCGTAAACTGATGAAATATATCGGTTTGGAAGTTTCTCGCCTTATTCGTTTATCGTACGGTCCTTTCCAACTGGGAAATTTAAAGCGCGGAGAAGTTAAAGAAGTTCCGCAAAAAGTGTTGAAAGAACAATTGGGCAATAAATTATGAGGATAATCGGCGGAAAATATCGCGGCAAGAAATTGTGGTCTCCGGTCGGTGAAGGAGTGCGTCCGACAGCGGACAGAGCTCGAGAAGCAATTTTTAATATCCTGTATTCTCACACGGGAGGAGACTATTCACAGCTTACTTTGTTGGATGTGTTTGCCGGAACCGGAGCGTTTGGTTTAGAAGCAATGTCGCGTGGTTTTAAGAAAGTAACTTTTATTGATATTGATACGACCTCGGTTCAAAAAAATGTTAAAATGTTTGCCAATGACAGTGAAAAGTTGCACATATTGAAAGCGGATGCCGGATGTTTACAAAAAGCACGCCAAAAATACGATGTGGTTTTCATGGATGCACCATATAATTGCGGGTTGACACAAAAGGCTTTACAACAATTGATTAAACAAAATTGGCTTAATTCGGGAGCATTGTGTATTGTCGAAATACGGCATAATGAAGAATTGGAAATTCCCGAGTTTTTTGAACTTATTGATGAGCGAATTTACGGAATGGCAAAAGTGCTGTTTTTGATTGTGAAATAATTTTGTCAAAAGTGTTGATATTTACAAAAAAATATGCTAGATTAGGGGCAAATAATTAATCGGAGGATGATTATGGCCAAAACATATATCGAAAACGAAGTTGTACCGCACATACCTGAAGAATATACCGAGGATAATCTGCGCAAAAAATTGGAAAAGCGCGAAAACGGTTTGTGGGACGAAATAAATAAAATTTTTAAGGAACAAGATAAACTTAAAGTTGCTCGCGAGGAAGCGAAATTGCCGGGTGCCGAGAGCATTTATTATCCTACTCAGCATATGCAGAAAGATATTTTGGCTATGAATGCGCAAACCGAGAGGTTAAGAGTTGAAGCTGATGAAATTTCTACCGATAAAAAATTGTTGGATAAGTATGGTCAGGCATTTGCCAATCTTTACTACATTAAAGAACAACATGAAATGAAAGGTTATGATGAAAAACTTTCGTTTACCGAGGTTGATATAACCGGTAACGGAGACATTATTACCGCCAGTCAACATTATGGTATGAGTTTCGATCCGAACGGAAAACTCACTCAACCGGCACTGACCATAAAAACCGATGATTTGGAATTTAATATCGGAATGATGGAATTTAATAAACCGAACAGTGCTCCGGAAGTTAAGTTACAGATTTCTTTTGACGAAAATACGGCTGAT
>Ga0310696_10010918_pt1 | contig 10389 bp, 4 predicted proteins | sample AusTroGonzalo_MG_4_FD_203885 | JGI IMG/M metagenome (GOLD analysis project Ga0310696, IMG submission 203885) | Bovine rumen microbial communities from tropical cattle in Woodstock, Queensland, Australia - Gonzalo_02 (v2) (version 2) | ecosystem: Host-associated > Mammals > Digestive system >... | reverse complement strand
CATTACTTACAAGAACTGCGTCATCGCGAACTATACGAAGGGCCTCATCTACGAGTGGGGCAACAATCTGGTGCTCGGAAAGGTGCTGTATGACAGCTGCGACATCCACGACATCAACACGGACGGAACCGTGGGCGGCGACGTCTTCGACATCCGCCAGGCGACGACCGTGGAGAGCCTCACCTTCGTGAATAACACCATCTGGCAGGGCATGCGCACCTTCATCCGCTTCGACACCGGTTCCATCGGTGCCCTCGTGTTCGAGAACAACACCCTCCAGAACCTGAACTTCGTGGACAACGCGAACAACGCGGGCGTGTTCGGCCTGCAGATCACCCCGGGCTCCTTCTCCTTCAAGAACAACCTGTTCCTGAACATGGCCGGGAAGGCCGTCCTCGCGGGCGCCAATGCCAAGTACGTCCCTGCGGGCGACATGGGCGTGGCTGCCGCCAACAACTGGTTCTACAACCTGCCGAAGAACGATGCAGGGGAGTTGACTTACTTCACCGACAACTTCACGCAGGCCCAGGCGGCCGGCACGATTCTCGCCGCCGATCCCTGCTACAATGCCCCGGGCGGTTTCTTCAACCTCCTCGCCGACAGCGAGATTGCCGACAAGAAAGTGGGCGCACCCAAGTGGTGGACCCCGTTCGTGGAAGAGCCCGAGGACCTCACGCTGAACCTCATCGAAGGCAACAAGACCTGGAACCTCGCCAATGCGAAGTACTTCTCCGGCACCATCAAGAAAGAGATGGTCCGCGACGACCTCTTCATCGGTGCGGGTGAGTCCAACGCCATCGTCGTGGACGGCGGCAAGCTGAACTTCCAGACCGCCGGCGTCACGAACCGGCAGGGTGTCCCGACCCTCGGTTACGCCGCTTTCAAGGTGGACCAGCCGGGTTCCGTGCTTGTCAAGGCCGCCGATCCGGAGAGCCTGGGCCACCACTTCATCGTGGGTGTCGGCCCTGTCGACGGCAGTTCCATCGCCCTTAAGGGCGGCGTGTCCGCTATGGCCGACATGTCCAATGCCACCAAGATCCTCATCACCTCCATCACGGAGGAATCCCTCGTCTATCTGTTCCCGTCCGGCCCCGTGAGCCTGGAGAAGCTCGCCTGGAGCACCGACGTCACACCGGTGAACACCGCCCTTCCGACGCCGGCTCCGAAGGCCGATCCTTCTTCCATCACGTCGGGCGACGCGGCCGATATCACCATCTCCTGGGAGCCCGTGGAGAACGCTGGAAGTTACTCCGTGGTTTTCAATGGCAAGAGCAACACCGTCTCCGAAGGAACTGAGTATGTCATCGGCGGCACCACCACCGGCATGCTTGACGCAGGCAGCTACAAAGTGGAAGTGTATGCCAATCCGATGGCGACCGACATCTATAATACCGAGTCTGCCGTGGGCGTCGCGGCCTTCGCCGTGCTGCCGAAGGGCGGCGGCGGGGAGGACACCGAACTCGTGGTGACCAGTGTCGATCAGCTCCTGTCCGCCATCGCGGCTGGCAAGGAAGCCGTTACCCTCGCTCCGGGTTCCTACGACCTGGGCGGCGTGCTGACCGTCACTGCTCCGCTCGCCCTCAAGGGCCAGCCCGGCGCAGAGATCACCGGTGCGTTCAAGCTCAGCGGCGAGGTGGGGAACTTCTCCGTGGAGAACCTCACCGTCAAGGCGGGCGACCAGGGTGTATTCATCGACCTGGATGCCGAAGCCGGTGTGATGGCCGAATCCGTGATCGTGAGAAACACTGTCATCGAAGGTTTCGGCAAGAGCGTCATCTACGCGTCCAACACCGCCGACAAGTTCAGCATCGGCGACATCCTCTTCCAGGGCATCGAGGTGTACAACCACGGGACCGGCCAGGGTATGTTCGATCTCCGCAACGGTGTTTACAACAGCTTCAAGGTCATCGAGTCCACCCTTACGGGCGGTCGCGACTTCCTGCGGATTGACGCCACCTGCACCATCCCGGTGGTCCTCGTGAAAAACAACACGATGTACAACCTGAATACGTCCAAGAACGGCAACGGTATCTTCTACGTGCGTGCGGCGGCCTCCGACTATAAAGTGGAGAAGAACCTCCTCCTCGGGATGACCTCCGGCACTGTCATCGGCAAGTCCAACGCCATCGCTCCGAAGATGGTGGGCAACTACTACTTCGACTGCAACGACGAGGTGTTCTTCACCGGCGTCATGGACAAGGAAGAGGCGCTGGGCGGCCAGGGTGTCATCCTGACGGTCGATCCGGTCAAGGATGCCCCGAACCTTGACTTCACTCTGGTGAACGGCGTCGTGATCAGTGCCGGGGTGGGTGCCCCGAAGTGGAATCCTTCCTCAGTTCCCGCCTTCGACGGCGCTTCCATGACGGTTGCCTCCGCCGATGAGTTCCAGGCGGCGGTCGATGCCGGCAAGACGGACATCCGTTTCGCCGCCGGTTCCTATGACCTCTCCGCAGCCAATATCGTCCTCACCGCCGGGATGCACCTGAGCGGTGAACCGGGGGCTGAAATCACCGTGAGCCAGTTCGATCTCGCAGAGGGTGAACTCGGAAACATCCTCATCGAGGACCTGGCCATCCATGGCTCAGCGAACAACCTCGTCAGCATCGCGGCGGCTTCCGTGGTGAACAACCTCACCGTTCGGAACTGCGTCATCGACGGGGTTGGGAAGAGCGTGCTGTACGGCAATGCCGACGGTTCCTCCTTCAACGCCGTGGTCTTCTCCAACAACGTAATTACCGGTCTTGGCGGCGGCCAGGGTACCTTCGACATCCGCAAGGGCGCCTATACGGCCGTCACCATCGACAACAATACCATCGTCGGCGGCCGTGACTTCATCCGGGCCGATGCGGGCAAGGTGACCGGTGCCGTGACCATCGTGAACAACACCTTCGACGGGGTTACGCTGAACAACGGCAACGGCATCCTGTATGTCCGTTCCACGCCGGACAGCTATGTCCTGAAGAACAACCTGTTCCTCAACGAGAACGGCGACAACAATCTGCTTTCCAAGGCTTCCGGCATCACCGTCCCGACGGCGGTGGCGAACAACTTCTTCTACAACTGCGTGGCGGAGAAGTTCTGGACCGGCCTGATCAACCAGGAAGTGGCTCTTGCAGGTGGCGGTGTCATCCTCCCGGCCGATCCGGTCAGGGATGCTGCTAACGGGGACTATACCCTGGTGGATGCCCTGTGCCTGTCCTCCAACGTGGGCGCCGCCCGCTGGAATCCGAACGCCGGCCGTGTATCTTCCGAGATTACGGTGGCGTCGGTGAGCGAACTGACGACCGCTATCGACGCGGGCAAGGCAGCCATCACCCTCAAGGCGGGTGTCTATGACCTCGCCGAAGTCAGCGAGAGCCGCGTGATTTCGCTTATCGCCCCGCTGTCCCTCACCGGACAGGGGAGCGTTGAGATCGTGGGCGGCTTCAAGTTCGGTGCCGGAACGACTTCCTTCGTGGCTGAGAACATCAGCTTCTCCGGCGCGGAGAAGGCTGTCGGCAACGCCTTCGAGATCGCCGAGGCCGTGGAGATGGACAAGATCCAGATTACGGGTTGTGACATCTACGCCTACAATAAGAGCCTGTTCTACGGCAACGGCGCGGATTCCAAGATTGCAGTCTTCGACTTCCAGAAGAACCTGGTCCATGGCTTCGGCACCGGCCAGGGCATGATCGACATCCGCAAGGGCGTGTACACCGCCATCAACGTGTCCAAGAATACGTTTTATGACGGCGGCCGCGACTTCATCCGCTGCGACAAGGAGATTGCGGGCTCGATCGCCATCACGAACAACACCTTCGCGGCGTGCTCCATCGATGCGGGCAACGGCCTCCTTTGGGTCCGTTCCTGCGCGGCCGCTCCCGAGAAGTACAACGTGGCGAAGAACCTGTTCCTGAACCTGACCGGTGAGAAGACCATCCTCGCCAAGACGGGTGCGACGGTTCCGACGATGGCTTCCAACTACTTCTTCAACGTGGGCGAGGCGTTCTTCACGGGTGCCATCGACCAGGCGACTGCCGGTACCGTCCTCGAAGCCGACCCTTGCGCCGGCTCCGCGGAATTCAATTTCAAACTCACGGATGCGACCCTCCGGAGCGCCGACATCGGCGACCCGCGCTGGAACTCCGCTTCCCCCAATTATACGAAAAAACGGTAAGATATGAGTTTCATCAATGACAACTTCATGCTGCAGAGTGATACGGCCCGCGCGCTGTATCACTCCCACGCAGCCAGGATGCCCATCATCGACTATCACTGCCACCTCGTGCCGCAGCAGATCGCGGAGAACATCCAGTTCCGCGACATCACCCAGCTCTGGCTGGTGGATGGCCACTACGGCGACCACTACAAGTGGCGCGCGATGCGGGCGAACGGCGTTTCCGAGGACTACCTCACCGGCGGAAAGCATACCGCCTGGGAAACCTTCGAGAAATGGGCGGAGACCGTTCCTTATACAATGCGGAATCCGCTGTACCACTGGACACATCTGGAGCTCAGCCGGGTGTTCGGCATCGATAAGCTCCTGTGCCCGGCGACGGCCCGTGAGATTTTCGAGGAGTGCAATGCGAAGCTCGCCACGGAGGAGTTCCGCGGCCAGGCCCTCATCCGGAAGTTCGGCGTAGAGGTGGTGTGCACCACCGACGACCCGGCCGATGACCTCCGCTGGCACAAGATAATTGCAGAGCATCCCTTCGGCACGAAGGTGATTCCCGCCTGGCGTCCCGACAAGGCGATGGCAATTGAGAATCCGAAAGCCTACAAGGCGTATCTGAAGCAGCTGGGCGAGGCGGCTGGGATGGAAATCGATTCCTATGCCGACCTGTGCGAGGCACTGAAGAAACGCCATGATTTCTTCGCCTCCATGGGCTGCAAGCTTTCCGACCACGGTCTGGAGAACTTCTACGCCGCCGATTACAAGGAGGTGGAGATCGAGCTGATTTTCAAGAAGGTGCTGATGGGCATCACGCCGAATCCCCGGGAAATTGAGAAGTTCCGCAGCGCGTTCCTTTTCGACCAGGCCGTCATGGACGCCGAGGCCGGATGGGCCCAGCAGTTCCATATCGGTGCCATCCGCAACAACAACACGAAGATGTTCGCGGAGGTGGGTCCCGATACGGGCTACGATGCCATCCATGACCAGGACATCGCCGCCGCCGGACACCGGTTCTTCGACCGGCTCACCCTGGCCGGGAAACTGGCGAAGACCATCCTCTACTGCCTGAATCCCAAGGACAATGCGGTCATGATGACAATGGCCTATACTTTCAATGACGGCACCGTTCCGGGCAAAATGCAGTTCGGCTCCGGCTGGTGGTTCCTCGACCAGGAGGTGGGCATGCGCCGCCAGCTGGATTCCTTGTCGAACCTCGGCCTCCTGAGCCGGTTCGTGGGCATGCTCACGGACAGCCGCAGTTTCATCAGCTACCCGCGCCACGAGTACTTCCGCCGCATCCTTTGCGACGTGCTGGGAAAGGACATCGAGCAGGGCAAGCTCCCGGCTTCCGAGATGGACTTCATCGGCAAGATGGTGGAGGACATCTCCTACAACAACGCGAAGAACTACTTTAATTTCTAGGCTTTGTCATTCCGAACGAAGTGAAGGAATCTATGAAGTACATCAAGATCAATCCGTCCGACAACGTCGCCGTAGCCCTCCACGACCTCCCGAAAGGGGAGATTGTGGAAGGCATCGTCCTTTCGATGGACATTCCGCGGGGCCACAAGGTCCTCCTGAAGGATTTGAAGGCAGGGGAGAACGTCGTCAAGTACGGCTTCCCGATCGGGCATGTGACCCGCGATGCGGCCGCCGGGACGCAGGTGGACCACACCTGCATCAAGACGAACCTGGAAGGTCTGCTGGAGTACAAGTACGAGCCGTCTTTCGACCTCTCTGAGGCGGAGTCGCCGGCTTCAGGCCTCCTCGGACTAAAACTTTTTGAGGCTGAAAAATGCCTCAAAAAGTTTTGTCCGGCTCCGGCTGATCTGAAGCCGGTGACGTTCAAAGGCTTCAGGCGCTCGGACGGGCAGGTGGGGGTGCGCAACCAGATTTGGGTGATTCCTACCGTCGGGTGCGTGAACGGCATCTGCCAGACGATCGTCGAGCGTTTCAAGCAGGAGATTTCTCCATTCGCTTCGCTCGGTCGAAATGACAAAGAGACTGTCATTCCGAGCGAAGCGAAGGAATCTTCCGTCGATGCGGTTGTGGCGTTCCCGCACAATTACGGCTGCTCCCAGCTGGGGGACGACCACGAGAACACGCGCCGCATCCTCGCCGACATGGTGCACCATCCCAACGCAGGCGGTGTGCTGGTGGTGTCACTGGGTTGCGAGAACAACCAGTTGGACGCTTTCCGCGAGCTGGTGGGCCCGGTCGATGAGCGCCGCGTGAGGATGTTCGTCACCCAGAAAGTCTCTGATGAGGTGGAGTATGGCCTGCAGCAGTTGCGGGAGATTTACTCCGTCTGTTCAAAGGACGTGCGCGAGGACGTCCCCGTGTCCGAGCTCCGCGTGGGGCTCAAGTGCGGCGGTTCCGACGGGCTCAGCGGCATCACGGCCAACCCGCTCCTTGGCGTGTTCTCCGACTGGATCGTCGCCCAGGGCGGAACGACCGTGCTCACGGAAGTGCCGGAAATGTTCGGCGCCGAGACCCTTCTCATGAACCGCTGTCAGGATGAGGCGACCTTTGACAAGACCGTCTCGCTCATCAACGACTTCAAGGAGTATTTCATGAAACAGGGAATGCCGGTGTACGAGAACCCGTCGCCGGGCAACAAGGCCGGCGGCATCTCCACGCTGGAGGAGAAATCCCTCGGCTGTACGCAGAAGTGCGGAAAGAGCATCGTCCGCGGCGTCCTCCGTTACGGGGAACGCTTGAGCGCCAGGGGATTGAACCTGCTGAGCGCCCCCGGCAACGACCTCGTGGCCTCCACGGCCCTCGGCGCTTCGGGCTGTCAGCTGGTCCTCTTCACCACCGGCCGCGGCACCCCGTTCGGGAGTTTCGTCCCGACGATGAAGATTTCGACCAACACCCCGCTGTACGGGAACAAACCGCGCTGGATCGACTTCAACGCCGGCGTCCTTGCCGAAGGGGAGCCGATGGCCGTTGTTGCCGCCCGTTTCATCGACTTTGTCCTTGCCGTTGCCTCCGGCCAGCCGGTAAACAACGAAAAAAGCGGCTACCGCGAAGTGGCCATATTCAAACAGGGAGTTACCCTATAGTCTCCCTCTGTCATTCCGAACGAAGTGAAGGAATCTAATTCAATAACAAGATAATGGAAAGATTGAACAGAACTTCCGCCCCCCAGGCGAAACAGTACACCGAAAAGGTCATCCAGTTCGGTGAGGGCAACTTCCTCCGCGCCTTCATCGAGTGGATCATCTGGAAGACCAACCAGAAAACGGACTTCAACGGCTCCGTCGTCGTGGTCCAGCCTATCGAGAAAGGCATGGTCGGCTGGCTCAACGAGCAGGACGGCCTCTATCACCTGAACCTCCAGGGCCTGCTCAGCGGCGAGGCCATCGACAGCGTGGACCTCATCGACGTCATCAGTCGGGGCATTAACCCCTACGAGGACTTCCAAGCCTATCTGAAGCTCGCGGAGCAGCCTCAGATGCGCTTTGTCATCTCCAATACGACCGAGGCGGGCATCGCCTTCGACCCGGCCTGCAAACTGGACGATGCTCCCGCGGCTTCCTATCCCGGCAAGCTCACCCAGCTCCTATTCCACCGCTATGAGTATTTCGAAGGCGCCATGGACAAGGGCTTCCTCATCTTCCCGTGCGAGCTCATTTTCGAGAACGGCAAGCACCTGAAGGAATGCATCCGCCAGTACATCGACCTTTGGAACCTCGGAGATGGTTTCCGGAACTGGTTCGAGAATGCCTGCGGCGTGTACAGCACGCTGGTGGACCGCATTGTCCCGGGTTATCCGCGGGATACCGCCGCACAGCTGTGCGAGCGCGTGGGTTACGACGACCACCTGCTGGACAAGGCCGAGATCTTCCACCTCTGGGTCATCGAGGCCCCGAAGGAGGTCGCCGCCGAGTTCCCGGCCGACCAGGCCGGCCTGCACGTGCTTTTTGTCCCGTCCGAGGCTCCGTATCATGAGCGGAAGGTAACGCTGCTGAACGGTCCGCACACCGTCCTGTCGCCGGTGGGCTACCTGAGCGGCCTGGACACCGTGAAGGAGTGCTGCGAGGATCCCGAGGTGGGCCCGTTCGTGAAGAAAGTCATGTTTGAGGAGCTCCTTCCGACGTGCAACCTGCCTGAGGATGAGCTTGTGAAGTTCGGCCAGGACGTGATGGAGCGCTTCCGCAACCCGTTCGTGAAGCATTTTGTCACGAGTATCATGCTCAATTCCTTCCCGAAGTTCAAGACGCGCGATCTGCCCGGTCTCAAGACTTACCTGGAGCGCAAGGGCGAACTGCCGAAGGGCATTGTCCTGGGCCTCGCCGGCATCTGCACCTACTACAAGGGTGGCAAGCGCGGCGATGTGGATATCGTCCCGAACGACGATCCGAAGATCATACAGCTGCTCAAGGATCTTTGGGCGACTGGCGACGTGCGCAAGGTAGCCGAAGGCGTTCTGGCCGACAGCTTCATCTGGGGCGAAGACCTGAACGCTGTCCCGGGGCTGACCGATCTGCTTACTGCCGACCTCGCGCTCATTCAGACCGAGGGCATGCGGGCTGCTGTTAGAAATGTAATCGCTTGATATCATGGGAGAAACACAGAAAAAACTGATGACCAACTGGCGCTGGTGGCTGTGCTCGCTGCTCTTCGTGGCGACGACCGTCAACTACCTGGACCGCCAGGTGCTGTCCCTCACGTATGAGAATTTCATCAAGCCGGAATTCCACTGGAATGATGACAATTATGGAACCATCACGGCTTTCTTCTCCATCTTCTATGCGATTGCCTGCCTTTTCGCGGGCAAGTTCGTGGACTGGATGGGCACGAAGAAAGGATATCTCATCGCCATCGGCGTCTGGTCTGCCGGCGCCTGCCTGCACGCCGCCTGCGGATGGGCCACGAGCCTGTTCGTCGGACAGGACATCGCCGTCCTCAAAGGGGTAGAAGTGGCATCCAACGTCGCGCTGGCGATTTCGACGACTTCCGTCTATCTGTTCCTGCTGTGCCGGGGCATCCTGGCGCTCGGTGAGGCTGGCAATTTCCCGGCGGCCATCAAGGTGACTGCCGAGTACTTCCCGAAGAAGGACCGCGCCTTCGCGACATCCATCTTCAACGCCGGCGCTTCGGTGGGTGCGCTTGCCGCTCCGCTGTGCATCCCGCCCCTCGCGATGAAGTTCGGCTGGGAGATGGCCTTCATCATCATCGGCGCCCTGGGCTTTATCTGGATGTTCTTCTGGGCTTTCATGTACGAAAAGCCCGAAAAGAGCAAGCATGTGAACGAGGCGGAACTCTCTTACATCCACCAGGATGACGCGGAAGATGCGGCCGCTGCGGCCGCGATGACCAAGCCGGGGGACGAAAAACAGGTTTCCCTCTGGAAGTGCTTCACTTTCAAGCAGACCTGGCAGTTCATCACCGGTAAGTTCTTCACGGACGGTGTCTGGTGGTTCTTCCTGTTCTGGGCTCCTTCCTACTTCAGCAACCAGTTCAATGCACCGGTGACGACCCCGCTGGGCCAGTGGCTCATCTTCACGCTTTATCTCATCGTCACGGTCGTCTCTATCGGCGGCGGCTACCTGCCCAAGCTCTTTGTGGAGAAGAAGGGCATGCACCCCTACAGCGGGCGGATGCTCTCGATGCTCATCTTCGCCTTCTTCCCGCTTTGCGCCCTGTTGGCGCAGCCGCTGGGCATGCGCTTTGACTCCGCCTGGATCCCAGCCATCCTCATCGGCCTCGCGGCTGCCGGCCACCAGGCCTGGAGCGCGAACCTTTTCTCCACCATCGGCGACATGTTCCCGAAGGGCGCGATTGCGACCGTGACGGGTATCGGTGCCATGGCTGGCGGCGTAGGATCGATGTTCATCCAGAAGATTGCCGGCAAACTGTTCACCTATGCGGAGAACGCCGGACCGGCCTTCCGTTTCCTCGGTTTTGAAGGCAAGCCGGCCGGCTACTTCATCATGTTCTGCTTCTGCGGCCTCGCGTACCTCATCGCCTGGATTATCATGAAGTCCCTGGTTCCGAAGTACAAGCCTGTGGAGGTGTAGTTGGCGGCCGCTCCGGTGAGCATTTGCAGATTTGCGGTTTTATCGCTAAATTAGCGTGCTAAAACTCTTAACAAGATGAAAAGAATCCTTGCCTGTTTGCTGGGGGTTGCGTTGATGGCCGTGTCCGCCTACTCGGCTCCTGTCAAAAAAACGACGACCATGCTCCAGTCGCCTGACGGTAAACTGACCGTCGGGCTCGAGACGGAACCC
>Ga0310696_10010916_pt1 | contig 10390 bp, 8 predicted proteins | sample AusTroGonzalo_MG_4_FD_203885 | JGI IMG/M metagenome (GOLD analysis project Ga0310696, IMG submission 203885) | Bovine rumen microbial communities from tropical cattle in Woodstock, Queensland, Australia - Gonzalo_02 (v2) (version 2) | ecosystem: Host-associated > Mammals > Digestive system >... | reverse complement strand
CGCGGAGAGGGGGTCCAGCCGGCGGCGGTGTGCACCGAGGAGCCGCCGCGCCGCCCGGCAGTCTCGTTCCATGTCGCGCCCGGCGGCAGCGACGCGGCGGACGGCTCGGAGTCCGCTCCTTTCGCGACGTTCGCCCGCGCCCGCGACGCCGTGCGCGCGCTCAAGAGAAACGGGCCGCTTCCGGCGGGTGGCGTGGCCGTGCTGATCCACGGCGGCATCTACCGCATGGCCGAGACGCTCGAGCTTTCCAAGGAGGACTCCGGCGAGCCCGGCGCCCCCGTCGCGTGGCGCGCGTGGAAGAACGAGCGTCCGGTCCTCACCGGCGCAATAGAGGTGCCGCGCTTCGACGCGAAGCCGGACCCGGAGGTGGTGCGGCGCCTGCCGCCCGAAGCGCGCAGCCATGTCGTCTGCGCCGACGTCCGCGCGCTCGGCTGCACCGACGCCTCGCCCCTCCACTCCTACGGTTTCCATCGCGGCGAGGTGGGCGGCGGGCGCCCCATGACCGACGTCTACGCCGACGGCGAGCGCCTCCAGCTCGCCCGCTTCCCGAACGAGGGCTGGCTCCACATGCGCGAGATCTTGGACGATACCACCAACAAGATCTTCAGATCCGAGACAGACCTCGCCCCCTGGGCCGACGAGCCATCTCTGATGCTGACTGGCTTCTGGTGCAATTACTGGGCCGATCTCACCGAAGCGCCGGAGAAGCTCGATCCGGCGACGGGGCTTGTAACGCTCGGCAGTAAGTTCAACCTGAAGATAAAGCAGAACCGGCCGTGGTTCATCGTAAACGCGGTCCATGCCCTGGACCGCCCCGGCGAATGGTGGCTGGACCGTCCGAACGGCAAGCTCTACCTCTGGCCCGTCAAGGGCGCGCGCCGCTACGCGGTATCGGCCTTCAACAGGCCCTTCCTCTCGCTCAAGGGCGTGCGCCACTTCGCGATAGCGGGGCTTGTGATGGAGCGAGGTCGCTCCGCCGCGCTGATGAGCTCCGGCTGTTCGGACTTCCACTTCACCGGCAACGTGGTGCGCGACTTTGGCGGCGAGGGCGCCGTCTTCGCAAACGCCCGCAACGCCTCCATACGCGGCAACGTGTTCAGGGGATTCGGCCTCGGCGCGCTGCGCATCTCCGGCGGAGACAGGAAGACGCTCACCTCCAGCGGCGTGGTCGTCTCCGACAACGACATCTCCTGGGTGGAGCGCTGGAAGCGCACCTACGCCCCCGGCATACACCTCTCCGGCTGCGGCATCGAGATCGCCCACAACCACTTCCACGACATGCTCTCCAGCGCGATGCGCATAGAGGGCAACGATCACCACGTCGTCTCCAACATCGTGGAGCGCGTCGTCACTGAGTCCGACGACCAGGGCGGCATCGACATCTTCGCCAACCCCTCCTACGCCGGCAACTACATCGCGTTCAACGTGTGGCGGAACATCGGCTGCGGCGGCGAGAACGCCCCGTGCGGACAGGCGGGCGTCCGCTTCGACGACGCCGTCTCCACCATGACCGTCTACTGCAACTACTTCGAGAACTGCTCCTTCGGGCATTTCGGCTGCGTGCAGATTAACGGCGGGCGCAACAACACCATCGACAACAACATCTTCGTGAACTCCCCTAGGGGCGTCTCCGCCGGGCAGTGGGGCGAGAACTACTGGCGTTCCTACTTCAAGCGCAAGAACGTGGAGTTCTGGACGACCAGGGACACGCCGATCCGCGAGCCGCCGTATTCGGAGAAATACCCCGGAATCGCGGCTCTGCCGGAGATGGGGCCCGTGAACTACCTCACGCGCAACGTCGTGGTGGGGAGCGGGTGCCTCTTCACCGGTCCGAGGAAGACCGTGGTGTACGCGAACAGGGCGTTCGACGCGATGCCGTCCGCAGCGCGCCTCGCGGAGGAGCCGTCGTTCCGTCCGCTGCCGCCGGAGTCGGCGCTGGGGCCGCGCGACGTGCCGTCCTGCCGCCGCGCCCGCGAGAATGACGCCCAGGGTTGATTCCATGCCACGGAAATGGTAAAATACCTCCGTTCCCTGCGTGGGAGTCGCAATGGCGAAGATAAAGCTGACAAAGACCGAGCTCAAGGCCCAGACGGACGCATTGAAGCGCTACCAACGGTTTCTGCCCATGCTGCAGCTCAAGAAGCAGCAGCTTCAGGCGGAAATCGCCGGCATTGTGGCCAAGGCCGACGCAGTCACCGCCGAGGAGAGGTCCGTCCGCAGCGCGCTGAACTCATGGGTGGGGCTTTTCGCGACAGGCGAGGACGTACTCGCCGGCCTTGTGAAGGTGCGCGCCATCCGCACGTCCTGCGCGAACATCGCAGGCGTTCCCATCCCGGTCTTCGACGGCATCGATACCGACGTGAAGCCAATAGACCTCTGGGCGACCCCGGCGTGGGTGGACGACGCAGTAGATGCGGTCACGCGCGTTCTCGCCCTCCAGGCCGAGCGAAAGGTGCTTGAGAAGCAGCGCGATCTCGTCACACAGGAGCTTCGCAGCACGTCGCAGCGCGTGAACCTTTTCGAGAAGGTCAAGATTCCCGAATGCCGCGAGAACATCCGCGTCATAAAGATTTCGATAGGCGACGAGCAGACGGCCGCCGTCACGCGCGCAAAGACGGCCAAGTCGCGCGGGAAGGAGGATGCCGCATGATCGTCCCGATGCGCCATCTCACGCTTCTCTGCGTCGCGCACGAGGGCGCCCGCACGCTTGAAAGGCTCCGTGGCCTGGGCTGCGTGCATCTCGACCTGTCCAATGCCGAGTCGCCTGAATTCGCCTCGGCCAGGGAAGCGCTGACTGACGCCGAGCTTGCGGTGCGCATCCTCGCCAAGGCGGCCAAGGACGCGCGCGTGGCCGGGCTCGCACCTTCGGACGGCGCGCAGTTCGATTCGCTGAAGGGCGATGCGCTTGTGGCGGCCGTGATCGCGGCGGACGAGGCGCGCGCCGGCGCCCTCGCCGAGGTGGCCGAGCTTCGCCGCGCGCTGCAGACATACGCTCCATTCGGAGACTTCGATCCGGTCCTCGCCGCGTCCCTGAAGAAGAAGGGGCTTGAGACGACTTTGGTGAAGGTGCAGGGATGGCGCGCCGGACTCGCGTCGCAGCCGTCCGCGTCCGGCGGATTCGCCCAGCTGATTTCAGCCGAAGGCAAGACCGCGTACTATTCTGTGGTCGCGCCCGTGGGCGCCGCGGTGGAAGTTCCGCAGGGCGGAGAGATCGTGCCCATGCCGGCGGAGCGTACTGCCGCGACGCGCGCGCGCCTCGCGGAGGCCGAGGGCCGCGCCGACGGCGTTCTGGCCGGTCTCGCGGCGGCCAGCTCCCGCGTCGCAGCCATCTCCGACCGCTATCCTGAGCTCAAGGACAACATCGCCTTCGCCGCCGCCGAGGAGTCGCTCGCGTCGCAGGGCGAGGTGGCATACATCGAAGGGTGGATGCCGGAGGATTCTCTTCCGGCCGTGCGCGCCGCCGCCGTCTCGAACGGATGGGGCATCGCGGTGCGCGAGCCGCGGGCGGGCGAGACGCCGCCGACTCTCATCCGTCCGCCGAAGCTCTTCCGTCCCGTGGCGGCGCTTTTCCAGGGGCTAGGCATAGCCCCCGCCTACAACGAGGCCGACGTCTCCGTGCCGTTCATGTGCTACTTCTCCGTGTTCTTCGCGATGCTCGTTGGGGACGGCGCGTATGGCGCGATATTTCTGGCGCTCACGCTGTGGGGCTGGAGGAAGACGCGTCCCGTGGAAGGCCATCGTCCGCGCGTGGTGCGTTCGTGGCTCACGTTGATGACCGTCTTCTCGTTTGCCACCGTGGTGTGGGGAATCATCTCAAACACCTGGTTCGGCGCCTCTCTCCCATGGTGCAGGGACTGGGCCTCGGTCAAGTGGCTTGGCGACCCGTCCTACAAGAACATGATGTTCCTCTGCTTCACCATAGGCGTGAGCCACCTGATGATTGCGCGCGTATGGAGCGGCGTGTGCCTGATGAACGACAGATCCTGCCTTGCGCAGTTCGGCTGGGCCGGCATACTTCTTTTCATGTATCTCGTGACGAACTCGATCGTGGGCATATTCTCCGGGGTGCCGACCTGGGGATACTGGACGCTGGGGGTGTCGCTTTTCCTCGTGTTTGGCTTCACGCTGAGGGGAAGCGAGCTGAAGAGCCGCGGAATAGAGCTTGGGATGCTGCCGCTCAACATCATGAGCGCGCTGGGGGACATCATCTCCTACGTGCGCCTTTTCGCGGTGGGGCTTGCCTCGGTGCAGGTGGCCGCGAACTTCAACAACATGGCGATCGGGCTCATGTCAAAGAGCGACGCTCTTTGGGCCAAGCCTCTTCTCGCGGTGGCGCTCGTGCTTGTGCTGCTGTTCGGGCATGGGCTCAACATCTTGATGGCGGGGCTGTCGATACTCGTCCACGCCGTGCGCCTGAACACGCTCGAGTTCTCGAACCACAAGGGAATCTCGTGGTCGGGATACGCGTTTTCGCCGTTCCGGCGGAATTGAGTCTTCAAGGAGTAAAGTCACAAAAGGAGAACAGAAATGGATCCGATGATAGTTGCTGGCGCGATAGCGTGCCTGGGTTTGAGCGCGGCCGGTTCCGCGTTCGGTACTGGCTTTGCGGCCACGTCCGCGGTCGGCGCCTGGAAGAAATGCTATGCGGCGAACAAGCCTGCGCCCTTCATACTGCTGGGGCTTGTGGGCGCGCCGATCACGCAGACCCTGTACGGGATGATACTCATGTTCATCATGCTGGGCAAGGAGAATGTGGCAGGCGCCGGACTCGCGTGCGTTCTGCTGGGCATCTTCGCCGGCCTCGGCATCGGGCTTTCCGCGCTCTTCCAGGGGCGGGCCGGCGCCGCGGCCTGCGACGCGCAGGCTGAGACGGGCCAGGGGCTCACGAACTACTTCGGCGCGCTCGGCATCGTCGAGACGGTGGCCATCTTCACGATGGTGTTCACGATCATCGCGCTCGGCGCGATCAAGTGACGTGCGCGCAGTAGTGCTTGGGGCCGGATTGAGCGGCGAGGCCGCGGCCTCGCTGCTCCGCCGGGAGGGATGCGCCGTCGATGTCCTCGACGGCGCAGCTCCATTCCCCGGAGACGTCGGCTACGATCTGGCGGTTGCGAGCCCGGGGATTCCGCTCGACCATCGGTGGCAGAAGGAGTGCCGCGCGCGCGGCGTGAAGGTCGTCTCCGAACTCCAGCTGGGATGGGAGCGTTGGCGCGCCATGGGAGGGCGTGCGCTCGCGGTCACGGGATCGAAGGGCAAGTCGAGCGTGGTGAAGCTCGTCGCCGACGCGCTGGGCGGCGTTCCCTGCGGCAATTACGGCCGGCCCGTGTGCGACGTGGTGAATTCTCAATTCCCAATTCTCAATTCTCAATTCCCAATTCTCGTCGTGGAGGTGTCGTCGTTCCAGATGGAGACGACGGACGACTTCCGCCCCGCCGCCGCCGTGCTCCTCAATCTGCAGGAGGACCATCTCGACCGCCACGGCACGAAGGAGGTGTATCATGCGCTCAAGTGCAAGCTGCTCGCGTGCGCGGAGCGCGCGCTGGACTGCTCGTCTTGGACGGCGGCAGACGTGCCGGCGGACGCTCGCTCGCTCGTCGCCGGCTCCTACTTCGACAACGATGTCCTCGCCGTGAACGGCGCCGCCGCAGTCTGGCTCCTTCGCGAGGCGGGGCTCGCGGACGCCGAGATCGCCGCCGCGTTCGCCGCCTTCGAGCCGCTGCCGCATAGGATGCAGACTGTCTGCGAACGAGGCGGAGTGCGCTTTATAGACGACTCCAAGGCGACGTCCCTCGCCGCGCTGGCGGCGGGAGTCCGCATGGCTGCCCGCCCGGTGCGTCTGATCGCAGGAGGGCTGGGGAAGGGGGACGATAAATTTTCTGTCATTCCATGCTTGCAATCCACCACCAAAAAAGTGTATCTTATAGGGCGTTGCGCGAGTCAGCTCTACGACGCGTGGCATTTGGCGGTACCGTGCGAAATGTGCGGGACGCTTGAAGTCGCAGTCGAGGCCGCTTCGCGTGATGCGCGGTCGGGAGAGGCAGTGTTGCTTTCACCGGGCGCGGCAAGTTTCGATCAGTTTGAGAGCTTTGGCGCGCGAGGCGATCGCTTCGCGGCCCTTGTGAGGAAAGAGAGTGAAAAAAATGAACGCTAAATACGGGATCATCTTCGGAGTGAACCTGGCCGTCACCGCCATGTTCATGCAGGGATGCAAAGCCACAAAGCCACAGGGCGAGGTGCAGCCGCAGCCGCAGCCGCCTGCAGCCCCGGTTGTCCAGCAGCCGGCGCCGAAGACCGCCGCGCAGCACGACATCGAAACCGTGCGCTACACGGAGACAAAGCCCGTGGCAAAGCCGGTGGTCGAGCCTGCAAAGCCGGTGGTGAAGCCGAAGGTCGAGAAGCCCCTTCCTCCGCCCGAGCCAGAGTACACCGAATATACCGTGAAGAAGGGAGACATACTCTCCAGGATCTGCGTGAAGCACGGAGTCCGCCAGCGCGACGTTCTGAAGCTCAATCCCGGCCTCAATCCGAATGTGATCTACGTCGGCAAGAAGATTCGTCTTCCGGTGTCGTCGGCGCTTCCGGCCGAGCAGGTGAAGGCCCCTGCGGCTCCGGCCCAGGCGAAGAGCGCCGACGCCAAGCCGCTTGCGTCCAAGGCTTCTGCCGCCAACGTCAAGGCACCCGTCACGAAGAAGTCGGCATACAAACCCTACATCGGTCCCACGAAGGAGTATGTGGTGAAGAGCGGCGACCAGATCGGAAAGATCGCCTACTCGTACGGCATTACGGCGCGCGCCCTCAAGGAGCTCAACGGCCTTGCCGACAGCAATCTGCGCATCGGCCAGAAGCTCAAGGTCCCCGCCGAGAAGGTGAAGGCCGACGAAGCCAAGCCTGCGGCGCCCGCGCAGGACAAGAAGGCCGCGCCCGAAAAGGCCGCCCCGGAAGCAGCGCCTGCCCCGGCCGCCGCCGCGCCCGCTCCTGCCGCGCCCGCTCCTGCCGCCGCAGAGCCCGCACCTGCTGAGGCTGCCCCCGCTCCCGCGGCCGAGGCCGCTCCTGCCGCCGCAGAGCCCGCCCAGGCCCAGGCTCCCGCGGCGCCGACCACTTACACAGTCAAGGAGGGCGAGGATCTCGTGGCCATCGCGATCAACTTCGGCCTGAGCCCGAGCGCCCTCATGGACTTGAACGACCTCAAGGCGACTGACGAGGTCAAGCCCGGTCAGGTGCTTAAACTTCCTGCAGGCGCGAAGGCGCAGTGAAAAGGACGCTACTCGTCCTTGCAATGTCGATCCTCGGCCTCTTGGCGGTGGGCTTCGTTCTTCTAGCCTCCGCCGGGGTCGTCGACGGCAAGAGCAATCCATACATAGTGAAGCAGGCCATCTTCCTGGGGGTGGCGATCATACCGTTCGTGGTGGCCTTTTTTCTCGACTACCATGTGTGGCAGAAGTGGCCCATGCTCACGCTTGCGGCGTATCTGGGCGTGCTTGCGCTTCTCGCCCTGGTGCTTGTCCTGCCCGGACAGGACGCGCACAAGGGCGCGACGCGCTGGATAGACTTCGGCATATTCCAGGTGCAGCCAAGCGAAATCGCCAAAACCGCCCTCGTCATAGTCCTCGCCGTGTACCTCGATCGCCTTCGCTGGAAGGTGGAGCTCTTCTGGAGGGGGGCGGTGCCGGTCGCCGCCATCTTCGGAACGTATGCGCTTCTCATTCTCAAGGAGCCTGACTTCGGCTCGACGGTGACGGTCGGCGCGCTCAGCCTCGCGATGATGTGGATGGCAGGCGTCAAGTTCTGGCACATCGTCGCAATAGCTCTGTCCGGCGCCGTGGTGGTGTTCCCGGTTCTGCTCCAGAACAAGAACAGAATGAGGCGGCTTCTGCCGCTGCTGCCTGAGTCGCTGGGGAACAAGATCATAGAGGCCCTGGATCTTCCCTTCGACGCCGCCACTGACGTGAAGATAAAGAACGCCCTGTACCAGAAGGACCAGTCTATAATCGCGATACAGCGCGGCGGACTTACAGGCGTGGGATTCAACCAGAGCCAGCAGAAGTACAAGTATCTGCCGGAGCGCCATACGGACTTCATCTTCGCCATCGGCGCCGAGGAGTGGGGCCTGGGTCTCTCCGTCGTTCTTCTGGCTCTCTTCATCACGCTGTTCGTGTGCGGCATAATGATCTCGCTGCGCGCCCCCGACCGGCTTGGCCAGCTGATCGCCGCCGGGGTCACGTTCCTCATCTTTCTGCAGGCCATCTGCAACATGGGGGTCGTCTCGGGGATTCTGCCGACGAAGGGTCTCGCCCTCCCGTTTGTGAGCTATGGGGGCACAAATCTCGTCATGTCTCTGACGTCGATGGGGCTGCTGTTCAACGTCGGACGCAAAATCCCATTGCCAAACCAGCTTCGGAGGAGTAAAATATCCGCCGTTTTCAACAACAACTAGAAGAGGAATAGAGGTAATAAACCATGTCTCGTGTCTATAATTTCTCCGCCGGTCCGGCCGTGCTGCCGCTCGAGGTGCTTCAGGAGGCTCAGCAGGATCTCGTCGATCACAAGGGCTGCGGAATGTCCGTCATGGAGATGTCCCACCGCGGCAAGGACTACGACGCCATCCACCAGGAGGCGATCGCCACGTTCAAGGAGCTGTGCGGCCTTGACGACGACTGGGCCGTCTGCTTCGTGCAGGGCGGCGCGTCCATGCAGTTCGCGATGATTCCGATGAACTTCCTCGGGGCCGGCCAGACGGCCGACTACGCCAACCAGGGCACCTGGTCCAACAAGGCCCTCAAGCAGGCCCAGATGATCGGCGCGGTGAACGTCGTTGCCAACTGCCAGAAGGACATTCCCACGCGCATGCCCTCGGACGACGAGTTCAAGTGGACCCCCGGCGCCGCCTACAGCCACGTCTGCACGAACGAGACGATCTCCGGCGCGGAGCTGAAGACGATTCCAGACAGCGGGTCGCCTCTGATCGGCGACATGTCTTCGGACATCCTCTCCTGCGAGCGCGACTACACGAAGTTCTCCATGTTCTACGCCGGCGCCCAGAAGAACCTCGGTCCCTCGGGCATGGCCGTCGTCGCCATACGCAAGGAGTTTGCCGCCAAGGGGTCCGCAACCATCCCCACGATGCTGCAGTACCGCACGTACGTCGACGAGAATTCGCTCTACAACACTCCCCCTACCTGGGGCATCTACATCTTCGGCGCCGTCATGAAGTGGGTCAAGAAGATGGGCAAGGAGAACCTCTTCAAGCGCAACGCCGAGAAGGCCAAGAAGATATACGACGTGATTGACGCCTCCGGCTTCTACCGCGGCACTGCGGTGAAGGAGTTCCGCTCCAACATGAACGTCACGTGGCGGCTCCCCACGGAGGAGCTCGAGGCGCAGTTCGTGAAAGAGGCCGCCGCCGCCGGAATGAAGTCTCTCAAGGGCCATCGCAGCGTGGGAGGCATCCGCGCCTCCATCTACAACGCCTTCCCCATGGCGGGCGTCGACTGCCTCGTGGACTTCATGAAGGAGTTCGAGAGGAAGAACGGCTGACGTCCGCGGACGCGGCCCGAAAGGAGCGATGAGGAAATGCTGAACATAGTCTCGGACATAGACGACCGCGTGAGCGTCAAGCACGTCTTGATGAGCGTCAGCGACAAGGCGGGTCTCGACGCCTTCGTTCCGGCGCTCGTCAAGGCCTGCCCCGGCGTGAAGATCTACTCCACCGGGGGCACGTATTCCAAAGTGAAGGAGATACTGGGCTCCGCGGCGGAGGGGACGCTCGTGGCGGTGTCTGACTACACCGGCCAGCCCGAGATGCAGGGCGGGCTCGTGAAGACGCTCGACTTCAAGATATACCTCGGCCTTCTCTCCGAGACGTACAACGAGGCGCACCAGGCCGATCTCGCGCGCCTGTCGGCGCAGCCCATCGACATGGTGGTCGTGAACCTCTACCCGTTCCAGGCGACCGTCGCAAAGCCCGGCGTGACCCCTGAGATGGCGAGAACGAACATCGACATCGGCGGCCCCTGCATGGTCCGCGCCTCGGCGAAGAACTACCTTCGCGTGGCCTCGGTGACGGATCCTGCCGACTACGCCGCCCTTGCGGACGAGCTTGCCGCCAATTCAGGCACGCTGGGTCTCGACACGCGCTTCAGGCTGATGCAGAAGGCGTTCGCCCACACCGCGCAGTACGACGCCGCGATATCGTCCTTTTTCGCGGCTCGCTCCGGCGCAGAGATCTCCGCCACATACGCGCTTCACTGATCTGCCGTCCCAAGCCCCTCTTACGTCATGGGCCAGATCTGGGCATTCGACTGCGAGTGGGCGCCTGACATAACGTCCGGGCGCAGGCTCTACGGCCTGCCTGGCGACGTTCCGGACGACGAGGTTCTGCGCGTGATGTGGC